>ULTU01075846.1_pt1 | contig 15543 bp, 9 predicted proteins | sample 1957861 | NCBI WGS metagenome assembly ULTU01 (sample SAMEA4835742, study PRJEB28245) | human gut metagenome | biome: gut microbiome; material: fecal sample | place: Denmark | collected 2008
CTCTGTGGTATTCAGGGTATTGACAGCATAGAGCCTGTCCCAATTGATATGGGTGATGGAAGGAATATCCATTGTCCAAGCCTCCTTGGCCCATGCATACTTCATGAAGTTCACGCGGTTGTAGTCTGAGTTCTCCATGAAGAAATAGCTAGGAAGATTCCTGTAATAATCAGGTCTCGGGTCCGGTGCGTCATACCAGTCCAATGCGGTATAACCATTCTTTCCGAAACGATAAAGCATTGTAGCTGAGACTTTAAGCTTCTTGGACTCCGGAGTGAAATCATATTTCAAGATAGCAATAGGCTCGTGAGTCTTCTTCACGCGGGCATTGCGCACCTTGCCATTGTAATAACCCCAGTTGGAGTTGTACATATTGTCACCCATAAGGTCGTAAACCTCCTGGGTGGAACCGTTCTGCGCACCCCTCTGACCAGGAGCCGCCATGAAGGTCAATCCAAGTTTGTGCTCCTCGCCGAATTTCTTCTCCACGGAACCGTAGTAGCCGAATGAACGATAGTAAACGCCCTTGATCCAGTCATTGCCGCCGAGACGCGCAGATGCGCTGAATGCGTAGGACCAGCCGTTGTCCAGCTCGCCGGAAGAATAAGTCATCATGAGACGGAGTCGGTACAATGCACTGTTGGTCAGCACGCTACCTCTCCAGCCGGTGCGGACCTTCGATGCCATCGGGTCAATGTTGGTGAGTCCGTTGTAGCCACCGAAGCCGTAGTCGGAAATCTCCGAACCGTTTACACTTTCCTTGCTGCGGACAGCCTCGTTCAGACCGCTCCACAGAGAGTAAGGAGTGTAGCCGGTAATGGCGTCGTTCATTCTTACGCCTGCCATGTAAACATCCTGGGACTCACTGGAATAACCACGTACGCGGAAACGTACTGAACTGAAATTGTATCCTGCGATGTTGTTGAACACGTCGTTCTGACCGAAGAGGATGGTCGGGCTGTCCTGATATCCGGAGTCGTCCAGATCGAATTCAGTGAAGCTGGCATCGTCCACCTCTCCCACCTTGCGGGCAGGGGTCAATGACAGTTTGAACATGTTCTTCACATAACCGTCATTGACGGTAACATTGACTCTGGACTCCATGTAGTCCGGGGTCTGGATCACGAGGTCATACATGCCGTCCTTCAGGGAAGGAATCATGAATGTGCCGTCCGGGGCAGTCTTAACCGTAGCTATCTCGGTCGAACCTGAATAAAGTTTCAGGACTGCGCCGTCCACCGCTGCCTTGGAGGACCTGTCCACGATTGTTCCCTTCACGCCGCCGGTGTAAGTCTGCGCAGACATCACCATGGCCAGGAACAATGCCGGTATAGCCAAAAGCTGTTTAGTATTCATATTGTTGATTATTTGTTACTTACGATTATATATGTCGGATAGTGGTCGCTGTAGCCGCCGATGAATGTTCCGTTCGAGAATGTGCGGAAAGGCGTGCCTTTGTACTGGCCTTCCTGCTGTGTCATGAACGGCTGGCTGAACACTCGTCCGTAATATTTCTTCTTCACGATAGGCTGGATTTTCAATGTTCCCTTAGGGGCATTGGCCATTGCTTCATTGACCAGGATGATATCGTAGATGTTCCAGGTTCCCCTGTATGCGAGTGAGCCGTAGCCCGCCTTCAGCATTGACAGGAACGGGGAGAAGAAGTCGTATTTGCCGACCTCGGCGATGGTCTCCTTGCCGTGCATGTACTTGACCATACTCTCGTCAGTAGGGTTGTCGTTCATGTCGCCCATCACCATGATCTTGATTCCCGGGTACTGTTTCATCAGTTCCAATGAGTGTTCATAGATGATTTCAGCGCCGCGGCTTCTGAGGTCCTGGCCCTTGCCGCCGATACGTGACGGAAGATGGGCCACGAAGAACGCGAACATCTCGCCGTCGAGCAATCCCCTGACCATCAGGATGTCACGTGTACGGAAATAGTCCTGTCCTTCCTTGTCCATGGTGAACTTGATGGTCTTGGAGTTGAAGTCGAACGGTATGGATTTGCTTTCTTCCACGGTGAAATATTCCGGTCTGTAGAGCAATGCCACATCGACGCCTCGTCTGTCCGGTCCGTCGTAATGCACTATCTGGTAGTTCGCCGCCTCGATTTCCGGCTGGTTCACCAGGTCTTCCAGAACATGGCGGTTCTCCACCTCGCTGAGTCCGAGCACTGCATGATATGCCTTGTTCTCATCAGCCATAGCTCTGATGACGGTAGCGATATTATGGAGTTTCTTCTCGTATTTCGGCTCTGTCCACTTGTTCTTGCCGTCCGGAAGAAATTCATAATCGTTCTTCCCGTCGTCATGGTAAGTGTCGAAAAGGTTCTCGACATTATAGAAGCCCAATACGTAGCGTTTCGGGCCGCCTGCACCTGCCGTTGTCGCCACAGACATCAGCACAAGCGTCAGGATTACGTAAAGTATTCTTTTCATTATCAATGTTTTTGTGTTATTGCGTTCTAGTTCCACCACCAGTTGATGGTCTTAGGGTCTTCGGACTTGACCTGCGCCGCCGCATCTTCGCCGATTTTGGCAGGAAGGTTTGCGAAATAGGTGATTCCTGTTACTTTCTCCAAGTCACTGATAGACATTGCATAAGGCTTGAAGTTATTGTTGTCGCCATATCCTTTGTGCTCCAGAAGAATCGCGCAGGCTGAATAACCTGAATGGCCGATTGTGGAGTTTCTGCTGTATCGCAGAACCGCCTTGTAGTAATGAGTCGGAACGGTGACGCTCTTTCCTTCATTATCCCTTGCGGTCCTTGTGCTGCCTTTCGTAATACATCCGGTTACCACATAGCAGGTATCTGCTCTATTGGCCCACGAACGCACCTTTTCTTCGAGGTTCTTCCAAGAATGCTGATTCAGTGAAGCTAACTGCGGAGTCATATTCGTACCATAGAATGTCGCGACATTTGCCTTATAGTGTTCTTTGTTAGATGTAGCTTTTCTGTCAGCAGACGGAATCTGATGACCACGATCATACTGGCCAGACGAACTACTGAACCCCCTATAAAGCACAGGTTGTAAATTTTTAGGGAGATACGGATCAACACCCCACTCATTCGAGCGATCTCCACCGGTTGGAGAATGTTCTTTACAGAGTGGATAAGCCACCCACGGAGCAACAAGGTTCTTATAATCCCATGAAAATGAATAGTTCCTGGTCTTCTTGAAATTCCATACCATACTATGGGTAAAATACCCGAATTCGGAGCCATTCGGCATCGCCGGCAATTCCATCCATCCTGTAGACGGATTCAGATTTCCGCCCCCGCCCGAAAGGCCATTCTGCGTCAACACCAATTCCGCCTTTTTCGATCCGGCAGTCAATACGATGCAGGCTTTTCGCGCCTGCATGCCAGCATAATATTTGACTTTAAGCGTAACCGACTTGTTGCCAGTACCAGTGGAAGGTATCACGGAAACCCATTCCGTCGGCTGGTCCTCGGGGTATTCTATCGTTATCGACCAATCCCCGGAAGCCTGAACATGAAGGAACTGGCTCTTCTCTTCAGGACCCATCGGATTAGTCACGACCTCAAGTTCCGGAGGGACGGTGCTGTCAGTTTTATTGTTACAAGAATACACAAAAGGCACTGACACCAGAAGTGCCAATGCCCATTTAGATATTTGATTCAATGCTTTTTTCACTAGAAATCAATGTTTTACAGCCACACAACCAGCTCGCGCCGATGCCGGCTCTTTTAGACGGACAAAGGGCAGCCCGGTTTTCCGGGCACCCTTTTATGTCTAGTATTTAAGTCGTTGGACTATTTCTCCGCTTTGATTGCAAAAAGTATAGCTCTAGCATTAGTTGTAGTCGTCACTGTAACATCTGTCTCAGTCTCCAATTTGGCAGGAAGAGTGATAGTGTACTTATCGGAATCTGCAACTGTCAGAGTGTAAGGGGTACTATTTGCAGCACCATCATTAGCGGTCAAGGCCTGAGTAGCAACCTGAGTTTCGCCGACTGATGCTTTAATAGTCGCGGTTTTTCCTTTCCACGCCACACCATAGAAAGATACTTTTGTAGTACCTGCCGGGATCTTCAATGTTGCGGTACCTGCTTTCTTGGAAGAGCCGAGTTTCAGGACAGGAACATCTGCAACATCATTGACAATAGCCTTTTCACTATAAGCATTTGTTCCAAGTGTCCATTCAACGCTACTTGAGAAGTCCTCAGCTCCTGCAGCAGACTTTCCTTTATGTGTCAGAACTACAGTATAAGACTTGGTCGCAACCTCTTCCGTTGTAGAAACAGTAAGTTTCACAGGCACATCATTTTCAGTCTCATTGGCAGCGAACTTGACAGTCACGGTACCAGCACCATCGCCTGAAGCAGGAGATACTGTATAAGCAGCATTGTCAGAAGAAACTGTCCACTTCACATTGCCCTTTACATCGAATGAAGCAGAAGTGTCACCAGCCTTTGCTGTGAGCGCGGTAGTGCTTACGGAGAACTTAGGACCGGTTGTTTCCACTTTCTCTACATCAGTCGCAACTATCTGATAGTGAGGATTTCCACCAACATACCATCCTTTCACTTTGATATCGCAGTCCACAAACTGATCCATACCCCCAGGGTAAGCAACTAAAGAAAGGTCCGGTTTCGTAACACTTCCGATGTAAATATTATAGAAGGTTCCGTTTTTCTTAACAGTTCCAGTAAATGAAACATAAGTAACAGCCTTAGGAGCATCAGTCACGTTTGTCTCTGTGAACTCAAGTGGTGTAGGATATGTTACAGTATTATTGCTGGAAACCACTGTAGTTGTCGGAGTAATAATCTGCATAAAGCCGTTGTGCAGTTTGGTCGTACCGGCAACATTGACTTTGTCACCTACTTTCACTTTAGGATCAGCATCTGCATAAACAAGCATTTTACCTGTTTCGTCAGAAATCACATAACTCTTAGCGGTAACGCCTACAACCAACACATCCTTGAGATCTGCTGCTGAGCCGACTGCGGCTGCGCAAACTGCAGCGATATTGTTTCCAGTCGGTGCCGGAGTTTCTCCGCCGCCTGTGCTGCCGCCGGTTCCGAGGTCAATGCCCTTGGAGAAGTCGATAGCGGTACCAGCTGAAGCTGCTACGCTAAGGTCGAGGTCATCAAGACGATATGAGCTCGCAAGATCCGCCTTGATATAGATACTGAGAGAGGATGTTCCTTCTGGAACAGTGAAATTAGATTTCGCAAGATCCCATCTTCCTTCCTTATCCCCATTAGGGAATGCATATTCAAGTTCAACCCATTTCTTGGCATCGTTGCTGATATATACATGGAACTCATCATGTTTGAAAAGACTACCATTATCCTTATTGTATTTTTCAGCGCCAAATGACAATGTATAATTAACTTCTGAGGAAAGTTTGATTCCTTGAACTGAGAAATACGCATCAGAACCGAAGAAAAGGTTATTAGCATCAGAACCGCTATAATCGGAATAACTACTGCCGGATGTGGAATTCGAACGAACAGTTACTGCGTTATAAGCATACGTTTCACTACCTGCTCCTGAACCTTTAGCGTTTTTCCAGCCCTCAAAGCTGTCGAGGAACGGCCATTTTGTACCTGTTTTAGTTGCTTTTTCTTTATCGAAATCATTGTGATAAACAATCATTTCAGAAGCAGAACCGGTACCTTTCTGATTGACGGTCAGAGACTTGGCGTCGAATCCGATGGTAAACTTGATGACTTGTGAACGGTCCATTCCGGTATTCTCCAGAACAGTAACGGTCACCTCTTTGTTTTCAGCAGGATTTCCGGACTTAGGGTCTACTGCAATCCAGTCAGGAACATCGGTAACATTCCAGTCCCTGGTAGCAGTCAGTTTGATGGTCTGTGAACCGCCATCTTTCTCGAAATCAAGGGTCTGTGTAGAAAGCTCTATTGAAGGAGCGCCTGTAGGTCCATCATTTTTATCATCGCAGCTCTGCGCGAAAAGCATTGCTGTCAATGCGAATGAACCTAAAAACAAATTTTTAAGTTTCATATTGTTGCTATTTTAGATGAATATTAATCAAAACAAGTTTACAAATATAGTTCGCGGTTACGAATTTCGCAAATTAAATCGTTAAATATTTTGCTCGTCTTTTCGGTCTATATTTGTTTCATGCCTATCTAATTTACAAAAATAATTACTACCATATTGATTTTTATTGCTATTTTTGCAGATAACAGATACCATTGTATGTATTACGAATATAACCCGGAGAGCATTGACGACATTTTGAAGGTAATGGCGGCCAATGCGAAAAAACGTCGTCTCGAAAAAGGTTGGACCCGCAAATATCTTTGCGAAAGGTCCGACGTCCCTGTTTCCACCATAGCGAAATTCGAGAGCCTCCACACGATTTCCCTGGCGTCCTATGTAGCCATAGCCAAGGCCCTGGGCTATTCATCCGACGTGAAAAAACTCATGTCCGAAGCCATCTTCACCACAATGAAGGAGCTCGACACCATCAACAACAAAAAAAACAGAAAGAGAGGTCAACGCACAAAAAAGGTTACCGCGGTTGAACAATAAGTACCGTACTCAGGTAGCGGGGCGGAGCTGTTTTCCAAAATTTTCTCGACATTGAGAATAAATCACTACTTTTGTGATGAATCTTGAAATTTCGCATCATAACATAATGTTAATATAAAAGGAACCACCGTGAAACCACGAAAGCTCAAGACGTTTTACAAATACAGATGAAGGTTGATCGTATGGAAAACAATATTGCCACACCAATGGAGCAACAGTTTGGAGAGGTTATAGACATTATTCTCTTTCATAAAAACCGTGCTTCAAGAGCCGTAAATAATGAACTATTGCTTACAGCATGGCATGTGGGCAGCTATGTATCGGCCAAACTGAAAAGCGAGGAATGGGGGAGCAAGGTTGTAACGCAGTTATCCGAATATATCCGTTCCCGGCGTCCAGACATTAAGGGATATAGTCGGAGAAGCATTTACAATATGGTGATGTTTTATGATGAATATTCATCGGAAACATTCAGCGTAACTGTAGAAAAGTATCTGAACTCTGAATTTGTGCAGCCAAAAACTGCACAAATAGAAGCAAGTCTGCCTAAACAAGGGGAGGCTGTAATTGTGCAGCCAAGAACTGCACAAATTGTTCCGGCTGCATCTGAACAAATGCCTAAAATCTTGGAGTTGACCACATTGACCAATCATATGGAAATTCTTTGCCGATGCAAAAATAATGAAGAGCGGATGTTTTATATACTCTATGCCAATAAAGAACATTTAGTGAAGCGAGAACTTCAGCGTTGCATCTCCAATCAGACATATACGGCTTTATTAGGTAGCAAGAGCAATATGTCGAAAGGATTACTCAATGCTTATCCAAATGCCCCGATAATGTTCAAGGATACGTTGTTCGTCGACTTTCTGAATCTTCCGAATAAGCATAGCGAGGCCAAATTAAAAAACGGCTTAGTAGAACACATGAAGCAGTTTATTCTTGAACTAGGCAAGGATTTCATCTTCATGGATCAGGAGTACCACCTCAATATTGGCGCGTCCACTTTTAAGGCAGACTTGCTGTTCTTCCATCGCGGATTGCAGGCATTGGTGGCAGTGGAATTGAAAAAGACAAAATTCCATCCGCGGGACCTCGGTCAGTTGGAGTTTTATTTGGAGGCGCTAGACAGAGATGTGAAACGCTCCAACGAGAACCCATCTATCGGTATTGTTCTCTGCCCAGAAGCAGACCGGGTTGTGGTAGAATACGCCATGAGCCGAAGCATGAGCCCTACAATGATAGCCGAATACAAACGCATCCTTATTCCGCAGGAACGTATGCAAGAACAACTGAATGAGTTTTGCAACCTGTTCTTGAATAAAGAATAGCCATACAGATTTTTCATTCACACAACTGCTACAAAAAAAGCATGCATTGCTCAGGTAGCGGGGCGGAGCTGTTTTCCACTTTTCCAGCGTAAAAACAGACACTTTTGTCCGCTTTTCCAACAAGAAATCACTCAATTTTGTCCGCTTTTTCCGAAATAAAGAACGGGCGGCCCGGTTAGGGGTCGCCCGCGTTTATATTTGGAAAGGGAGATTATTTTTTAACCTCAACCCATTTCTGTTCGTAGATATTAAGCTGTTTATCAGACTTGAATACAGAAGGGATACATACCACATCGACATTGGCATCTTTAGCCGCCTGGATGTACATGTATATTTTATTGCCATTGAACTTGCCGGTACTCTGTATCCGCAGGCCAAATGTATTGGTCCCATCGGTAATTTTTCCGTTACTCTTCACCTCAGGATATTTAGCGTCGACAGCTGTTTCCACCTTGGCATCTGAGATTTTCACATAACGATTCATATAGTAGTCAAACTTAGCGTTCAACTCTGCAAGGGTAACGGACATCGGTTCCACTTTGCTATCCTCAGGAGTCGTGACTTTTGCAAATTGCAGATTGAAAGCAGTTGCCTGCGGAAGATTGCTATAAGCGTAACCTTCACCCCATACGCGACCATTTATTACCTGTCCAACCTTAAGGACATCATTACCATAGACAAAAAGTCCGCCTGTTTCATCCTCGACAAAGACGTTGCTACCATTCTTATATGTCACTTTGGCATTTTTCAGGATATAATCAAATTTAGCAGGCTTTTTCTTATCTGTAGATGTCTTGAGAACAGTGTTGATAGCCGCAATTCCACCTTCAGCAACTGCAGAAGACCCCAACTGGGTAATGCTGACAGGAAGTATAGTCTCATCATCCTTCTTGGTACTCTTCAGGACGATAGAGCCTGTTCTATTCGAGCCAGTGGTGTTTTCTTCAACATTGACCTTGAAAATAAGGTTGCCCTTGCCGTCAGAAGTGTAACCGTTGCCTTCGATAGTCAGCCAATCAGACTGAGACTCGAATGAAAGGCCTTCGCCTTTCTGTGCCACCTTAAGTTCGAAAGATGTAGCCTCTTTTGCGAGGAATTTGTTTACGTCATCACAAGCAAGAAGAGCTTTCTTTACGGAAATAAATGTAGCGTCAACGAGTTCAATGGTAGAACCATAAGTCTTTCTTGGGCCCTCTACTACAACTTCATCACCTACAGCAATATTGAATGAGTTCCAGTTATATGCACCAGTAGCATCTTTCGTACCGTAAATCATAATGCTGTTACCTTCGCTGTCGGCCATATCCCAGTTTCCATAATTGGTATTGGAAATGGCTGTGCAAAAGCCCTTTACACGATATGTCTTGCCGTCTGTGCCGGCGATCACATCTTTTACTGAAACGACCTTCACCTCCTGCGCGCCTGCTGTCTGGGCTACGATGACATTCTGAATCTTGTCACCTGCCTTAATCTGAAGAGCAGAAGATCTGCTTTCTGTCGTCGCATCTGCGTGGAAAGTCACCTTGGATTTTCCTTTGGAACCGCTTCTTGCAGATACTGAGAACCAGGAATTATCCTTCAGGTCCAGCTGTTTGGTAGGGACATAGTATTTCACTACACCCTTCTCATCATCGAGTTTTTTCTCTTCGACATCGAAATCGATATCGAATGTCCAATCTTCTGATGCAGTTATCTCGACAGTTACATCTCCACCCTTTTCAGGAATCGCGATATATGACTGGGAGACTTTAATGTTGTCAAGCTCAAGTGTGTCATTTTCTGAACAGCTTGCCAGCATTGTCAAAGCAGCTATCGCTGCCGGTATTATATATTTAAGTTTCATATAAGTTCCCGAATGAATTAGTTGAACATATATTTGATACCGATAGAAGCATACCAGCACTGACCGATAGCATGGTTCGGAGTGAAGGTCTTCGTATTACCGGTAATACCCTTAGGTGTAGAGAATGTTGCATATCCTTCAGCATCAGCACCTTCATATTTAAGAATTCTGGCCTCTGTGCCAATCTCAGGATTCAGAATCTTCATTACACCCCAGTTTGAATTGAAAAGGTTCAAAAGATTCTTGATGTCGAAACCAAGCTGAAGGATATTGGTGGTCTTTCCAGCCTTAACCTTGAAATCGTGCTTGTAGCTGAAATCCACTCTGTGTACCCAAGGAGAATATACACTATATGCTTCAGCGTACTGACCCTGATGCTTGCTGAGGTATTTGTCCTTATGAACGAATGCCATAAACCTGTCTCTGTCGCTATCGGAAACGAAACGGAAGTCACCGTTCTTGACCTGAGCGTCAGTAGGGATGTACACTGCGTCGTAAGCATAACTGTCACCATTCATATCGTTTGTCAACATATATGAATAGTTGCTTGAGCCGCGCCAAGTCTCATATACGAGGCTGAAGTGGTTGCCGCAATGGTCATTGTGAGTTACAGAAGCGATGAATCTGTCCGGAATGACGTTGATTGAATTGTGCAGGTCAATGTAGTTAGGACCGGCTACTGTAGGCACATAGGTAAATGCGGACTCCGCATTGGAACCAGGCATACTGGTGATTTCCTTAGAAGCAGTATGTGTGTAGGCAGCCATAATATTGATCTCCGGAATAGGTGTCATATTGACTGTTGCGCTTGCAGAATATCCGTATCCCTTGTTTGTGTTTTCAAGCACAAATGCGCTTGTTCCGTTACGGAATGAATCAGGATAGATAGGACGATTGTCCACGCCATTGAATTTAGCATATGAACCAGCGTCTTTCATACTCCAGTCGGAAATCATAACGCCATTGATAGTCTTGTTGAAGATACCCTCAACTGAAACTGAGAATGGGAATGATGTAGGAATAGCATAATCTACTGCCAATGAGGTCTTCCACACCTGAGGCATCTTGAACTTATTGTCCACCGCACTGATTGAAGAAGGAACTGTTCCGTCCTCCGGCCTGTAGTTGGCTGGATATCCGAGTCCGAGAAGTTTCTGGTAAAGTGCATTGGTTGTCACCTTGCCGTTGGCATCTTTAACCAATCCGCCTGCAAACTCTGCCATAGTGAAGCCTTTCTTTGCAGCATTCTTGGCATTGATCTGAGCCTGATACTGCACTGAACCGCTATTGGTAGGCATATTGGTGAAGAACACGAGAGGCAGACGGCCTGAGAAGAGACCGGTACCACCACGAACCTTCAGGCTCTTGTTGTTAAATACATCCCAGTTGAAGCCGACTCTTGGAGAAATTGCCAGCTGAGCGCCAGGCCATTTGCCCGTGTCAATGTGGGTCTCCTTGAAATCTTTAGCTTTCGGATAGTAGTTGAGTTTCAGGATGGCATTGTTGGTAACGACATCCTTGTTGTTGAAGAACAAACCGTCGAAACGAACACCGTATGTAAGTTTGAAGTTCTCGCGTACAGACCATTCGTCCTGAGCATAGATACTTGCCTGGCTGAAACGTACACGCGCAGCAGGGTTTTTCTCTCCATTGTAACCATAGGTAAGGTTCACGATTTCAGGAGCGGCGCCATTGAGGAAATCATCAAGGCTGCTGTAACGGTAATAACCGGTACCGTTTCTCATATAAGCGTTGTCAGCCATCTGATATTCATAACGGAGACCTCCTGTAACCTTGTGGTTTCCAAGATACCAGGTGAGGTCGTCTCTTACGTTGGCAATGGTATTGTGCACCGCATTGTTCCAAGAGAAGAGCTCGTATCCGAGAGCCATGTAGTTCTGTCCTGAACCGTCCAAGATGTCGATGAACGGGAACTCGCTTGAGCCTGTGCTACGTGTATCGTCCAATTTGGAGAATGTAGCGAGGAACTGATTTGAAAGGTTGTCAGTTATGCGGCTGTTCAAGTCGAGGGAAACAGAATGTACTGAGTTGTCGATTGCATACATTGAGTTTGCAAATGACATGGAGTACTGTGATGTACGGGCGCCTGAAGCACGGGTACCACCGTCCATAGATGTCTTGTTAGGCGCATTCCAACCTCTGTTCAATGTGTAGTTGTAACGAACTGCGAGGTGGTTCTTGTCATTGATATTCCAGTCGATGCGAGCAAGAATCTTCTGGTTGCTCTCGTCAGCAGGGAAATTTGTATAAGAGCCGGTATCATAACCATATTTATTTTTTACAAAATCTGAAACTTTCTGCAAATCAGAGAGTTTTGTGCGTGAAATATAGTTGTTGGCATCTGCTTTACCGTCCTCTGAACCTCTCCATCGGTTTGCAATAGTAGGAGTGTTCACATACTCGTAGTTCACGAAGAAGAAGAGTTTGTTCTTGATGATCGGGCCACCGAGTGTGAATCCATAAGTGGTGGTGCGGTCTTTGGCGCGTGCGCCTGTAATCTGCTCTCCACCTATTGCATCACCACGAAGGTTCTCATTCTTATGATATACATAAGCGGTTCCCTTGAAGGTGTTGGTACCTGATTTCGTGATGGCATTGACTCCTCCACCGATGAAGTTTGTCTGACGAACGTCAAATGGTGAAATAACTACCTGCATTTCTTCGATAGCGTCGATTGAGATAGGGCTGCCGCCTCCTGGTAGTTTTTCGCTGAGACCAAAGTTGTTGTTGAAGTTGGCACCGTCCACAGTGAAGTTTGCGGTACGTCCGTCAGCTCCAGCGAATGACATTCCGTTTCCACCATAAGGAGAAAGTCTTGTCACGTCGGTAATGCTTCTTGAAACAGTAGGCAGTGAAGCAATCTGAGAGTTGTCAATGTTGGTAGCTGCACCTGTACGCTCATTGCTGAACTTGGATTTTGCGGTACCAATTACAACAACCTGCTCAAGGAATTCTGTTGATTCCTTCAGTGTTGCGCTAAGGTTGTAAGTCTCAGCAAGCTGAAGAGTTACATCCTTGAAGAGAAGAGTATTGTAACCTACCGAAGAAACCTCGACCTTGTAAGGTCCTCCGGAACGCATACCATTGATGGTATACTGTCCATTCTGGTTAACAATAGCTCCGTAAACAGTACCGGAAGGCTCGTGAGTAGCTACCACAGCTGCTCCGACTACCGGTTCTCCTTTTTCATCAGTAACTCGTCCGTTCATTGAAGACGTTGTCACCTGAGCATAGGCTAACGTACCTGCCAACATAGCGATGCCGGCAAGTAACAAATGCTTTAATGAATAATTCATAGAGGTAATTATTATAGTTTGTATGCAAATTTAGGTTATTACTTACAAATATAAAACACTAAAACAATTAAAGTTGTGTTAATTACATATTTCCGTCTCTTTTTAAATACAATTTAAAGCGTTCAAATCACCGTTTGACCGATGCTGTTCCGACATATCGTCAGCAGAAGTTTTTTTCTTTCCGAAAAAATATTTTGCTATTCGGAAATATCGGCTTACCTTTGCAGAACTGATGTGGAGAGATTTGCCTGCTTGCAACCACGTTAAAAAATGCTAAAATGTTGACAAACGGTGACCGCGTGGCGCGGAAACCACTTTTCATATCAATGTTTTGTGTTTTTGTTACGTCTCCACATCAGTGGGACGTTTTTTTGTGTCCGGACGACTGTCAGGAGCCGTGAAAAAGCATTGACGCAGATACCTGAACCACCTGCGCTGGAAGAATTTAAAAATATTGGATATGAACTACTTATTTACATCAGAGTCTGTTTCCGAGGGACATCCTGACAAGGTTGCCGACCAGATTTCAGACGCTATCCTGGACGAATTCCTGAGACAGGATGAAGATTCCAAAGTTGCCTGCGAGACTTTCTGCAGCACCGGCCTCGTAGTGGTAGGCGGTGAAGTGAGGGCGGAACACGCTTATGTGGATATCCAGTCCACAGTAAGGAAGGTCATCAACAATATCGGCTATGACAAGGCCGACTATATGTTCGACGGCAATTCATGCGGCGTACTTTCGGCAATCCACGAGCAGAGTGCAGATATAAACAGAGGTGTCGTGAGAGAGAATCCTGAAGATCAGGGCGCCGGAGACCAGGGCATGATGTTCGGTTATGCCTGCCGTGACACGGAAGAGTACATGCCGCTGCCGCTGGCTCTATCACATCTGACACTCCAGATCCTGTCAGATATCAGAAAGAACAGCCACGACCTGATGCCATATCTCAGGCCTGACGCAAAATCCCAGTTCACCATCGAATATGACGAGCACAATCACCCTGTACGCGTCCACACAATCGTGGTTTCCACACAGCACGATGAATTCGTGGCACCAGAACTCGGAAACATGAAGTATGACGAGGCTGTGCGTCAGTTCGGCCAGGAGAGAGTGGACAAGGCGATGCACGACAAGATCGAAAAGGACGTAAGGGAAATCCTTCTGCCTAAGGTCATTGCCTCTCTCCCGGAAAAGACCGCGTCTCTGTTCAAGAATGATTTCATTCTTCATGTCAATCCTACGGGCAAATTCGTTATCGGAGGTCCTCACGGAGACACAGGTCTGACCGGCCGCAAAATCATTGTCGATACTTATGGCGGACGCGGTGCGCACGGTGGCGGAGCATTCTCAGGAAAGGATCCGTCAAAGGTGGACAGGTCAGCCGCATACGCAGCAAGATACATCGCGAAGAACCTTGTCGCTGCCGGTGTCGCTGAAGAAGTTCTGGTCCAGCTGGCCTACGCTATCGGTGTCGCAAAACCAGTCAGTGTATTCGTAAACACCTATGGCACAGCAGCCAACGGACTCACTGACGCAGCCATCGCGGAGAAGGTCAATGAAATTTTCGACTTGAGGCCTGCTAAAATCATTGAGAAATTCCAGCTCAAGAATCCTATTTACGAGCCGACCGCAAGTTATGGCCACGTAGGACGCAAGCCATATACCAAGTCCGTAAAAGTGGTACGTGACGGCAAACAGGTAGAGAAAGTTCTGCAGTTCTTCGGCTGGGAACTCCTCGACTCCGTACCGAAGGTAAAAGAGTCCTTCGGCCTGTAGTCCTCCTGCCGACAGAGAAAGATGATACAGCATCTCCGGTAAGCGTCTCCGCGGTTAAGTCGATACACGTGGCGCAGCGCGTAAAACGTTAACACTCAATGAAATAGCCATTTTCAGAGTTGTGGTTTTGGCAACTCTGAAAATGGTTATATTGTTGATAACCAAATGTTTACACGATGCGCTCCTTGTATCGTCCTGAAAAAAGTTTACCAAGAAAGCAAACTTTTATAGAAGCTAAATACTATCGGGCGATGCGGCGCGCCCAGGGAAAAATGCTGTGCGAGTACTTCTCGGGAGTGTCTATAGAAAGCCTGTCAAGGAGGTATGGCTACAGCGTGATAAAAATCAAGACGATGGCCAGTGACTTTATCTATCAATGCGAACTCACACAAGAAAGGAAGACCTGTCATCCAGCCACCTCGCACCACAAAAGACTAAACATCCAAGCAGACTCACGGAATGGACTTTGTCCGGAAGCCCCCGCCTTTTCACGGACAAGTTGTTCATTTTGAATAACTTATCCGTGAAACCCCACCTATTTACGGACAAACTGAACATTTTGAGTCAACTTTTTACAGTAATAAGGTTTATGGTGGCGAGCCAGACAGCCTCACAGCGCAAAAAAACAAAACATCCAAGCAGACTCGCCGAAGTTAGTGAAGCCGAACAGTGGCGTCAGATACACATTCTCCCCCGCTCCCAGACTGTCCGAAAAGTCCTCGCGAGACTGAAATACTC
>ULTU01002852.1_pt1 | contig 15535 bp, 16 predicted proteins | sample 1957861 | NCBI WGS metagenome assembly ULTU01 (sample SAMEA4835742, study PRJEB28245) | human gut metagenome | biome: gut microbiome; material: fecal sample | place: Denmark | collected 2008
ATGTCTCAAACAGCAGATAATAACAAGCGGATAGTAAAGAATATGTTTCTTCTTTAAGTCCGAATGTTCTTTATGATGATGGTATCGCTTTATGGTTTTGTGATGTAAAGATTAATTTGTTATGAGTGAGGAACAATACAACGAATTGCTGAAAGCCTATACAAAGGAGGCTTTTGCAAATATGATAAAGGCTGATATACGCAGTAGGTTTCCTGAACCTTATGCAAGTATTTATTGCCATCAATTTGATGATTTCAAAAATGTTGCAGATTTCTTGGAATTTGCAGCAAAGTTAATGAGGAGATAACATTTATGAAAGGAATAGTATTAGCAGGTGGTAGTGGTACACGCTTGTATCCTATCACAAAGGGTATCAGCAAGCAGTTGATTCCTATCTTTGATAAACCAATGATATACTACCCAATATCAGTATTGATGTTGGCAGGTATTCGTGAGATACTCATTATTTCAACACCATTTGATTTGCCAGGTTTCAAACGCCTCTTAGGCGATGGAAGCCAGTTCGGTGTGAAGTTTGAGTATGCAGAGCAGCCATCACCAGATGGCTTAGCCCAAGCCTTCATTATCGGAGAGAAATTCATTGGTAATGATTCTGCTTGCCTCGTACTTGGCGATAATATCTTCTATGGTGCAGGATTGAACCAGATGCTTCATCAGGCAGTAGTAGATGCAGAGCAGAACAACAAGGCAACCGTCTTCGGTTATCGTGTTGGTGATCCAGAGCGATATGGCGTTGCTGAGTTCGATGAGCAAGGCAATTGCCTCAGCATTGAGGAGAAGCCAGAGCATCCAAAGAGCAACTATGCCGTAGTAGGCTTATACTTCTATCCTAACAAGGTGGTAGATGTAGCTAAGCATATCAAGCCATCCGCTCGTGGTGAGTTGGAAATTACAACGGTAAACCAGGAGTTCTTGAAGAATAAGCAGCTGAAGGTACAGACCATGGCAAGAGGATTCGCCTGGCTCGATACCGGAACCCATGATTCCCTTTCTGAAGCATCCACCTTTATTGAGGTCCTGGAGAAGCGCCAGGGCTTGAAGGTGGCTTGCTTGGAAGGAATCGCATACCGTCAGGGTTGGATTACCGCAGAACAGTTGAGAGAGAATGCTCAGCCTATGCTGAAGAATGACTATGGCAAGTATCTCCTTTCAATACTTGAAGAGAAAGATCAAACATTAAAAAAGAATTTAGAATATTAAAAACAATGAATATAGTAAAGGCAGATATAGAGGGCGTTCTTATGATAGAACCTAACCTCTTCCGTGATGTTCGTGGCTACTTCTTCGAGAGCTTCAGCTAGCGAGAGTTTGAAGAAAAAGTAACTCCTATCCTGGGACATAGTGTTCACTTCTGCCAAGATAAAGAGTATGAGCAGTATAGCCTAATCATATAGGCTCGTTGGTTGCTCTCTTACCTCATAAATGGAAGCTTGTTAGCCTGGCTTTATCTTATTTTTAATAGCAAAAACAAGTTTCCCATTTAACCAAACGGTTTACGCTGTTTGGATAAACGCTTGCTTACAAAATATTCTTTGCAAAAGAAAAATAAATAAAATGTATAACATAAAATTACAAAATAGCGATGGATATTATTTCAATAATAAACTATAAGGGAGGTGTTGGTAAAACAACCCTTACCACCAACATTGCAGGTGATTTAGCACAGCTTGGGTACAAAGTATTGATGATAGACCTTGACCCTCAGGCTAGTCTGACATTCTCATTCTTGAAACCTGATGAATGGAAGGAAAAGGTGGCAGATAAGCACACTATCAAGAATTGGTTTTCCGATTCGAAAAAAATAAGAACTGAAAGGTTTGAGGATTTGATCATAACACCTCATACGGTTAAGGATTCTTTGGAAAATAAAGGGAAACTTGATTTGGTCTCTTCACACTTGGAGCTGATAAACGTCGACTTGGAACTTGCAACCAAGTTGGGCGGTGCCAATATGACCCAAGCTAAGGAACAATTTATTAAAGTACATCATCGACTTTTGGATGGCATAAACCAGCTGCCAGATGATGCTTATGATATAATTTTGATAGATTGTCCACCAAACTTCAATATCGTTACCAAGAATGCTATTGTCGCAAGCGACTATATTCTGATTCCTGCCAAGCCTGACTATCTGTCAACAATGGGTATCGACTATCTGAAGAATAGTTTGGATAAGTTAGTCAAGGAATATAATGAATACGTTTCTATTGAAGACTCGGATTTGGATGATTACGAGCCAATAAATCCTCAAATACTAGGTGTTGTATTTACGATGGTTCAGTATTACGGAGAGAAGCCAATCAGTGCCCTTCGCCCTTTCATCGCCCAAACAAAGCAATTGGGATTTGATGTGTTTGAGGATACCTTGCGTGAGAATAAGACACTTTTTGCAGATGCTGCTCAATATGGAGTACCAGTGGTTATCAGCAAAAGAAACTCTGGCATCAACGTAATAGATGGCATCAATAGAATAGTAGATGAATTGTTAGATAAGTTGGGATATGAGTAGAACGAATTTTTATATCTCTGAAATGGAGCACTTTCTTGCTTTCTTAAACAAATTGCCACAAGCTATGGTTAAAGAAATTGAGAATGGTGAGAAACAGATAGAAATAAATATAATTTCTTCTTCCAAAGAACCAAATGAGCCAATGTCTGAAAACTCCATTGTTGTTTCAGAAGCCATCACTTTTCTCAACTCCATGCAAACACGTGAGGAAGCCTCTTCTTATTTTTCTACCAATGACTTGAAAAGGGCTGATTTAGAAGCTATTTGCAAACAATTAGATCTTCCTTTTACCAAGAAGGAGAACATGAAGACTCTACAGGAAAAAATTATAGAGGGAACTGTAGGATATAAGTTGAGGTCACAGGCAATACAAAAATAATAATGAAAGATACTCATAGATATGTTATAGAGACGGCAAACCTTGATACAGCATTGAAAGAGTTTGCTCAAATGAATCAAGGAATAAGCATAAATCGTACGGATAATGACAATGAAATCAGATTAGATATAACAGATGGAAGCCGAAAAGGAATTCTTCATTTGTTTCACAAAAATGGTGGAAACTATAGTCACATCGAGCAAGGAGATTGGGTGAATATAGCTGAAGCGTGTTGGAGCTATTTATTGACAAAGTATGGGATGCAATTGGAGCATTGTACCCTACCTTCTATTCAAAATGTGGAGAAAGTCGATTTTGAAGCTTTCCTTGATTGCTTCAAAGAATCTGAAGATTATGTAGTAAACGAAAAGGAGCAACTACCTAAAGGTATGTTGTTTAACGTTGAGATATCTGATAGCAAGAAAGCGAAAGTAGTAATTTCTTATTACAACAACAAGAAAATGCTCATTCAAGGTGCTGTTACAAAACTTCTTGTAGATATAGTGTCTGAATGTTTAGAGGTGATACCTCAAGCAAATCGTTTGATGTTGGATAAGATTTTGCCTCCTGATAGAAATGGCCGTTCATTACTTGATGCAAAGATAGAGGCACATATTAATAACATAGAGCCAATTAAGGGTGGAAAAATAGAGAAAATGATAAAAACATCACTGGTATTAGTGAACTCTGGTGTAGTTGTCGAGGATTACAGTTGTTTTTCTGCAAGCATACTACGAGCTCTTGATGCAACAATTAATGGAAAGATTAGTCAAGTTGCGGGACCTGTTACAAGCTATGGTAAGTATTTTGAAGGTAATTCTGCATGTGGCTATAAAATTGTGGAGAAAAATAATCCATTCCCAGATGATATAGAGTTGGCGCAACTTTTAGCTGACGCTTATACATATTATCATAATCACAGGCATCCAATAGCTCATACAGACCATCAGAATGTAGAAACAACTCGTATTCTTACTTATGAAGAAGCAGTAATGGAGGTCAAGGACACATTAAACTTTATCAACAGAATTTATGAAAAATGGTAATGCGTAGCAACTATTATAATATTCAAGCGATTCAACCAAATGTGTGTTTAGTAACAATACTCTCTTGTGAAATGACCGAGGTTTATTGGAAACAACTTATGGCAGACTTAGAGCCATTGTCCAAGGATGTATTGGTGTGCGTGGATTTTCTGTTTAGAAATGGCTTTCATGATCGATATTATAAATTGACATCAAAAACAAGTAACCAAGTGATATTGGAACCATTTCAGATAGGTTGCCAAATATCACGCATTGCCGACCTTTTTTTTGCCGAGAATCCTGTTTACATCGAAAACAGTATTTTAAGTCGTTTTCAGAAACAATTTTATTGTAATAGACTTAAAAGAATCTTTGAACCTCATAAATAGACCAAATAAATATGTCTCAAACATCAGATAATAATAAACGAATAGCGAAGAATACGATACTCTTGTATTTCCGTATGATATTCATGATGGCCGTACAACTTTATACAAGCCGAGTAGTCTTGAATACATTAGGAGTAGAAGATTATGGTATTTATAATGTAGTTGGTGGTGTTGTTGCTATGTTTAGCTTTCTCAATAATGCTATGACAGCTTCCACTCAACGTTATATTACTTTTGAACTGGGAAAAGGAAATGCTGATAGATTGAAGCAGATTTTTTCGACGAGTATTAATATTCATGTTCTGATATCTATTCTTGTTGTCATTTTGGGTGAAACTATCGGTTTGTGGTTCCTTAACCATAAGTTGGTAATACCAGAGGAACGTATGACGGCAGCTTTTATAGTTTATCAAGCTAGTATTCTAACAACAGTATTTGCTATTATGAGTTATCCATTTAATGCAGATATTGTTGCGCATGAAAAAATGTCAGCTTTTGCCTATATTTCTATTTTGGAGGCATCCTTAAAACTGGCAGTTGTCTTTCTGCTCGTACTAGGCAATTTTGATAAGTTGATTTTATATGCCTATTTGATAGTCGCAGTACAGTTATGTATATGCTTTTGTTATATTTTATATTGTAGGTGTAATTTTTCAGAATCGAGGTATCATTTTTATTTTGATAAACCTTTGTTTAAGGAAATGCTAAACTTTGCTGGTTGGAACTTGTGGGGCAACTTGGCTGCGATATTGATGACTCAAGGTGTTAATTTGTTGTTAAACATGTTCTTCGGTCCTGCAGTTAATGCAGCAAGGGCAGTAAGTGTACAAGTGCAAAGTGCTATCAATCAGTTCTCTTCGAATTTTCAGATGGCTTTAAATCCTCAAATTACTAAGACATATGCTTCAGGTAAGTTAGGAGAAATGCATAAACTCATCTATAGAAGTAGTAAGTTTACTTTCTTCTTGTTATTTACTTTGTGTCTTCCTGTATTTATTGAGGCTCCATTAATCTTAAAGATATGGCTGAAAATCGTACCTGATTATACTGTTATTTTCTTACGGTTCATGATATTGATATTATTGATAGATTCAACGGCTAATCCTTTGATGGTTTCTGCATCAGCAACAGGAAAAGTTAAGGTTTATCAGTCCGTAATTGGTGGTATGCTCTTGCTTATTCTTCCTTTTTCTTATATTGCATTGAAGTTGGGAGGACAACCATGGATTGTTTTTGCAGTACATTTATCAATCTGCATTATCGCATTTATAACAAGATTGTTTATCATACGTCCGTTAATAGATTTGAATTTAAGAGACTTTGTAAAACAAGTGATATTTAGATGTTCTTTTGTCGCAGTTGTTTCTTTAATAGTTCCAGCTGTTGTTTACATCTTGTTAGATGATAATTATTTTAGTTTCATATTAGTTGTTTGTGCAAGCATATTAAGTTCTTCTATTATGAGTTTCTATCTTGGATTAGATGCTCATGAAAGATATGTAGTGGTGCAGAAAATACAAACATATAGTAACAAATTTAAAAGAAGTAAAGTGTAATGAAGGCATTTGTTATAACTAAAGATGAAAGTAATATGATAAAAGGAATTGCTATAATCTTGATGATGATTCATCATTTTTGGAGTAGTATGCAACCAATTCCTGTTAAGATAGTTGTTATGGGTGGGCAAATTTCGAATATTGAACTAATGATAGGATCTATGTGTAAAATTTGCGTAAGCTTATTTGCTTTTTTGACAGGATGGGTTCTTTATTTGAATCCAAAATTTAAGTCATATTCATATAATTTTAGGAAAGCCAAGAGTTTTATTCTCAACTATTGGATAGCCGAATTGATATTCATCATAGTTGGTTTCATGTTCTGCTTGAAACTACCCTCATTCTCTATTCTATTGGCTAACTTGTTTGGCTTTGAAACAGGAGCATATGAAATAATGGGATATGACTATGTTAATGTTACGTTTGCCTGGTATGTACGGTTCTATTTATTTTTGTTACTTTCGTTTCCCATTCTTCTTCGCTGTTTGAATCTAGCAAGTAAGGTACGCCCGTTACTATCTTTTATTGGCTTCATATTGTTCTTTGGTATAATGTGCTATTTATGTAGAATGAGTGATAATTATTTTGTTAGGAAGTTACTGGCTGTATATTTTGAATGGATACCATGTGTAGTAGTTGGGTATTATTTCAACCGATATGGTTGGTTTCGATACTTTGAAAGAATAAATACAAAGTTATTATGCATATTTTTTATATTGTACCTTTTGTTATGCTACAAGTTTTCTGTTGGCTATAATTCTGATTGGTTTAGCGCTATAATTCTTGTTTGGTTATGTATGAAGGCTATTCATCGTATACATACTAAAGTTCTTGTTCGTTTGGGAAAAGCCAGTATGTTTATATGGTTTATACATGGATTGTTTTTCTTACCAACAAAGCCATTAGAACCGCTAATTCTAATTAATGGTAATACTATAGCATTGTTGCTTTTAGGTGTCTTTTGGAGTATTATATTTTCTTTTATGGTTTTATATTTGAAAGATGTTACTTTAAAATTATTTAGTAGAATATGAATAATATTTCGAAATTAGACAAAGATCTTTGTACTGGATGTTCTGCATGTCAACAGACGTGTCCAAAAGGTTGTATTGAACTGATACCAGGGGACAATGGTTTTCTGTATCCTTCAATTGATACCAATATTTGTATTGATTGTGGTAAATGTTTGAAAGTTTGCCCTGCTTATAATAAGATGGAACCTCGTACGCCACTTCACTGTTATGCTGCTTATAACAAAGATGAAGATTTGAGACTTAAAAGTTCATCAGGTGGTGTGTTTATTGAAATAGCTAAGTATGTTATCAATCTTGGGGGAGTAGTTTTTGGAGCTGTTTTTGATGATACATGGAATGTGCATCATGTTGCAGCACAAACTATAGAGGAAGTTTATCCTATGATGGGTAGTAAGTATGTACAAAGTAGGATAGAAAATACGTTTATAGAGGCTAAGAAATATCTGAAAGAAGGAAGGTATGTACTTTTTTCAGGAACTCCTTGTCAGATAGCAGGATTAAATAGATTCTTAGTTAAGGATTATTCAAATCTAATAACAATTGATTTGGTTTGTCATGGTGTTCCAGGAATTGAGCAATGGAATGACTATATAAAAGATATTCGAAATGTGAATAACAATAGTTCTATAGAGTATATCTCCTTTAGGGATAAGAGAGAAAGTTGGCAGAAGTATCATATATCATTTAAATTCTTAAATAATAATGGCGAATCTAAAATATACACAGAACGTGCAGGGGACAATTCGTTTATGAGAGGTTTTTTAAATGATTTGTATCTTAGAGAATCATGCTACGTTTGCCCTTCTAAGATGTTTGCTTCAATGAGTGATTTTACTTTTGGTGATTTATGGGGATATAAGACATTAGGATATGCTGATGACGTGGCTAAAAATGGAATTGCTCTTCTTGTGGTAAATACAATTAAAGCAAATAAAATTATATCTGATATATCTTCAATCTTTAGAAAGGAAATTTCATATAATGAAGCTTTGCTGAGTAACCCCAATCTTATTGAGCAAACTAAGAAAGATGCATATAAGATAGGAAGATATAAAAAGTTTTGCAAACGATATTCTTTTAATGTGTCAATAGATAAAACTCTAGTATTTCCTTTATGGAAGAGAATAATCAATAAAATTAAAATATTATGTATAAAATAGGAATTCAAACACCTCATTATGCTCCAAATTATGGAGCACAGTTACAAGCTTTTGCTTTGGGAGCTGCAATAAAGCAGATGGGGTATCAAATAGAATATATTAATAGGAGACCTAATTTTGAGAAAAAAGAGAACTTTCTAGCAAAGTTCCTTTTTTATCTTGAGAAGAAAACCAAACTGAAAGGTTTTGGTGAATTTGAAAAGAAATATCTCCAGCCTCAAACTTTTCCGTTTTATTCTAATGATGATTACTCAAAAATAGATGTTAATAGTTATTATGCCTTTGTCGTAGGAAGTGATCAGATTTGGCGCGATGACTATTTTCATTCTTCTTTTGAATATGCTCCGTATCTTTATTATGTTCCAAAAGGTGGAGCCAAAAAGATAGCATATGCAGCTTCTTTTGGTAAGGAGAATTGTATTCATCCATTAGAAAGAAATGAAAAGATTCGTAATTTGATGTCTGATTTTAAAGCAATTTCAGTAAGAGAAAAATCTGGTGTAGACATTTTAAAAGACTCCTTTGGCATAAATGATGGTACTTGGGTTGCAGATCCGACTTTACTTCATGCAGGTAATTTTTATGTTACAACTTTCCAATTGACAGAAAAACCGTCTTCAGTTCTTGTAACTTATATCCTTGGACGTGACATAAATAAGATGAATAAAATTAAGCAAATAGCAGATAACTTAAAGATTAAAATGTTGAATATTTACCAACTTGATCATTTTATTTTCTTGGGAAAAAGGTTGAGTGAAATACTAAACAGGCTAATTAAGGTTCCTTCTGTTACAAAATGGTTAGAATTAATTCTAAATGCAGAATATGTAATAACTGATTCCTTTCATGGAATGGTTTTTTGTATCTTGTTTCACAAACAATTTGTTGTGCTTAATAACACAAAAGGAGGAACTGAGAGATACACGTCACTTTTGGGCAAGTTAGGTATTATAGATAGACTATTAAACTGGAACGTTGGTGAGCAAGAGATACAGAAGAAACTTCGAGAACCGATCAATTATTCCATAGTAGATAGAAAAATAAAAGATTTTAGAGAATTCTCTAGATTATTTCTAAAAGAAGCATTAGATTGATATGATACAAATAGCATTACTTTTTTTGCTCTGTTGTAACTTCTTTGGTGTAATAGAAATACCGCATGCCCTAAAAGCTGTAGTTTTGATTGTTATAGCCTCATGGGGTATTAAGAAAAAGACACCATATAAGACTGCTTTTATATTTATATTTGGTGGATTATTATGTTCTTTTATCTCAAGTTATATTAATAGAGGGCAAACTTTTATAGAGTCATTTATGGCTATTCCATATTATCTTGGTATTTTATTCTATTTTTATTTAAAGTATAAAGATAAAAGTTATCAAGACATGGAACAGTTGCTTGTTAAATTTATTTTGGTGTATGATTTGATGTTTATATGTCAGCATTTTCTATATAGTATGGGCATTAATTTTATGCATATTCCAAAATGGTCTGAAGGTGAGCAATTGCGTATGAGAGCTATAGCTAGTGGATTTTATAGTTTAGGATTGTTTCTAGGTCTTGTAAAACTTGAATGTAAGTGTTATAACAAACGACTAAAAAGGCAATACCTTGCAATGGCAATAATGGGTCTTTTTTGTATGATATTAACAGCTTATAGGCAACTGCTGGTGAGTTTTGCTTTAACATTTTGTTTGTACTTATTTATAAAATATAAAGGTATAAGTAAAAAAATGTTTTTTACGATTTTGGCTGGTCTATTTCTTGTGCTAATATTATGGCAATTACCAGTAGTCCAAGAACAGATAGGAGGAATATTTGATCGCCAAGATTCCGGTGCAACCCTTGATAATAAAGATTATATTCGTGTTGTACAATGGGAGTTTTATATGAATGGACATTTTTTCAAAAATAGCTGGGAACAATTTTTTGGTGCTGGGTTACCATATTTCGGTAATAGTTACGGACATTATATGAATGATGAATTAGCTCCTTTAGGACTGTTGTATGTTGATTGGGGATTAGTAGGACAAGCATGGGTTCTTGGAGTTCTTACAGTTGTTGGTTATATTTTGCTTTCATTAAAGGCATGTTTTATGAAAGTTGCTTCCGAAAGAGTGTATATTAGATTATGGTATATCTTTTTGTTGATTTCTGTAACAAATGGAGAGTTTACTCGAGATGGTAATTTCTTAATTCATGCGTATGTAATATATATGGCAGAAATAGCTGCTAAAGAATATAAAATAAAGAAGGCGTTGTTATGTCAAAGAAAGTAGCTTTTTATTTTGATAATTCTCGTATATCACAAGTTGATTGTAGAGATATAGAATCAGGTAATCCTGGTATAGGAGGTACTGAATATCTTTTTTTACTTATATCTACTTTATTAACAAAAAGTGATAATGATATAGATATTGCAGTATTTAATACATCTAAAGGATGTGTACCTGAATGTTTGGAAGTACAAATATTTAATAGTATAAACGATGCTTATGTATATGCAGATAATCATGGCTATGATTATTTTGTATTTAGACCTCAAATAGGTGAAACATTTGAAGAAAAGTTGAAATCTTCGTCTTTTCATGGAAAGACTAAATTGATTCCGTGGTGTCATAATTTTCTGACGTATAAACAATTGTCTTTGTATTCCAAGTCAGATATGATTGCTAGGATAATATGTGTAGGACGTGAACAGATGGATTTATATATGGATTTACCTGCATACAATAAATCTGACTATATATATAATTGTTTTGATATAGATGAAGCTACTATAGCTGCGGTTAGGAATAATTCTTTTTCTGAACGAAAGAATATAGTGACCTATATAGGTAGCATTGTTCCTGCTAAAGGTTTTCATATCTTGGCAAAAGCATGGCCTGAGATAGAAAAAAGTATTCCTGACGCTCAATTATATATTATAGGTTCAGGTCAACTCTATGATAGAGATGCCGTAATGGGATCTTTTAATATTGCTGAGAATACTTATGAGTCCATGTTTATGCGTTATCTGACAAATGGTGGAAAAATCAAAGATAACGTACATTTTATGGGTATTATGGGTAAGGAAAAAGAGTCTATATTATTAAAAACAAAAGTTGGCGTACCAAATCCTTCTGGTAATACAGAAACATTTGGTTTAACGGCATTAGAATTTCAAAGCAACGGAGCAAAAGTTATAACGAAAAAGTGTGCTGGCTATATGGATACGGTCTTCAATGGCAACCTTTATTCTGACGAAAAGAATATTGCAAAATTAATTATCAACGCATTAAAGAGCAAAGATTTGGATTATGCTAGTTTTGTGAAAATGAATAATGCTGTTTTTTCTAAAGTTGTGGTAATTAAGCAATGGGAAAAACTATTTAAAGATGGTTATGTGTTGGAGCCTGAAGACAAGTCTTTCTTACAGATTCCAAATAAGAAATTCCGACTGAAATGGCTTAAATATTTAATTCATAAGTTCTCATATGGTTTATTTTTAGAGGGATTTTTTCCTCCAATTGATAGATTTGTTAATTTTTATAATAAATGCATAAATTGTAGGTTTTCTTAAGTCAAGTTTTCTGATTTTAAAGTTAAAGAAAACTATTTTTTTATATGAACGATAAATAGAAAAGTTGCTATTCATTAGGGTAATAGCCTTCTGTTTAAATATCAGGTAACAAGTTGCTTGATTTTAATAGTTTTCGTTGGCAAAATTTTGATTTGCTTAGTGACTATTGGGTAAATATCATCCGAAAGAGAAAAGCCAAATGGGGCTACCCTTTTTTAAAAGGAGGTTGTGATTGGTAATTTTAATTTAAGTATATATGATTTCTGTAATTATACCCCTCTATAATAAGGAAAAAACGATACTTTCTACATTAAACTCAATTAGAAATCAAACGTTGAGAAATTGGGAATGTATCGTAGTTGATGATGGCTCTAGTGATAATTCTTGCAAAATTATTGAAGAATTGCACGATGAGCGCATCAGACTTATAAAAAAAGAAAATGGCGGTCCTTCGTCTGCCAGAAACTTTGGTTTACAATATGCCAAGGGCGAGTGGATTATATATATGGATGCAGATGACATCTTTTTTGAAAATGCATTTGATATTTTTGAAGACCTGATTAAGTCTCATTCTTCTATAAAGTGTTTTTGTGCCAATTTTAAATTATTGGTAGGAAAAAGACATCTTTTGTACTCGAGAAATACTATAGATGGTTTAGTTGATAATCCATTTAAACGCTTTTTATTTCAAGAAATTTCTCCTAGAGCTGGAACATTGATGTTGCATAAATCGATTGCAGGGAAGTATAAGTTTCCTGAGCATATGAGAAGGAATGAAGATGTTAAATATATCTTTGATGTATTGAAGAATGAAAAAGTTTTTTCTTCTTCTAGATACGTCATGTTATATAACCAAAACACATTGGCAGCGAGTGGTAGATTGAATGATATCAAAAAGGATTATTTAGGTTATTTGCCTCATTATTCAACTGATAAATGGGAGTCCGTAGCTTATTATAATTTATATAAACAAGCATACCGAAATTATTTGAATGAAGCCAATAATCTTTATCCGGGAAATGTTTTCGCAACTCCATCTACAAAACTTCGTTCTAGGATCCTTTATGTTATTTTGTTGATTAGGCGCATTATTGATAAGTTTTTATTTACTATACATTTATGAATAATTCTGTATTTATTGCTATGTTTCTCCTTCTTATGGGGGAGGTAATTTTGTTATATGCACATAAAATTGAAATTAAATGTCTTTTGAAGGCGTTTGTTATCCGTTTTCTCAATCGTGGTAAGGGTGTAAAAATTGCATATTCTGCTGATGTCAATATAAAAGTAGATGCAGAAGGTATGTGTATGTTTCATCCTCATAGTACTTTTAGAGGGCACATTGGTATAGGTTCCTATGTGGGTCCTTATTCAGAATTGAGCGCCTATATTGGACGTTTTTGCAGCATAGCACCATTCGTAAGATCAAACTCGGGGCGACATCCTTATAAAGAGCCATTTGTAACGACATCTCCATGTTTCTTTTCTCTAAATCCGTTTAAAGAGCAGTGTGGTACCACGTTTGCTAAAGAGCAAATGTTTGTCGAAAACCGCATGTCTACTAAAAATGAAAACTACCCTTTGTGGATAGGAAATGATGTTTGGATTGGAGAGGGAGCTTTTTTGGCTGGTGGCATAACGGTAGGAGATGGTGCTATGATTTTAGCTCGTGCTGTAGTTGTACAAGATGTTCCACCATATGCTATAGTTGGTGGTGTACCAGCTAAAGTTATTAGTTTTCGCTATGACGAGGATACTATTAATTGGTTGCTAGATATTCAATGGTGGAATCTTGATACTAATTGGCTAAAAGAAAATTGGAAACTTCTGTGTGATATAGACAAGTTGAAAGCTTATTTTAAGGATCATCCAATAGAAGATTAAAAATAATGATATCATATGAATTTAAATAAGTTGTTGTTGTTAAGACGTAAATTTCGCCATTATTATTATAGTTATTATAATAAATTCGCATTGAAATTGAGCGGGGCATATATTGGTGATAATTTTACTAGTTTAGGGAAAATACATTTAGAGATATGTAAAGGAGCTGTTCTTACAATAGGTAACAGTTGCAGCATTGTCAGTGGTGACAACTTCAACCCTCTCGCTCGAAATATTAAAGCGGGTATATGGTTGGAGAGACCTGAGTCTAATGTAATATTAGGTGACTTTGTTGGTATATCTTCTTCATGTATTTGGGCAAAAAGTAGTATTACTATTGGTAATCGGGTGAACATTGGTGGAGATTGTATCATCATGGATTCTGATGCACATAGTTTAGACTATAAAGTTCGTGCAGCTCGAATTAATGACATTTCTTCTGCTAAGACATTGCCTATAAAAATATGTGATGACGTTTTTATTGGTTGTCGATCAATCATTCTAAAAGGTGTTACAATTGGTGCTAGAAGTATCATTGCAGCAGGTAGTGTTGTAACAAAAAACGTCCCTGCAGATGAAATATGGGGGGGCAATCCTGCACAGTTTATCAAGAAGATAAATATATAATATAGCAAAATAGTTTAACTATTTCTAGCTTTATGATGTGAAATTTAAAGAGTTAATATATGAATAAAGTTCTTTTTTCAATAGTTACTCCTTGCTTTAATAGTGAGGATACAATAGAACGTACGATAAAGTCGATTCTTCAACAAAAAACTGAGAATTATGAATATATAATTGTTGATGGCGCTTCTACTGATCATACTTTGGATATTATTAAAAAGTATGAGCCATATTTTGGCGGAAAAATGAGATGGTACAGTGAACCTGATAAAGGCATCTATGATGCTTTTAATAAGGGCGTTAATTATTCAAAAGGTATATATTGCTGGAACGTTAACAGTGATGATTATCTTGAACCCGATGCTTTATCTTTTTTAGCTGGTCTGATTCAAAAGTATAATATTTCAGAATTGCCAGTTATTTCTGGTTCTTTGAATTTCTTTGACGAAGATACTGGGAGAATTCTTTATGTAGAAAAACTTAATGAAGCAAGAGCTAAACGTGCTTTTCATTTAGATCAAACTTGTGTAACTCATCCTGCAACTGTTGTTCCTAAATATGTATATGACAAATATGGAACTTTTGATTCTAGCTATAAACTGTTAGGAGATACAGAGTGGGCGCATCGAGTTTATGCCTCAGGAACCCCTTTTCTTTTTGTAGATAAAGTATTAACAAATATGTCTAATGCAGGTTTAACAGGAAATCTTGGCTGGAAACGTTTTAAGTTGAGCCATCATGATAGACAGAAATATTTCAAGACTTTTTATAAAAATCCCATAGAAAGATATGCTCGTTTTCTATTGTGGGATTTACTTTTTTTACGAGGTGTGATAAAATCAAAATTAAAAAAATAAGGAGTTCAAAGTTATGACCGATGAATTGATTTCTGTAATGGTGCCACTTTATAATGTTGCAACCTATTTGCCTAAGTGTTTGGATAGTATTCTTATTCAAACATATTCGAATATAGAAATTTTGTTGGTAGATGATGGTAGTACAGACTCTAGTGGTATAATATGTGACAACTATGCTTCTAAGGATTCCCGAGTTAAGGTCTTTCACAAAAGAAATGAAGGGCAGGCCGTTGCGCGAAATCTTTGTATAGAAAAGGCATCTGGTGAATACCTTCTTTTTGTAGACAGCGATGATATTATAACTCCTGATCATGTAGAAACGTTATATAACCTTGTAAAAAAATACAAATGCAAGGTTTCTTTGGCAATTCTTCAAACATTCAAGGAAGGTGAACCTATTAAAGTTGTTCCTTCTAAGTATGAAGAAGAACTACTTTCACCAGCTAAAGCCGTGGAATATATGAACTATCAGGTAAAATTTGATACATGGCCGGTATGTAAATTATATCATAAGTCTATATTTGAATCTGGTAT
>ULTU01098950.1_pt1 | contig 15516 bp, 12 predicted proteins | sample 1957861 | NCBI WGS metagenome assembly ULTU01 (sample SAMEA4835742, study PRJEB28245) | human gut metagenome | biome: gut microbiome; material: fecal sample | place: Denmark | collected 2008
GTGCACGGTCCTCCGGGAACTGGAAAGACAACGACATTGGTGGAAGCCATCTACGAAACCTTGCATCGGGAACCGCAGGTCCTGGTATGTGCCCAAAGCAATACTGCCGTCGACTGGATTTCAGAGAAACTGGTAGATAGAGGCGTCAATGTTTTACGTATCGGCAATCCGACACGCGTAAACGATAAGATGCTTTCTTTCACGTACGAGCGCCGTTTCGAGAACCATCCGCTTTATCCGGAGCTATGGAGCATCCGGAAAAGCCTTCGTGAACTGGGTAGCCGTGCCCGTCGTAGCAGTTACAACGAACGCGAAAGTGTGCGTAACCGTATGAGCCGCCTGCGTGACCGCGCCACCGCCTTGGAAATACAAATCAATACAGAGCTTTTCGATGGAGCACATGTCATTGCCTCCACGTTGGTAAGCAGCAATCACCGATTGCTCAACGGACGCCGTTTCAATACCCTTTTTATTGACGAAGCAGCCCAAGCTTTGGAAGCAGCCTGCTGGATAGCTATCCGAAAAGCAGACCGTGTGGTGTTGGCAGGTGACCACTGCCAACTTCCCCCTACCATAAAATGTTACGAAGCTGCTCGTGGAGGACTCGAACGGACATTGATGGAAAAAGTGGTGTCTAACAAGCCGGCTGTTGTCTCTTTGCTGAAAGTACAATACCGTATGCACGAAGAAATCATGAAGTTTCCTTCCCTATGGTTTTATAACAGAGAACTGGAAGCTGCTCCCGAAGTGCGCTACCGGGGAATCTTGGACTGGGACACCCCCATCAACTGGATTGACACCTCTGAAATGGATTTTAAAGAAGAATTTGTGGGAGAGACTTTTGGACGTATCAATAAAGCAGAAGCAGATCTGCTTCTATCAGAATTGAAAATCTACATCAACCGAATCGGGGGTAATCGCATTTTGGAAGAAAAAATAGATTTCGGTATCATTTCTCCTTACAAAGCACAAGTGCAATATCTCCGTAATAAGATAAAAACAGACGCTTCACTAAAACCTTACCGCAATCTGTTCACCGTAAATACGGTAGATGGCTTCCAAGGGCAAGAACGCGATGTTGTCTTCATCAGCCTTGTCCGCGCCAATGAAGAAGGCCAGATAGGATTTCTGAATGACTTAAGGAGAATGAACGTTGCCATTACCCGGGCACGCATGAAGCTGGTGATATTGGGAGAGGCAGAAACGTTGAAACATCACGGCTTCTACCGGAAGCTACTGGAATTTATTCAAAGTTTAAAGTAGTCAATGATAAAAGGAAATCCCTCTTTCAGTAAAACCGAAGGAGGGATTTCTTTTATTGTTATAAAGCAGATTAATTGTTTTCCGGACGGAGTTTACGAACGGTAACGGCAGTCTGCCACATTTCGCTTTCACGCAAAGCCTTCAATTCCGCATTCAACTTCTCACGATAATCAGGTTTGGAGTTGCTATCGATAGAAATCTGAGCTTCGTTACCCGACTTCACACTTGCATACAATTTCTGCATAACCGGCTTGATGGCATCATGGAACGGAGTCATCCAATCCAAAGCACCACGCTGAGCTGTAGTAGAACAGTTGGCATACATCCAGTCCATACCGTTCTTAGCGAACAACGGCATCAAAGATTGAGTCAACTCCTCTACTGTTTCATTGAATGCTTCAGACGGTGTATGGCCGTTTTCGCGCAACACTTCATACTGTGCCAACAGCAATCCTTGGATAGCTCCCATCAATGAACCGCGTTCACCAGTTAAGTCGGAAGTAGCTTCACGGATGAAAGTTGTCTCAAACAAATAACCAGAACCGATACCGATACCTAATGCGATTGTCTTGTCAAAAGCCTTGCCCGTAGCATCCTGATAAACAGCGTATGATGAGTTCAGACCACGACCTTCGAGGAACATGGTACGGAGTGAAGTACCGGAACCTTTAGGAGCAACCATAATAACATCAATATCTTTAGGAGGAACTACGCCTGTGCGGTCGTTCCAAGTAATTGCAAAACCATGAGAGAAGTAAAGAGCCTTTCCTGGAGTCAAATAAGGCTTGATAGTCGGCCATACAGACATTACAGCAGCATCAGACAACAGGCACATAACGATAGTACCTTTCTGACAAGCTTCTTCGATGCCGAACAAAGTCTCACCCGGCACCCATCCGTCAGCTACCGCCTTTTCGTATGTTTTACCCGGACGCTGTCCTACAATCACATTGAAACCGTTATCACGCAAGTTACAAGCCTGCCCCGGGCCTTGTACGCCATAACCGATTACTGCAATTGTTTCATCTTTCAAAATCTCACGTGCTTTTTCCAAAGGAAATTCTTCGCGGGTCACTACATTCTCGATAACACCGCCAAAATTCAATTGTGCCATTTTTTGTTTTAATTTTTATTGTGGCTTACGCCAACGTTGATAAATTTATTTATTTCTCTACAAATATCACTTTAGAACGGCAAACCACTTCACTGCCATTCTTTTTCACTTCCACATCGTAAACGCCACCGCCGGCATCATCCATGAACAAAGCCAACTCATCTCCATAATAGCTCTCTGCTACATATGCCATTTCAAAACGACGGATGCGCTTCTCTTTATACATCTCTATCGGAAACAAATCAAGAATATGTTCAATATAACGAATACTGTTCACATGCCCATTGATGTCAATATCGCTATATTTAGCTACCAAAGTAGCGGCCGGCTCCTTTGAAGTCACCTTTATCCGCGAAGGCTTTTCAATCGGACATGGCTCATCGCAAACATAATCTACAATACTACCACTGTGAAGAGCCAACAAATCTGCCGGTTTACGGGTATTCATGCTAATCATCGCCCACACAGAACGTGCGTACCCTATCTTTCTGCCCATCTTATCGATAATAGCGAAATTACGATCGGTAAAAAGACGATAAACATTTTCCACCCAAGTCTGAATGGAGAAATCTTCGTACTGATAAGGCATTTCATCCAATTCGACAGCCAGGCGGGACAACACCCAGGTATAATTATCCTCATTCAATGTAGCAATACCAAATCCCCGGTCACTGGCATGAAAGCCTGCACAATTCAACAAATGGTTGCCCAATACTCCCATTGTCAGTCGTCCGGTAAAGTCAACATGAAACGGTTCGGCCACAAACTTATAAGTACCTATCTTGTCGTTTTCACTCATAATAGTTCTTGCTCTTTACTTTGACGATATTTTGCTTCACGAGTCGCCAAATATTCATTAACACGTTCAAAGCAACTGGTCGTAATGGCTACACGCCCTGAACGGACAAACTGAAGTACGCAATCCAATTCGCGCAACTCTTCATAAAGGCTGGATATCTCTTCACTCATGCCATTCTTCTCTACAATAGCGAAAACAGCATTCACCTCTACAATACGCGCATTGTATTTACGGATAACTTTGGACACCTCCGGCTTTTCTTCCAATGTAGGAGTCGTTATTTTATAAAGGGCAATCTCATGCTGGTAAATCTCATCGTCCGTGAAATAATGAGCTTGCAACACATCTATTTTCTTGGTAATCTGCTTGGTTACCTTTTCAATGGTATCCTTGTCCGTCCAAGCGGTAATGGTATATTTATGCACACCCTTGATAGAGGAAGCCGATACATTCAAACTTTCGATGTTTATCTGCCGACGGGTAAACACAGCCGTCACCTGATTCAGCAAACCTGCAAAGTTTTCCGAATGAACAATAATCGTATATAATGTCTTATCCATGTTTTCTTATTACAAATTACTAATTATAAAGTTGCCATTTACGACTACAAATATTCAAATGCCTCCAAGTATTCACTCATTCGCAATTTGTAATTTGTAATTCGTAATTATCTCAGCATTCCAACAGCATCTGATTGACCGAACCACCCGGAGGCGTCATCGGCATTACATTCCCTTCCTCCTCCACACAAGCTTCGAGCAGGAACGGGCCATCTGTTGCTATCATCTCATCAATCGCTTTTCCCAATTCTTCGCGAGTTATTACCCTGCGTGCCGGAATATCGTATGCCGAGGCAATCTTCATATAATCCGGATTCATCATCGGTGTAAACGAATAGCGATGATTGAAGAACATTGCTTGCCATTGGCGAACATTACCCAAGAAATTATTGTTCAACAAAATCATCTTTACCGGAGCCTTTTGTTCCATAATAGTGCCTAATTCCTGCAAATTCATCTGTAATCCACCATCTCCCATGAATGCACAGACCGTACGGTCCGGACGTCCGAAAGTAGCGCCAATAGCAGCCGGAAGGCTGAAGCCCATGGTACCCAGACCACCGGAAGTAACAATGCTGCGCTCCTTGCTGTACTTGAAATAACGAGCGGACATCATCTGATTCTGACCGACATCAGTCACCAATATCGCCTCGTTATTGGTCGCCTCGCTTACGGCACGTATCACCTCACCCATACTCAGCACTTCTCCTGCCGGGTGTAACTCCGGACGGATTACTTTCTCCTCCTCCACTTCCTCGTATTGCCGGAAACTGTCAATCCACTCCTGATGTTTGGCTGGCTTCAGCAATCGGGTAACAGCAGGCAACGTCTCTTTGCAATCGCCCAAGACAGCAACATCAGTTTTTACATTCTTATCTATTTCAGCAGGGTCAATATCGAAATGGATAATCTTCGCCTGCTTAGCATATGTTTCCAGTTTGCCGGTCACACGGTCGTCAAAGCGCATACCTACGGCGATAAGGACATCACATTTATTTGTATTAATATTCGGTCCCAAATTACCATGCATGCCCAACATACCTTTGTTCAAAGGATGACCTGTAGGCAGAGCGGAAAGTCCCAATAAAGTACATCCAGCAGGCAATCCGGCTTTCTCTATAAAGGCACGGAGTTCTTGTTGAGCTTCTCCCAATTCTACACCCTGCCCTACCAGAACCAAAGGGCGTTCTGCACTGTTTATCAGTTCTGCAGCTTGTTGTATAGCTTCCAGCACCATTTCAGGAACAGGAAGATAACTACGGACATAATCCACTTTAGTAGGGGTGTATTCTGTTTTCTCCACTTGAGCATTTTTAGCAAAATCCAGCACTACCGGTCCCGGACGCCCACTCTTTGCCACATAGAAAGCACGAGCCACTGCCCAGGCTACATCTTCAGCACGGCGAATCTGGTAACTCCATTTCGTAATAGGCTGTGTAATGCCCACCAAATCCACTTCCTGAAATGCATCTGTCCCTAAGAAATTCGTTCCGACCTGACCGGCAATGACCACAATAGGAGTACTATCAATCATCGCATCTGCAATACCCGTGACAGTATTGGTAGCGCCCGGTCCACTGGTAACCAAACACACACCAACCTCACCCGATACGCGTGCAAAACCTTGCGCTGCATGGGTTGCTCCCTGCTCATGACGCACCAAAATGTGATTCAAATGATCCCGGTGGTCGTATAAGGCGTCGAATACCGGCATAATGCTTCCCCCCGGATAACCGAAAATAGTCTTTACTCCCTGATGTTCCAAAGAGCGCATCAATGCTTCTGCGCCTGTTATTAAGTTTTCCATCTATTGTTTTCTTTTTACGATGTACTGGTGATATTACTGTCAATCAATCAATCTCACAGCCCCTTTGTCGGCAGAACTTACCATGCTGGCATATGCCTTCAAGGCCTTGGACACTTCACGACTACGGGTTACCGGAGTCATAGGGCGTGCGGCAAGTTCCTCATCCGTCAGTCTCACATGGATAGTGCGCTCCGGAATATTGATTTCAATAATGTCTCCATCCTGAATTTTACCGATGTTGCCACCGGCTGCTGCTTCAGGAGAAATATGTCCGATGCTCAGTCCGGAAGTACCACCACTGAAGCGCCCATCAGTAATCAGTGCACATTCCTTGCCCAAATGACGAGATTTAATATAAGAAGTGGGATAAAGCATTTCCTGCATACCCGGTCCACCTTTAGGTCCTTCATGGGTAATAACAACTACATCACCACTGACAACTTTACCTCCTAATATACCGTCACACGCAGCCTCCTGTGAGTCAAAGACCTTGGCCGGCCCCACAAATTTCCAGATACTTTCATCCACTCCGGCAGTCTTGACGACACAGCCATCCTGGGCTATATTCCCTTTCAGAACAGCCAAGCCACCATCCTTACTGTACGCATGTTCTAAATCACGGATACAACCGGTTGCACGATCCGTATCGAGTTCTTTATACAATATGTCTTGTGAGCCAAGTACCAAATTGAACTTTCCTGCAGCAGCACTGGAATATTTTTCTATTGCTTTCTTGCATACATTCGGGCTGGTAATACTGTATTTGTCTATCGCCTCAGCCAAGCTCATTCCATCCACACGACGGACATCCGTGTCTACCAATCCTCCTTTGGCAAGCTCATTCATAATGGCAATAATACCACCGGCACGATTAACGTCCTGCACATGGTATTTCTGAGTATTGGGAGCTACCTTACATAAACAAGGTGTCTTACGAGACAGCATATCAATGTCATCCATCTTGAAATCTACTCCGGCTTCGTGAGCCACAGCCAACAGATGAAGTACTGTATTAGTAGAACCGCCCATGGCTATATCCAGCGTCATGGCATTCAAAAATGCTTCACGGGTAGCAATACTGCGTGGAAGTACGCTCTCATCCCCTTCTTCATAGTATTTGGTTGCATTCTCAACAATCAGCTTGGCGGCATCTTTAAACAGCTGTTTACGATTTTCATGAGTAGCCACAATCGTACCATTACCGGGTAATGCCAACCCAATCGCTTCATTCAGGCAATTCATGGAATTAGCGGTAAACATGCCCGAACAGCATCCACATGTAGGACAAGCATGCCGTTCAATCTCTGACACCTCTTTATCACTTACACTTTCGTCAGCAGACTTAATCATGGCATCAATCAAATCCAGATGCTGCCCGTTCCACTCCCCGGCTTCCATCGGCCCACCTGAAACGAATACAGTCGGAATATTCAGTCTCATAGCCGCCATCAGCATGCCCGGAGTAATTTTATCACAGTTGCTTATACAAACCATAGCATCCGCCTTATGGGCATTTACCATATATTCCACACTATCAGCAATGATGTCCCTTGAAGGCAGCGAATAAAGCATACCGTCGTGTCCCATAGCAATACCGTCATCAATGGCAATGGTATTGAACTCTGCGGCAAAACATCCCAGCTTTTCAATTTCTTCCTTAACAAACTGTCCTATTTCATGCAGGTGTACATGCCCGGGGACAAACTGTGTAAACGAATTGACTATAGCAATGATAGGTTTCCCCATCTGTTCCTTCTCCATGCCATTGGCCGCCCACAACGCACGGGCTCCTGCCATACGGCGACCTTGTGTACTGAACGAACTGCGTAACTGATGCTTCATTTTCAAATCTCCTTTTAATAAAAAAGCCTCTCCCACCATAGTGAGAAAGGCTTTAAAAAATATCTTCTAACGTACGAATACATACACAAACCTTTCTCACGCTCTTGATGCCACCACCACGACGCGAATAATATGCAAGACTGCCAGGTTAATAGATGTATGTAGATTCATAACTAAATTTTTCTTTTTTGTTTCAATCGTGCTGCAAAGGTAAGGGCTTTTTTATAATCTCCAAACAAATTGATGAAAAAAATAAGGTAAACATGAATAATCGTAAGGAAATACCGCTCTAAAATCCTATTTTATCACCTAATGATTATAACTGAAACTCTTTGGGTAGTCAATAAAAGTATATTTCCCTATAACTGAAACCACTTAATAATCTGAAAATTACCAAAGACTCTCTGCATCCCGAAACAAATAATTCGTATCTTTGTCTTTTCAAATACTCAAAAACAGTATTTACTAATTAAATAAAGGACAAAAAATTAATGGAAACAGTAGAAAACAAGTACATCACCGTAGCATATAAGCTGTACTCAATAGAAAACGGAGAAAAAGACTTCACGGAAGAAGCGCCAATAGAACATCCTTTTCAGTTCATCTCAGGGCTGGGAATGACTCTCGAACCATTTGAAACTCAAATAAAAGATCTGGAAATAGGAGACAGATTCGATTTTACCATTCCTGCATCAGAAGCTTATGGTGAATATGACGAGGATCATATCATAGATCTTCCCAAAGAAATTTTCATGATAGAAGGAGAATTCGACAGTAACCGTGTAGTAGAAGGTGCCGTTATACCTTTGATGACTTCTGAGGGACAACGCATCAACGGAAGCGTGGTAGAAATAAAGGAAGACGTTATTGTGATGGATATGAACCATCCGCTCGCAGGTTGTGATTTGAACTTCACCGGAGAAGTAGTGGAAAGCCGCCCGGCTACGAACGAAGAACTTGCCGAAGTAGCCCGTATGATGGGTGGCGGCTGCGGCTGCGGCAGCTGCGGTTGTGGTGACTGTGGCGACGGATGCGGTGACCATGAATGTGGGGGGGGATGGCGCCCCTAAAAAAATAAGAAAGTGGAAAGGTGAAAATTACTACGCAGTACATTGCACAGCGGTTTTCATCTTTCCACTTTCTATTTTCAATTCTTACTTGTCATTATCTCCAATACCAATTTATCCGTTTCATTCATTCCTTTAGAACCAATTGTGGTCAGATTACGGATACTCTGGTCCACATCCTCATCAATAATACCTTCTACAGAAGTTACACAACGGTTTTCCATGGCCATGATGGCTGAAAGCACTGCGGTTGAAACCCCGGTAGTTACTTTCAATGCACAACTGGGTTTGGCACCGTCACAAATCATTCCGGTAAGATTGGCAATCATGTTCTGTACAGCATATGCCACTTGCTCATAAGTACCTCCCATCAGCCAAGTTATACCGCAACTGGACCCCGTGGCAGCAACCACACAACCACACAAGGCAGATAAACGGCCTAAACTCTGCTTAATATAGATTACTGTCAAATGGCTCAACATCAAGGCACGAATCAATTCTTCTTCTGATTTCCCGTTCTCTTCGGCATAGACCAGTACGGGAAGGGTGGCGGATATCCCTTGATTGCCACTGCCGGAATTGCTCATTACCGGAATCATGGCACCGGCCATACGGGCATCACATGCACCGGAAGTATAAGAAAGAATATGAGAGAAAACACTGTCACCCATAATCCGGTGTTCGTAAGTACCACGTAGGATTTTACCCAAGCCATGACCGTATTCACCTTCGAAGGAACGTTCGGCGGCAGCCTTGTTCAGCCGTGCCGTATCAAGGATAAAACGGATATCGTCTAATGGGGCAGTCATGGCGAAGTCATACACTTTGCGTAAAGTCAAATCCAATATGTTATCATCCGCTTCGGTGCAAGAGACGGTTTGTTTGTCCAACAGAATGTCACCGTTACGCGTTATATAGGTAAAACAAGTATGCCCACCGGCAATAATGGCAGTCGCTTTATCGGCACCGGCTTCACAACATACTTCTATATAGAGTTTCTCCTCTATGTCGTTTTTCAATGATATATGAATTCGTTTTTCATCTATAAAGCGCTTTCCTTCTTTCACGGCATCAGGGGTACTGTCTTTCAACACTTCTAATTGATATGCCGACTTACCGATCAGAGCTCCAAGTGACACAGCAATCGGTAATCCAATCATTCCCGTACCGGGAATGCCCACCCCCATTGCATTCTTCAGGATATTGGTACTCAACAATACAGTTATCTTTTCGGGACGCTTACCCAATACTTCCGTAGCCTTCGCTACACACAAAGCTACAGCTATAGGTTCTGTACAACCAATAGCAGGAATCACTTCAGATTTGACTAAAGCAATAATCTGCCGTCTCTCCGTTTCTGTCATATCATTTCTACAATTTGATTATTTATCATGCAAATGTAGGAAAAAACAAACAAAAAGCCCTCCTCTGCAGCCTGAAAATCAGGAGGCAAAGGAGGGAAAATACTATATCAAAAATAAGTTATTCAGCTGCAGTCAGATTCAAACCTATTTCCAGACGAGTCGTTTCATTGATTATTTCAGGTAAAGCCTTCAACATACCTTCTGCCATGCCAGCCATATCGCCAAAATCAGGGTCAGCTTTCATAGCTTCAACAAGCATATTTACAAACTCCTCATCTGAGAATAAAGGAGCTACTATATTTTTCATCAAAGGCAATAATAAATCCGTATTCAGATAAACCTTTAATTTACCTCCGTTCTTTTCGTAAGTCAAAGGCACACCGTCAGTTACCAAAGGAAGCAAAGATGTAACAGCCTGAGACAAAATTTCATTCATATCGACAGCCTTGGTAGAACTACCCAAACGTTTTACATTGGCAATAATAGCATCCAGGTTCAAATATACCTTCATCTGGGTATCACTGAGAACTACATATTGTGCAACATTCGCAGGAGTCTTAACAGGAGAGGTACCTCCCTGAGCAGCATCAACATAAGAAGCAGAAATATTGCCATCAGCACCTAATGTAATATTATGCAATACACTGCACAACATATTTTCTACATTCACTTTTTCACCTGCACCTCCGTCAATTAAATCCATACGAAGAGCTAACGTCAAAATCGTTTGAATCGGCAGACTCCAGCCAGGCATTACCTCAGCCTCCTTATTAGACTCCCAAATCAAATGAATCGGTTCTTCCGTATAATCTGAGTTAAGGGGTGTAGGAACCCAGGTTGTTCCTGACAATGTTGAATTTTTCAATGTAACATTGGTTAAATCCAACTTCAATGAAGAAGCGGTAACTTTACCTGCATAGGCAAAAGTACAATAATCCGTTTCACCCGTACCAGAAAACGAACATTCATCACCTTGTATATCCAAAGTTATCGGAAGGGTTACAACCGGAGTACCAGGCAATACACCCGCACCGAGAGAACCGGAAGCTGTTTCACGCGTAAGAATACCAGAAAGATCCAAGTTACCAGCCAACACCAAAGTAGCCTTGGTTGCATCAGAGGCATTTGGAGTAAAAGTAACTTTCTTGCCCAACATCACTTCACCATTATAAGTTAAATTCAAGCCTTTTGCAACAGTAAATTCTGTTTGCGGCACAGGGCATGCCACCTTTTCATCATTATCATCACTACAAGCAGTGAACAAACTCATTGAACAGATCAATACAAACAAATAAAATAAATTCTTTTTCATACTTTTTAAGTACTTGTTTAGTTAATAAAAAGCTTCTCAAAGGAGCTATTAATTTCCCATTTTAAATCAACGGCACAAAGTAACACTTTTTAAGGTTACTATACAAGGTCTTTTCTAAAAAATAAATGTTCTTTTTTTCATCATTATGAGTACAATTTGGACGTTGGTTTCATATAGAATAAGCCATTTTTATAAAGAACAAGCCATTGGGCTAAACTCCATCAAAAGCAAGCAACTTTATGCGGAAAAGACTTTTATCCTATTTCCTTAAACGTTTTTAGAAAAAAAGTTATTATCTTTATAAAGTCAAAAGCTCTTTCTATAAAGCATATTGGCACATTAACCTCATACATAAACCTTTAAAGTATTTGATATGTTCAACTCATTTGGAAATATTCTTCGTCTTACCAGTTTTGGAGAATCACACGGCAAAGGCATTGGAGGAGTAATAGACGGATTCCCCGCAGGGATAACTATCGACATGGATTTCGTCCAAGCAGAACTCGACCGCCGCCGCCCCGGACAATCACGTATCACCACTGCCCGAAAAGAGGGTGATAAAGTGGAATTCCTCTCCGGAATCTTCGAGGGGAAGTCTACCGGTTGCCCCATAGGTTTCATCGTATGGAACCAAAACCAACATTCTGACGATTATAACAATCTGAAAGAAGTCTATCGGCCTTCACACGCTGACTATACTTATAAAGTGAAATATGGCATCCGTGACCACCGCGGAGGGGGGCGTTCATCAGCCCGTGAGACAATTTCACGCGTAGTAGCGGGTGCTTTAGCAAAATTGGCATTGAAGCAACTGGGTATACATATCACGGCATATACTTCACAAGTCGGGCCTATCCGCCTTGAAGAAAACTATACAGCATACGACCTCGACCTGATAGAAAGCAATCCGGTCCGTTGTCCCGACCCGGAGAAAGCAAAAGAAATGGAAGAACTTATCTTCAAAATAAAAGGAGAAGGAGATACAATCGGAGGAGTGGTGACATGTGTCATCAAAGGATGTCCCATCGGATTGGGACAACCAGTATTCGGCAAGCTCCATGCCGCGCTCGGAGCTGCCATGCTCAGCATCAATGCGGCAAAAGCATTTGAGTATGGAGACGGCTTCAAAGGATTAAAGCAGAAAGGGTCGGAACAGAATGATGTATTCTACAACAACAATGGACGAATTGAGACCCGCACCAACCATTCGGGTGGAATACAAGGTGGAATCAGCAATGGACAAGACATCTATTTCCGTGTGGCCTTCAAACCCGTGGCAACCGTACTGATGGAGCAGCACACCGTAAACATTGACGGCGTGGACACTACACTGAAAGTTCGCGGACGCCACGACCCATGCGTACTGCCACGTGCCGTACCTATCGTGGAGGCAATGGCAGCAATGACATTGCTGGATTTTTATCTGATTGACAGAACAACGCAGTTATAATACAACCCCTTATTCACCATGGAGATAAAAAAATATATTGCAGAAAACGAATCTAAAATGCTGGAAGACTTATTCAGCCTTATCCGCATTCCAAGTATCAGTGCCAAACCCGAACATCACGATGATATGCTTGCTTGCGCCGAACGCTGGGCACAGCTGTTACTCGAAGCCGGAGCAGACGAAGCTCTGGTAATGCCTTCAAAAGGTAACCCGATTGTTTTCGGGCAGAAAATCGTTGATCCGGATGCTAAAACCGTACTGGTATATGCCCATTATGACGTGATGCCTGCCGAACCTCTGGAGCTTTGGAACAGCAGACCGTTTGAGCCGGAAATACGCGACGGGCACATCTGGGCACGTGGCGCCGATGACGACAAGGGTCAATCCTTCATACAAGTGAAAGCATTTGAATACCTCGTCAGAAACGAACTTCTGCAAACCAATGTAAAATTCATCTTTGAAGGAGAAGAAGAAATTGGTTCGCCCAGTCTGGAGAGTTTCTGTCAAAAACACAAAGAACTGCTAAAAGCAGATGTCATACTCGTTTCGGACACCAGCATGCTTGGTGCAGACTTACCGTCACTGACCACCGGATTGCGCGGGCTGGCCTATTGGGAAATAGAAGTGACCGGGCCTAATCGCGACCTGCACAGCGGACACTTCGGCGGTGCCGTCGCCAATCCTATCAACGTGTTCTGCCAGATTATCAGCAAAGTAACGGATTCGGACGGACGTATCACCGTGCCAGGCTTCTATGAAGATGTAGAAGAGGTTCCCCAAACAGAACGCGACATGATAGCCCATATTCCTTTCGACGAAGAGAAATACAAAAAGGCAATCAATGTAAAAGAACTTTTCGGAGAAAAAGGTTACAGTACCTTGGAACGCAACAGTTGCCGTCCTTCTTTCGATGTATGCGGCATTTGGGGCGGCTATACGGGAGAAGGTTCCAAGACCGTGCTCCCATCCAAAGCATATGCCAAAGTATCTTGCCGATTGGTTCCCCATCAGGACCACCATAAAATATCCAAACTTTTTGCCGACTATATCTCAGACATTGCACCGGATTCAGTACAGGTAAAGGTTACTCCGATGCACGGCGGACAAGGATATGTATGCCCCATCACCCTGCCTGCCTATCAAGCCGCCGAAAAAGGTTTTGAAAAGGCATTCGGAAAGAAGCCTTTGGCAGTGCGCCGGGGTGGCAGCATCCCCATCATTTCCACCTTCGAGCAAGTGCTGGGTATCAAAACCGTTTTGATGGGCTTCGGACTTGAATCCAATGCTATCCACTCGCCCAATGAAAATATGCCATTGGATATTTTCCGCAAAGGCATAGAGGCCGTCGTTGAATTTTATTTGAATTATAAATAAAATAAAGACTCAGGATGAAAGACTTCCAAATTCAGGCTATCGGTTTAATGTCCGGCACTTCTCTTGACGGGCTGGATGTATGTTGCTGTACTTTCCAACGACAAGCCGACAAATGGTCTTTCCATATAGACTGTGCGAAAGGCTATAGCTATCCCGACGACATGAAGCAGATATTGGGTACCGGCGCACAAACAATGAGTGCCTTAGAGTTCATTACTTTCCACAGTTCCTACGGCAAGTTTCTTGGTGAGCGGGTCAATGAGTTCATACAAGAATTTGGAGTTCATCCCAATATTATCGCTTCCCACGGTCATACCATCTTCCATGAACCGCAAAAGAAAATCATGTATCAGATAGGAGATGGGGCTGCCATTGCCGCAGAAACCCGCATACCCACCGTCTCGGACTTCCGAAGACTGGATATCATGTTAGGAGGTCAAGGTGCTCCGCTCGTCCCTATCGGTGACCGATTGCTTTTTTCCGATTATGACTTCTGCCTGAACATCGGCGGCTTTTCCAATATTTCATTTGAACAAAACGGCCGGCGTATCGCTTTTGACATCAGCCCGGTGAACTACGTCATCAACCATTACTGCCGTCAAATAGGCCTGGAGTTTGACCGTGACGGCGAAATAGCCCGACAAGGAAACATCTGCCAAGAGTTGCTGGAAGAACTGAACGGAATGGAGTTTTACCATCAATCCGGCCCTAAATCATTGGGGCGTGAATGGGTGGAGATGCTGGTATATCCCATGCTCGAGCGTTATGGCTTGAGTTTGAAAGACATGCTTCGCACATTCTATGAACATGCAGCTTGGCAAATATCACGCATCATTACTACCCGTCCACCTTCCAGTAGTGATAAGAGCAAACTGCTGATTACCGGTGGAGGAGCTTTCAATAAATTCCTGATAGAGCGGATAGATGCACTCTGCCCGTGTGAAATCGTCATCCCCGACCGGCAAATCATAGAATATAAAGAAGCACTGATTTTTGCTTTCCTCGGTGCACTCTATATAGCAGATGAGCCCGGTTGCCTTGCCTCGGTAACGGGAGCAATGACAGACAATATCGGGGGAATGTTGTTTAAAATATAAAGCTTTACAATTATGGAAAAATCAAAAGATGCCTGGAGCATCATATCCAGTGAGTACCTTCATCGGGCACCTTGGCTCACTGTACGCAAGGACCATGTAGTACTGCCCAACGGCAACCATATTCCTTCCTATTATATATTGGAATATCCCAACTGGGTGAATACCATCGCCATCACCCGTAACGGACAGTTTGTCTTTATCCGCCAATACCGGCATGGAATACAAGAAACATCTTATGAACTCTGTGCAGGAGTTTGTGAAGAAGAAGACAGTTCTCCGCTGGTTTCCGCACAGCGAGAGCTCTTGGAAGAAACCGGCTATGGAAATGGAAACTGGAAAGAATATATGCAAATCTCCCCCAACCCGAGTACCCATACCAATATCACCTATTGTTTTCTGGCCACTGACGTGGAGAAAGTTTCCGAGCAACACTTAGAAGATACGGAAAGCTTGACCGTACACCTGCT
>ULTU01071527.1_pt1 | contig 15515 bp, 9 predicted proteins | sample 1957861 | NCBI WGS metagenome assembly ULTU01 (sample SAMEA4835742, study PRJEB28245) | human gut metagenome | biome: gut microbiome; material: fecal sample | place: Denmark | collected 2008
TCTTCTGCAACTGCATGAAGACGATGCCGAGCAGAGCGTGCAGCTAACGGCGCACGACATGCTGATAACCACACCGAAGGAGGTGGCGAGCGTAAGCAGCTTCTCTGCTGACTTCGAGGCAGAGGGCATACTCGTAGACGAAAGCTTTGCGAAGCAGGCGCAGCGCTACCAACTCAACGACACAAAATACAAGAGCATTTCTGATATATTCCACTTCGTGTGCGACATCGTGCGCCACCAGCACATCAACAAGATTGAGATGATTCGCAGTATGTTCAACGTGCTGAGACTCATCATCGACGAACTGCCCTACGAGCAGTGCTCCGTATCGCACGACCTCGGACACAAAAAGGAGGTGTACGAGGTTTTCCTTCACCATCTCTACCGCAACTATCGCAAGGAGCGCCAGATTCGCTTCTACGCCGACAAGCTGAACGTGTCGACGGCTTACCTCTCGCGACTGGTGAAGGAGATAAGCGGCTCGACTATCAACGAGCATGCCACATCGCTCGTCTACAAGGAGATTTGCAACCTGCTCACGCAGACCGATATGACGATGGGCGAGATTGCCGACCATCTCAACTTCAGCGACCAAAGCGCCATGACCAACTTCTTCAAGCAGCGCTCCGGCATGACACCACTCGCCTACCGCAACAGATAAAAGTAAAAGAGCCCCTCCCAACCCTCCCCGTCGGGGAGGGCTTAGTAAGACTAAAAGAGGCATAGAAAGGCTTAAAGAGGCATAGAAAGGCTTAAAGAGGCATATAAAAAAGGAAACAAACAGGATAACAAATGAAAACACAAGACCCCAACAGCAACCCTTCTGCTACATCGCAGAAGGCTGCATCGGTGAGCGATATGACCGTCGGATCGCCGCTGCGCCAAATCACCAAGTTCGCATTGCCCTTGATATTGGGCTACATCCTTCAGCAGATGTACCTCGTCATCGACGCCGTCATCGTAGGCAGATGGATCGGCGTGGGCGCACTGGCGGCTGTAGGCGCTTCTACATCTATCACCTTTCTCATAATGGGCTTCTGCAACGGAGCCTGCGCAGGCTTCGCCATACCTGTGGCGCAGGCGTTCGGTGCGAAGGACTACCATAAGATGCGCGTCTACGTAGCCAATGCCGTGCGTATTTCCGTGGTGATGGCTCTGGTGATAATGGTGCTCTCGCTTATGTTCTGCCACCGCATCCTGCAGATGGTGAACACTCCGGCTGACATCTTCCACGATGCCTACACATTCCTCATGCTGCAGTTCGCCGCCATTCCATTTACGTTCGGCTTCAACCTCCTGTCGGGTCAGATACGCGCCCTCGGCAATTCGCGTCAGCCGTTCTACTTTCTCATCACTTCCGCCGTTGTGAACATCCTGCTCGACGTGGTACTCATACTCTTCTGCGGCATGGGCGTGGCAGGAGCCGGCATAGCCACATGGCTCTCGCAGGGCGTCTCAGTATGTCTCTGCATCTGGTATATACGCAAGCGCATGCAACTGCTCATCCCGCAAGGCGACGAGCGCCGCTACGACAACCGCCGCACGAGTATTCTGCTGAACAACGGCGTGCCGATGGGTCTGCAGTTCTCCATCACCGGCATTGGCATCATCATGCTGCAGAGCGCCAACAACGCTCTCGGCACTACATGCGTGGCTGCCTTCACCGCCTCGCTCCGCATAAAGTATCTCTTCACCTGCGTCTTCGAGAACATCGGCGTGGCTATGGCTACCTACTGCGGACAGAACCTCGGAGCACAGCGCATTGACCGCGTAACACGAGGCGTGAAGGACGCCATCTGTCTCATGCTCGTCTACTTCGTATTTACGTTTGTCGTGATATATCCTTTCGCCGACTATATGATGCGACTCTTCGTAGACAGCGGCGAGGCTGCCGTGGTGAGCAACGCTGCGCAGTATATGCGCATCAACAACTACTTCTACCCCACGCTCGGACTGCTCACCATCATGCGCTATTCTATCCAGGGACTCGGCTTCAGCAACCTCTCTATGCTCAGCGGTGTGATGGAGATGATAGCACGCTGCGGCGTAAGCCTTTGGCTCGTGCCGGCTATCGCCTGGACCGGTGTCTGCTTCGGCGACCCAGTAGCCTGGATTATGGCTGATCTGTTCCTCGTTCCGGCGTTCCTTTGGGTGCAGCACCGACTGAAGAATACATCGAAATAACAAGGAGAAAGGTATATAGACCGCATATTCCGGTGGATTTATCACCGCCGAAAGCATTTTTCTGACATTTTATTTTGTTTTTCAATATTAATCGTTACTTTTGCAAACGTAAACATTTTTTACGTTTACAAAAGTAACGAACCATCAATATACATAAGTAGATTGACCCAAAAACAGAGAGAGTATGAAAAATGCCTTATTCCCCAAAACACACCACCCACTTGCTTCACTCACAAAAGCTGCCGTCACACTTCTGACAGCCGCACTTACACAGTCTGTTAATGCACAGGAACTGTTCGGTCGACTTGCCGACGAGGGCGTTGACATCGTCGGATCGGTTACATACGGAAAGAAGAACTCCTACGACGCCATGACGCAGGGCTACTACCGCTTCAGTTACGACAACCGCTTTCAGGCGCAGTTCACAGAGCCGCTCAGAAAGGCTATCGTGTCTGGAGGTTGCACCTACCACAACGGCAAGATATACGCTTCCGAATACGACGACTCGTCGCGACTCGGCTTCCAAAAGCCCCATTGGATTGTGCTCGACGCAAAAACCTTCGAGGTGCTCTACGACCGACAGATGAACGACAACTACGAGCTGACCACTCTAAGCATGACATACGACCCGACCACCGATGCAATCTATGCCATCAACCGCACATACATGGAGACCTTCCTCATCACCATCGACCCTGCTACGGGCACACCGACACGCTTGGGCGCCGACCTTGACAACAACTACAGATACGAGGCTATTGGCTGCGACAAGAAGGGCGACGTCTATTGCATCTACATGGAGTCGAAGAACGACCATGTGGGCATTGAGCAGGACCTGTGGTATCTCGGAAAAGTGAACAAGAGCGACGGAAGCCTAACAAAGGTGGGCGACATCTCGATGGGCAATCTGCTCAGCGGCGACAGTTTCATAAACGACACACGCAAGCAGTCGTTGTTCTGCAACTTCAAAACGGGCAAACTCTACTGGATATATCCAAGTTCGAGCCTCAACCTCAATATCGAATACACCTGCATAGCCGAAATCGACCCAACAACGGCGCAGGGCACACTGGCTGCCTACCTCAACAACACGGTGCTTACCACTGGCGCCTTCTTCCAGGAGCCGTGCGACAAGGCGCCTACCTCGATATCTGCCTTCGAATACGTAGAGACATCAAAGGACGACAGGACCGGCAAACTGCAGTTCGTGATGCCTGCCGAAGCATACGACGGATCGGCATTGACGGGCGAACTGAGCGCTGTAGTGACAGAGGAGGACGGCGACACAATAGCCTGTCTGAAAGGAGAAGCAGGAGAGCTTGTGGCTACCGAACCCGTTAAGCTCGACAACGGCGACAACAAGGTGGGCATAACGGTGAGCAACGCCGTCGGCGACGGACCTACCGTATACCGCACTTTCTTCGTCGGAAAAGACAGTCCGGCGCAGTGCCAGAACATACGCCTCACAAGCGACGGACTGAAGACCATTCTTACTTGGGACGCACCCACCACCGGCGAGAACGGACAGCCTATTGACGTCTCGCAGCTCACCTACGACGTGGTGCGCTACCCGTATGAGGTGACTGTAGCTAAGGGCATAACCGAATGTCGTTTCGAAGAGACGCATCCTGCCGAAATGACCCGATACGTCTATCTCGTGACGCCGCACTTAGGACGCTACGACGGTCAGGGAGCCTTCTCCAACAACCTCATCGTGGGCACACCGCTCGACGTGCCATACGGCGGCGCCTTCACCAATCCTGCCGACATGATAAACTACTACACCATCCTCGACGCCAACAACGACGGCTACTCGTGGAAGTATTCTACATCGCAGGCAAGTGCAGTCTACGGATTCAACCCCAACGAGGCTGCCGACGACTGGCTCATCTCGCCACCCGTCAACTACAAGGCTGGACACACCTACGTGCTCCGATTCAGCGCCCACTCTGCAATGGAGGAATACCCAGAGGCTATGGACGTGTCATTCGGCAATGGTCGTTCGCCCGAGGAGCAGTCATACCCGCTGCTGTCGCTCGAAAGCATTCCGCTGCCGCCAAGCGCTACAGAGGACAACGTGTACGAGGTAGAGTTCACGGTGCCGCAGGACGGCGTTTACTACTACGGTTTCCACTGCGTAACACCTGCCTACCATGCCAACCTCTTCCTGCACGACATCAGCGTACAGGACAAGGCGGAGATGACAGCGGTAAGCACCATAGACACCGACAACGTTTCAGTAAAGGGTATATACAACAGCTTAGGTATGAAAACAAACCGAATGCAGCGCGGTCTGAACATCGTGAGATGGAATGACGGTACGACGCACAAGGTAATATCAAACAAATAAAGAAAGAAATAACAACACTATGCACATCGAAGAAAGTTTCATTTGTGGCAAGCATACAGCAGCCGACTGTGAAGACGGCATCGTATGCACACCCAACTTCGTGGCTGTAATCGACGGCAGCACAAGCAAGACACCCCTCCGACTCGACCCAACGATGAAGAACGGACGCTTCGCCATGCTGCTCATCCGCAACTATATCCGCCAGATGGCTGCCGAAGCCACGCTGGAGGAGTTCTGCCAGGGCATAACGAGCCGCATCGCAGAGGAATACGAAAAGCGCGGCATATCCGAACGCATGGCTGCGCATCCTGAGGAGCGTCTCACCGCTTCTGCTATAGTATACAGCGAACATCGGAAGGAGGTATGGATGGTGGGCGACTGTCAGGCCATAGTAGACGGCGTGTTCTACGAAAACCCAAAGCCTTACGAGCAGGAGACAGCCATGCAGCGCGCCGACATGATAAAGGGCGGCATGCTGCCCGCAGACGCCCGCCACGCCATAGAGCCGCAGATAATAAAGGCAATGCTCGAAGGCCAGAACCGCCTGTATGCCGTAATAGACGGCACGTCGATATACATGCCTGGCACACGAATCGTCAGCGTACGCAGCTCCGTCGTGCTTGCCTCCGACGGCTACCCACTCTGCTGCCCACGCTCCGCGACACCGAAAAGGCGCTGGCAAAACAACTCGCCGACGACCCGCAGAACATCCACAGCTTTGTGGCTACGAAAGGTCTCTTTGAGGGCAACAAGAGTTTCGACGACAGATCGTATGTAAGGCTAACCGTATAGCTGCCGTTTTTATAATGGTAACAATACATGTTGCATTTCCATACTTCATCAATAAAAAAAGAGTAATATGGCGTTTTTTTACGCTATGTTACTCTTTTTTTACGCAATGGGAATGACCTATTGAGAAAAAAACAATAAATTTGCACAAAACTAAATGCTTACTAATTTTAAACTACAAAAACTATGCAAAGAAATTTACTATTGGCAGGATTGTTCGCATTCGCACTATCCGCCACTGCACAGACATTCGGCCAAAAGCCTACAGTTACTAACCATTCAAACAAAATCACAACACTAAACAGCAAGCAGATGTTGCTTCACGACATGAATATTATGCCGAACACATCTCCCGCCAACTTCAGCACAGAGAAACCGGAACCAAACCGCAGCATAGTGGTGAACAACGAGAAATGGTGCCAGACAAAGAGCGTTAGCAAAGCCCCCGACGGAACCATCATCTCAACTACAGACTTCGTATTAACCGAGTTTGGAAAAATAAAGAAACAGACCACTTATACATACAACGACGGTGTTGTAACTGATGGATATTTGACCGAATACGAGTACGACGAAAGCCATCGACTGGTCAAGCATACATATTCTAACATGGTAGAACTACCGAACATCTTCGCCAAGAGCACAGAAACAACGTGGCGTTACAACGACGATGGCAATCAGGTATACTACAGCGATGTGAAATACGACGCAGCCGAGAATATAAGCGACGGTGTAGAGGTTTTCGGAGAATACGACAACGAGAACAACATCACAATGCAGCAGCGCAACTTATATACCAACGGCGAATGGGTGCCTGATAAAAGAATTGAGATGGGATGGGACGGAAACTACCAGTATATGGGTCTCACCTTTAGCAATTGGGACAACGTAGCAAAGAAATGGACAGAAGGCGAAAAGAATGTAGCCGAATTAATACACTACGGCAAGACGACTATAGATAACGGCCAGTATACCTGGGATGCCGACAAGCAGCAATGGATTGTCATCACGGAGACACTTATAGCATTCGACAAAGATGGCATACAGACAATGTTCTCTATACAACAGAAGACAGACTACGGCTACTCCGGCCACCGATGGGTTACGGAGCACGAATCGCCAACGCTCGACATAAGCAGGTTTTACGAGTGGAGCAACGACGTAAACGGTTGGGCAATGACCACGTACGATAAAATACATAAAGACGAAAACGGCAACGTTAACCTAAGAGAGCTTTATAACGCCGACAACACTCCCATAATGACTATCGAAAACACATGGGAGAAGATGCTTCTCGGCACCGACGTCTACCCCGACTGCTACTTTGTAGGTGATGGCACCGACGTCTGGCAGTTCCTGGACGAATACAAGGGCAAGGACATGGGCGACGGCACCGTAGAATGGAATGATATAACGATAAAGAAGGGCGAAGGCTTCAAGTTTGCTTCCAACGACTGGCAGACTATCGACTGGGGTGTGGCATACGTCGGCGAGTACATACCGTTCAACCAGCCGGTGCAGCTCACGCCAAAAGGTCAGAACATCACCATCGACATGGAGACTGAGGCGATTACCTTCAAGACCATAAGGCTCAATGCGCTTACCGGCGTAGCTACATTCGAGGTCTACCCCACAGGCGTCAACAGCCCTAACGCCAAGCGTGTGAACATCTTCGCCATCAACGGCAAGATAGTGGTGCAGAACGCAAAGGACGTAAAGGTGTACAGCGCAAGCGGCGAGCTCGTCAGCACAGCTGCTGTAACACCTGTTGAAAAGGGTCTGTATGTAGTGAAAGCAGGTGGAAAGACGGTCAAGCTGAACGTGAAGTAAGCTTTTCGTTCTATGCTTTTATTTTCCGCATTGGTGAAAATATCTGCCATATCTTCCAGCAACGGCACATTTCACTGTGCATCAACAGAATAAAGGCTGGCAGATAAGCGCCGAAACGACTTATCTGCCAGCCATCACAAACAGGTCTACCTGTTGCCCTTCGCCCTATTATGTGTCTTGCACAACATCTGACAATTACTTTCATAGGTCGCTCCTCCTTTGCTCCAAGCCTCAACGTGATCGGCATCCATTTCCGTTAATTTCCAAATTCTATTCTTATTAGCATCATGGCCTACGGCACATAACGGACAATTGCTTTCACCTTTTTCTTTAGCCGCCTTGGTTTGATTATTGTAAACACGATGCTTAGTTATATCGTCAAACACACGCACATTCAAAAGTCTTGTATCTTGACAACCACCAAGTACATATTCAAACACATTCTTTGTGTCCTTAACCCTATCGTCGGCATAAAGTTCTGCAACCTTGCGCGAGACTTCTACATGATCATAGGGATTGTTATGAAAACGCCCACAAGGAGCAAAATTTGCCGTTGAAAGATTTCTCGCGAGCATGGATTGGAATGGTTGTGGCAACTATCGAAGAGAATGTGTCGCACACTGGACAAAACTCTTTGCTACCGATGAGGTTGTTTATACCGAACCCATCATTCAGAACTTCCTTTCGTTCATTAACCACATGTCGTGCAGCGCAGATACATATGTTTCACTCGGTGGCTCCAATGGTTGCGCTGACCAACTTACAAATTGGGACGGAACACAGAAGTCGGGGTTAGGAGCATCACCAAAAAAGAAGTCACAAGGTTTATCCAGATAATAACAATGAGAGGCGATTTGTAGCAATCAGCACTATAAATCACCTCGAATCACAGAAATGTGATGCCAGAAGTAAAGATTTCCAATTATTTATTCTTTCGTCTGAATAAGATTTCCTACTTTTGTGGTCAATAATTGACAATCCTGTCAAAAGAAAGTCTATTGGTTCAATCTAACCTCTGAGCAATAACATTGGAAGATAACACCAAACAGCTTTTAACGGCTGACGCTTCATTGTATAATGGGCAGCCTACCGACACAGGCTCATCGTGTCCAAGTGCAAGACTTACCTCTTGTACGCCCTCCATCCAAGAAGATACGGATGGGGTGTCGGTAGAGAATGTACCTACGGAAAAGACGCGATGGTTTGTGCTTCGCGTATCATACGGTCGCATACTGAAAGCAAAAGAATTCGTTGATGCTCGCAACATTGATTGTTATGTACCAATGCACTACAAGCAAACAACCAAGCAGGGTAAGAAACGTATCATCACTGAGCCTCTTCTTCCCTCTTTTTTCTTTGTCCATACAACCATTGAACAGATTGTGACTTTGCTTCGTGATAAAAAGGTAAACTCCAATGAGGAACGCCCTCTACTTAGTTTCTATTTCGACCATACCTCATACCGTCAAGATAGCCCTAATCTCAATCCTCCGCTGGTCATTCCAGATGAAGCCATGAACAATTTCATTAGGCTGACATCCATCAGAAACTCTCATGTCATTCTTGTCAATTCCAGCAACATTCAATATAAGTTAGGTGACCGAGTCGTTGTTACCGGAGGTGATTTTGAGGGCATTCAAGGCAGAGTGGCACGTATTGCTGGGCAGCAACGTGTGGTATTGGAATTGTTTGGAGGCTGTATGGTTGCTACAGCATTTATACCAAAAGGCGCAATGATGAAATTTGAAGAGTAATTAGTAAAATTATGGTAAAAAATATATTATATCTTGATTCAAAAGAAGCAATGGATTTCTTTATGAAATCCGAACAGTATCATGGATTTGAACTTCCTGAGCATTTGGTCTTCGATGAACTATTTCAAGATGTAAAGGAAACTATTGCAGATACTTCTTGTGTGGATTGTCTGCAAGACAAAACGTTACCAGATCAGCTTCCTGATATCTATCTCTACATTTTGTTGAATAAATATGGACGAGAAGCGTTTTATTATCGACTTGGTGTATCTAAACTCTGCAACCGACAAACCCTTCCTATAACCACTTTGGCTTCAAAACATGGCTTACACGCAGGACAAAAAATAAGGCACATCCCCATACACACTTCGGCTATGTCAATTGGCAACAGGTAAGACGGTAGAACCATTGTGGAATAACGTAAGGTTGGGAGCAGAACTAGTAATTAATATCCCATATTATAGCGTAGTTGATGGAGATACCCTAAAGACGGATACTTCTGTTATCACATTCATGGAGATAAGAAGGTATAGCGAATCATCATTTTAATACGAATAACTATGTATTTAGAATTTATTAGTGATATAGTGAAAGTCGGTAGTAAAGTTGTAATTACGACATGTTTAGAAACTATAGAAGGTGTAATTGTAAAATTGTCAAATGACCTTATAGCAATTCAACAAAAAGATGGAACTGTTATTGTTAAAAAGGATAATGATATTACAAATATAGAAATCCTTCCTGCAGATACTAAAGTAGCTACAGAAAAAGTCTCACAATCAAAGCCAAAGGTTAGATGTGGAATGACTTTGATCAAAAATGACAAAGTAGAGTCTTTTACATGCAGCATTTGTGGTAAAAGTAAAACTTCAAAAAAATATGCTATCGATATCAACAACCCGAATTCCAAAATATGCAATTCTTGTTATGGATGGACTTTGGCTAGAATAGAAAACAAGTAGTATGTATTTAGATTTCATTTTAGATATAGCTAAAGTAGGAGATATTATCAATATCACTACAAAAGAGCAAAATTTAGAAGGTGAAATAATGAAAATTTCGTCTTCCTTGATAGCCATTAGAAAGACTAATGGCACAGTCGTTTTTTGCAAAGATGAGGACATTACTGACTTGAAATTAAATGCCTTTGATGCAAATAACTCAAGCAAAGAAAGTAAAGCATCGAAGGACTCTACCACAAATGATACAGTAAGTGGTGTCCCTGACACTTCTAACCCAAAAGACGAACAAGCATCCGAGTCGAAACAACAATTTGTCACAATCGGCAAATATGACTCTAGTTGGGAGCAAATCGACAGGAATAGTTTAATTTCTATCGTTTCTGAAATTCAAAAATCACTTACGTCAACTGAAAAAAAAACAATTGTTGCCTCAAATGCAAATGTGAATGAAGTACTTCAACGCTCATTTCGTGTAAGTACAGAAGAACAACCAAAATTGTCTGTCAATACTTATACTATAATTGAGACCTCATTAATGCAAGATCTTCTACACTTTTCCATAGGTGACAGTTTGCCAGTTGTCATATATTATCACAAAACTCCACATATTGAAGTTAAAGGTGTATATCTAACATTGTCCCCAAATACGCTTATCGGTTATGTGGATATTCTAAAACAAGCGATTAACGAAGGACATTATCATCAGGCAAAGTCTCTTTGTTATTTTTTGCGATCTCAATCCCTGGGACAAAAGGTACTTTGGAAGATTGGCAAATTGATTCAGACAATGAAATGTGTTAACGCTTTTATTAAAGAAAAACAAGAAAGTATTAAGTCTGCGACTAAGATTCCTAAGGGATATAAGGAAATTGAAAGAAAATTAAATGAATTAATTAGGAATGGAGAGCACACAATCGCCATTTCTACTATAGACGAAATTTTAGAGCAGTATTCTGTAGATAACAAATACAAAAGCAGCTTGCTCCTTAGAAAGGCACAAGCATATTCTTCTATTAGAGACTACAGAAATGCCCAATTAGCATATACTTCTCTTGTTGAGTTTATAGAATCTGTAGGTGGCGAGCCAAAGAATTTAAGTCACTTATACACAGAACTCGCACGCTTGCAAGCAATGGAAAAGACTGGTTTAAGTGAAGCTCGAAAATCTGTTGAAAAGGCATTACTATATAATCCACAAAATAAATATGCTGCCACACTGCTAGATCAAATTAAAACAGGTTCCTTATTTTCCGTTTCTATTTCAAGTACATCAGTTTATAACTCAGAAAATTATGAAGATGACAAGGAATTAATGCTAGAAATAGATGATTCTGCATTAACAATCAGCAAAATGATTGATATTGATATTAAGGAACATAAATTTAATCATGATTTGATTTTATCTAATGGAGGATCACCGTCTCCTTCAATAGCACAAGCTATTCTCGAAGAAGCAAAATCATATAAGGGAACTGATTTAGGTGAAAGATACCCCATTTATCTAGAAGCAGCAAAAGCATTTAGTGAACTTCCTGTTGGCAGCTATGATTTGTCGAATTACATGGAAGCTGTTGCCTTTTATGCTGTATATAAAGCAAACTTCCTTTTTAATCAATTCAACAAAGATATAAAATCAATTAATCCTTCAAATATTTTATATCTCAAGAGACTCAAAGATAGTGCTTGCAGTTATTATATAGAATCACTTAACTTGTTGTCAAACACGAACTCGAATATGCTAAGCATGATTTTGTGTAATTACATCAAGTTAAACGTAGCAATCTTGAATCTTGAAAATAATCAAGATGTTGACTTATCTGGCAATTTTAACAAGATTTTTTTGTCATGTATAAACAACTCCAATGTTGCAGTAAGCGAGATTGTATGGAAAACAATAATTGAAGTTGGTGCCGCAAGTTCAAATGCATGGAATAGTCTTTGGAAACGAGAAAAAAGAGTTAAAGCGAGAATCGAATTTAATAAGGCATTAAAAGACATTTCAAAGCAGAAAGGAATTTACGATATTATAAATAGGCAGAATCACAGTGATATTGATACGAACTTGCCTCCTGGAAGTTTTCTGAAGCAAGCATTATCTTATAGGCAGAAAAGATTATCTGAATACGCAGAAATTCTTTCCAAAATAATTAAAGAAGAGTTAAATATTCATTTGTTATCTTCTTTGATTGACCTTTGGAAGCATCTTGAGGCATTCTTTGATTTGCTTAATAGTACTGAAACAGAATCAAAAATTCAAGTAGATAAGATTCTTTTAATACTTAAGCCATATTCAAACAGAAATCAAATAGAACGAACAAATCTTCTCATTCAGGTTCAACGATTAATAGAAGAACAATTATTATTCATAAATCAAAATACGACTTATTTTGGTCGAACATTCTTTTTCCCGTTGTTAAACAAGTGGAAAAGAGTTGTAATAAATGCTCTTGAAAAGAAAATTGTAGATACTATGCCTCAATTGGTAGTTGTAGCTGATCCTCCGTATATTGTAGACATTGGTGGTTCTAAGGTCGTCAATCTTCTTGTGAAAAATCAAGGTGAGAGTACGGCAGAAGGATGTATTATGATACCCAATGTTATTGATCTGGCAACAGGAGCTTCAATTAAAGGTAAAAACACATACAGCAATGAAATTCCATCGGGCAATAATTTGGAAGTTCCAATGAAGTTACCACCATCAATGAATAGTGTTGAGTCTATCAAATTGCTCATGTCAATTACAGCAATATATCAAGGGAAAGAACTTGCCGCAAATGAATTTGAGTTCACTTTGGAAAAGGAACCAGAATCAACTTTGAAATACGAGGATATTCCATGGAACGATGGTCCTATTCCTGTAGAACATATGTTTAAGGGAAGAAAACAAATCATAGACATGCTGATTAAGCATTATACATCTATAGAAAGAGACAAACCTTATATATTATATGGGTTAACAAGAACAGGAAAAAGTTCAATCTTAAAATATCTCAGAAACTCGTTAGATAAAAAACAAATAACTATATCAGGGGAGCAGTATTGTATTGCAACTTTCTATTGGGACTTATCACAAGCCTCCAGTTTCGGAAATGCTCATGACATGTGGGAGTACTTGTTGTTTGATCAATTCAATGAGTACCTTGAGCCTTATATCGGAGCAGAAGGATATAAGGAATTAAATATGCCTGAACGGCCTAGGGCAAAGGAACTCAGCAACGCATTGACTTTCTTGCATAAGAGACATATTTATCCGATATTCTTTGTTGATGAGTTTTCTTTCATCAAAGTTTTGATGGATAATTCTGTTGTAAATTCTGCATTCTTGCACACTTTGAGACAATTTTCATTTGAGGCAAAAGCTGGTTTCATCTATGCAGGAACATACGATGTAGATGCCTTGCTTGAAGATCCAAAATATGGAATCCAAGGGCAATTGGTTGGATGTAAAAAAGAGCAAATCAGTGAAATTGACAAACATTCAGCAGAGGAATTGATTCAAGTACTTGGAGACAAACTTGTATTTACAAAGGAAGCCGTAGATCATATACATCGTCTATCTGGTGATGTACCATACTTTGTCCAAATGATTTGTAAATATTGTGGTTTTTACGCTGTAGAGAATAAAAGGTCAATAATAGGCTACCCAGAATTAGAACATGTCATAAAAATTTTGACTGGCGAATTTTCTCCTTCAGAAAGCTCATTAGTCAAAACTCTTCCTGACAATGTATTCCAAAACAACATGTTTAGTCCTGCTGATCCAAAAGAAGTAAATGTTTTGATAACGAGCATCGTTCACTTTAATAGAGAAAACAAGGAACATCCATGTGGCGTTAGTATGGTTGAACTACAGGAATTATGGGCTACCCAAAAAGTTTCTGCATTTACAGCTAAACTAGCATATTCAATTGAACTATTGACAAAGAAGGGAGTCTTAAGGGATGCTTTAGATGAAGATATTCCTGTTTATACAATAACAGTAGATTTATTTAGAAGATGGTGGAGCATCCATCATCCTGATATAACTGTAGAGATTGGTACAATTATGTAATATAATACGCTCAAATTAAAATTAATATGAATACTATACCTTTTCAAGTTAAGGATATATCCAATCCACAAGAACTTTTTGGCAGAGAAAAGTTGCTTGATAATCTCATTGTTGCGGCAAAATTAAAGCAAAACACCAATATTATTGGTGCAAGACGGTTTGGTAAAACATGTGTATTAAAGTCAATTTGCACACTATTGAAAAATAAGGAGGATATATCGGTTTATCCCATTTATATAGATGTAAAGACATCTGACATAAAAGGGACAGATGCTGTATACCGTCATTTGATAGGTATATTAGTTGAATCATTATATAATGAAGGACTATTTACAGAACCTGAGAAATTCGGCAGTGTAGAGATTACTCCCTGTGATGATTGGACAGAAATTGCCGAAAAGCTTGAATCTCTCTCAAGCACTAGAATACAATCCGTTTTTCAAAGACTGGTATATTGGCTTTCTGAATTGTTAGATAGAACAATACTATTCATGATTGACGAGTATGAATATCTCTTCAAATTTGCCCTAGACTCAACGTCTGGATTTATGAAATTGAGAACTATGAGTAGTGATACATTACCAAATGGCTCACGACCTTTCTGTTTTTGGCTTACAGGTGCAACACCATGGGCTCAACTAATAACTGAGGTTCCTGGTTCTGGCGAAGCTAATACGATTTCTGGCTATGAATATGTAACTCCTTTATCAAAAGATGCATTTATGTCTATGTGGGAGAATGAATGTAAATTTGTAGACGATACGGAATTGCGAGAAGTACTCCTCAAAAACAAAGAATATGCATACGAAAAATCAGGTGGGGTACCATTCTATGGTAAAAACGTAATAGGTTCATACATTTACAAAAAAAGAGAGCTTCCAGATTATACTGTATGCATAGGTTATTTCCAAGAACTTACAAATAAAGCACTTAATACAGGTGAATATTCTATATTAAAAGATCTAACAATAGCACCTCGTAAAATTCCTTATTCCAATAACTTTGAAAATCTCAAAAGTAAAGGCATTATATCTCTTAAATCGAAAGATTTATATTATTTACCTATTGGCTTCCTAAAGGACTTTATTATTGGAGAACTATCAGACAAGAAGACTCCAAGCATTCCTGAAACATACAGCTTGATGAAGTCTATTACTGACCTCATAGAATTGATAAACAAACAAAGGATCAATTATAAGAAAAAAGTCGTCTTTACACCAGTAATCGACGGAGATTCTTTAGCGGATGATTTACGTACGCCTTGCTATACAAAGGATCAATTATCTGATTTTGCATCTGCGCTGTATAAGTATTTCTACGAAAGGCTTAAGAGTAGCAGAGACGAATTTGGACAATTTCTTTATGGAAAATTCGGCAAGTGTGTAGATATAGCACGACATTCAATTGGAGGTGGCCATGAGATGGATTATTTCGAGCAACATCATGGACAATTATCTAGAGCAGACTTATATGTTGAGGTCATGGGATCAGCTGATGAACTAAGCACCTCGCAGGAATACTATAAATTCCAAGTTGAAATGCTTAAACGATTTAGGCACAGTTGCATAAGTCCGTGGCAATATAATCATGTTATC
>ULTU01057142.1_pt1 | contig 15514 bp, 10 predicted proteins | sample 1957861 | NCBI WGS metagenome assembly ULTU01 (sample SAMEA4835742, study PRJEB28245) | human gut metagenome | biome: gut microbiome; material: fecal sample | place: Denmark | collected 2008
CTTTTTAGTTATCCTAAACACAGGGTTTTCCCCCTGACCCTAAGGAACGGGAGAAGACTGCGCTGGAAGCGGGCAAAGTCCTTCTGCGACGGAGCAGACCAGAACACCTCGGCATACGCTGCTATTCTCGGATAGACCTGACGGTTCATCTTTTCTACAGTCGGTATCCACTCACCCCACATCTGGCACCCTGCGCCGATCACCTTGCTCTTCAGTTCCTCCGGGAAGCCGTCAGGAACAGGAGAAAAGCTGTAGGCCTTCTCCAGGGAAATAGGTTTCCAGTTATATGTAGCCTGGACAGGATCGTATTCGGTGCTGTAGTCCAGATAGGTATATTCATTGAACGAATTCACTATGTCATTGCCGTGGCGGGCAGACTTGAGCATCAGCTCAGGCTTCCCTGACCAGAACTGCACGACAGCATCAGGCGAAAGCCCCACCGTGGTCTCTGCCGCCTCGTTCTGGAAATGATGCAGCTGGTCACCGGTTATGTCATTCCAGCCCATCATCCGACGCCCCTTGCTCTCGATATATGAGGCTATCTTATTGGTAAACCACACCTGCAGGCCGGCCGGAGAGCCCAGATTGTTCTCAGCTATAAAATCCATAACCTGCCTGGAATTCTTCCACTCGTCATATCTCACCTCATCGCCGCCGATATGGATAACCTTGGACGGGAACAGATCCATCACCTCATCCAGCACGTCCTCGAGAAAACCGAGAACACGCTCGTCAGCAGGATTGAAGACATTGTACTGCACACCGAACTTGCACGGGACACGAATCTGCTTGCCTGCAGCACTCAGCCACGGATAGGCAGCCACAGCCGCAGCACTATGCCCGGGCATTTCTATCTCCGGCACGACCGTGATATGACGCGCCGCAGCATATTCGATGATTTCCTTTATCTGAGCCTGTGTGTAGAACCCCTCGTGAGGCTTTCCGTCATACGTATTGTATTCATACCAGCCCACTTGTGTAGAATCTCTCCGCGCTCCCACTTCCGTAAGCAGAGGATATTTCCTGATCTCGATTCTCCAGCCCTGGTCATCTGTCAGGTGCCAGTGGAACACATTCATTTTCAGGCGGGCCATATCATCCAGAAGCTGCTTGACAACTGCCATCCCCTTGAAAGAACGTCCCTCATCAAGCATAAACGACCTCCAGCCGAGCTGCGGGGCATCCTCTATATTACATTCAGGTATGCTGACACCGTCCCCGTTTGCGGTCATAATCTGCGATAGCGTCTGCAAAGCATAAAATGCCCCGGCAGCCCCGCGGGATCTGACCACCACACCGTCCTCAGAAACAGAGAGAGCATACGCCTCTTCATTCTGCAGACTGTCATCCTTCAGAATCCTGATGGCAGCTTTCTTCACACCTGTCTTTTTTAGGTCAATGCCCTTGTCCGCTGCCACCTGGGCAATGAAAAGCCCGACCTCGTTCTTGAACTGCGGAACAGCTCCGATACTCAGCCTGCCTGAGGAAAGAATCAGATTTCCGCCGGTCACATCCACCTTCTGCGGATAAGGCAATATCGCAAGACCTTCATTGACAACATTTTCATCCGCGACCACGTAGGTAAAATCATACTGCCTCAGATAGACTTTGTAGTCTTTTATCATTCCTGGGCAGCCAGATTCAGCTCGCGGAAGATAACGGAATCCCGTGACAGGGATATTGCTTTCCATTTCTATCACCAACTGATGAGGACACTTCTCCCCTGCCGCCGCACTCCAGAACGTACTTTCCTGAAGGTCAAACACTTTCTCTCCGGAATGGTTTCCGTCCTCGGAATCCTCACTGTCCACGAAACTGATTTTCCAGTTCTCGCGTGACACAGGTTTTCCGTCGGGGCCTAAAATATCCAGCTCAGCAATCGCGGCCTTCTCTCCCTCATTCTGGAGCGACAGCATTTCCAGACAGAAATATCTTCCCTCTGCCGGCTTGTCGAACCTCACCTCCTGCCAGCCTCCTTCATGTGCGAAACTGCCTTCATGAACAGCAGTCTCGGATTTCAGGTCAATGACTTTTTTCGCTCCCTCCTTGCTGTCACCACTGCGCAGATCATCCAGGATAGGAGTCTCCAAACCCTTGATTACCGGCTCTTCACAGCCCAAAAGATCGAGTACGTATATTTCATTCTTGCCTTCCTTGAGCCAGCATCCCGGAACGAACAATGTCTGCTGCGGACCTATCTGCCAGAAACGTCCGATTTCGTGTCCGTTCACCCAGACAAGTCCTTTCCCCCAAGAGCGCATATCCAGGAAAGTATCACCTGTCTTGTCAACCTCGAACTCCGCCTTCCAGTAGGCCGGAGCAGGACATTGACCCTTAGCCTCTCTGAATTTGCGGGATGAAGTGAACTCGTAGTCAACCGGGAAATTATACACTTTCCAGTCATGCAGAGAGACTGCCTGTGAGCTGGAAATGATTTCCACCTTCTCAGTAATTCCCTTTCTGTCGTGGATGGACTTGTCGAAATTCACACGGCCCATTGCCTCAACGAGGATATCCAGACGGCTTCCTTTCGATACAGCCGGCAGTTCAGCGGTAAATTCGCCTTTCCTGCGGTCAAGACGGGCAATGAGTTTTCCGTCAATGTAAATTTGCCCCCAGTCGTGCAGTTCGGTAATGGACAATGTCGCCCCGGAAGGAATTTCTTCATTGACCTTGGTCCTGTACAAAATGGTTCCCCAGCCCTGGTCGAACTCCTCCATCGGTCTGATTTCCTGGGACTTTTTCGCGCGCGGAAGATTGTCGAAAATAGGCGACACTTCACGGAACCTGAATTCAGGAATAGCTATAACAGGCAGAGGGTCAGGGATTTGAGGCATTGACGATGAGTCCGAATACTTGCTCAAAAGATTTCTGAGGAGCATATATTTCTCAGTCGCGCGTCCGGACTCGCTGACAGGAGCATCATAGTCGTAAGACGAGCACATCGCCGAGAACGGAGGGTTGTTGGCGCCGCCCCAGTGTCCGAATGTAGTACCGCCATGGGTCATGTAGAGGCTGAACGAAATCTTGTCCTCGAGCATGTCACGGATGCCGTCAACCATCACCCCAGCAGGTCTGGTTTCATGTTTTCTTCCCCAATGGTCGAACCAGCCGCTCCAGAACTCGCTGCACATCAGCGGAGTATCAGGCCTGAGCTGCTTCAGACGGGCAAACTGTTTCCTGATGTCGGCTCCTGTTCCGAAATTCAATGTCCAGAGCAGATCGTCCAGACCATTGTTCGTGAAATTCGTATTCCAGTCACACTGGAAAAGAGGTACACCCGTGAAGCCGGATTCGAGCAAGGCATTTTTTTACCTGTGTAATATATTGTTTATCAGTACCATACGCACCATACTCATTCTCAACCTGAACCATTATGATATTTCCGCCTTCCGAAATCTGGAGAGGGGCAAGTTCCTTACCTACCCTGTTCAGGAAAAGGCGCACATGGTCCATATAATACGGGTCGAGAGTCCTGAGTTTTACATCCTTCTTTTTCAGCAGCCACCACGGAAGGCCGCCCATCTCCCATTCCGCACATACGTAAGGGCCCGGACGGACAATGACATACATTCCGTGTTTCTGCGCAAGACGGCAGAATTCCGCTATGTCAGCATTGCCCTCAAACGAGAACTCGCCTTCCTTCTGTTCGTGGTAATTCCAGAACACATACATACAGATAGTGTTCATACCCAACGCTTTGCACATACGGATGCGGTGTTCCCAATACTCTCTCGGGATACGCGGATAGTGAAGCTCGGCAGCCTTCACGATGAACGGACGGCCATTGAGAATAAACTCGCCTTTGCCTATCGCGAACTCCGGTTCGAAAATCTTTTCTATTCTGTAAGTGCCTGAAGTCAGCGTGTAGAAATCCGCCTTTGGCTGCGGAACATCATTGATATAAACCAATGAGCGGCCCTCTCCAGGTACTGTGACATTGGCAGTAGTGCCTTCCGGAACTGTCACGTCCATCAGGACTCTGTCCGACTCCGAAATGACTGAGGAATGTATGTTGCCGAAGCTCGTAGGGACAGTTATATCCGTGTGTTTCAGCACATTGCAGTCCGGCTTGATATTGAATGTCTTCCAGCCCGGAGTCTGAGGCGTGATACCGCAGACATATTGGGCAATAGTTATCAGTTCGCCACCGCTCCACGCATGATTGACAGTGCCTCCGCCAAAGCCTTTCTCTCCGATATCCCAGCCCTCGAACAATGTAGTGTAGAACGGATGATTCACCATCGGAGCATATCTTTCTTTCATTCTGCGGATGGCGTAGTTGCCCTCACCCATCATGAAAAGTGCCTCTGTGACATATTTTTCCATGTACGGGCTGGCATGGAAGCAGTGTTTCAGCACATCCAGAATATGAGGATACTTGTCTTCACTCGCAATTCCGGAAATCACCGCAAGAGCCTGCACCCTGTCATCGGTACAGTCCTTATAGTCCGGGTGGCGGTATTCCTTGCCGTTCCAGCATTTGTTGTACGCATCCTTCACACGTGCCATCGTGGCCGCATATTCCTCTGCATCAGCCTCTTGACCGAGGAGCAGGGCCATCTGGCGCGCAGCTTTCAATGCCAGATAATGCCATCCGGCGAAAATAAGTCTTACATCCTTGTTGTCGCCCCAGTCGCCCCAAGTCCAGCCGCCGGACCTGAAGTTGGTCAGGCCTGTGCTGTCCAATGTCCAGATGCCCAAATACTTGCGTACTCCAGGATATACATCGGCGATAGTCTGCTTGTCACCGGTATTCATATAATAGTTCCAGAACCCGTACCATCCGACGCTCGCAAGCATCTGGCCAGGAAGTTCTTCGCTATAGTTGCCGGCAGGAATCGGCGAGAACAGGCTGCTGTCCGGGCGCTGCCAGGCAATCAGTTCGTGCATACCCTTCTTCATCAATGCACGGGTTGCCATATCTGTAGTGTAGAAGCACTCTCCCATAAGAAGAGTCTCATCTCCCCACCACTGGGCCCTTTCCCTTTCCGGACAGTCGAAGAAAGTGTCCCTCATATTGACATACAAGGTCCGGAGAGATTTCTGCCAATATCTGTTGATAAAGTCGTCGCTGCAGCTGAAACTGCCGGTGAGGCAGGTGGCGTATCCTGTCTCGCGGTAGGATATTTTATTGACAGTCACCCCTTTAGGCACGACAATATAGAGGATATGACCGTTCAGCCAGCCCTTCGACTCATAGGTCTGCTGTCCCGGCGCCGTTATATATTCGGCTCTCAGGTTTATGTCCCCGGCCGCATAAGTATTGTCAGTGTATATCGACACCAGATTTCCGCCCACCGGGTCGGTGATGTCGAGCACAGGAGTCATCTGAAGATTGTACGGGAAGTATGCTGCGATGGTGTCTGCCTGTTCGCCTACCTTAATCTCTTTCTTGTCAATGTCCTTGACGCCGAAGTCTTTCCACTGCGGTATAGGGCGCAGGACAAGTTCATTGTACGGAGATTCGCCTTTTTTGGCTACAGTCACCGCCTTGTGGAATCCCATAGCTTTGGGCGAATCGACTGTCTGCCAGCCTTTTATATCAGATCTTGCATCAAACCTGATATTGGATTCCGGTAGTCTGAAATTCGGATGCGGTGCTTCTGTATTGCCATAGGCAGGATGTATTCTGCACCACCAGGTGCCGTCGCTTACTACCCGTTTCCCGGATGCCGACATCTCAAACAGAAGTCCGGCCTTGCCTGAACTCTTGTGCGAGAAGCCCTCCTTTCCGAAATACCATACGAGAATCGCTATTTCATTTTTTCCCTGTTTCAGATACCCGCTCAGGTCCACATCGTCATAGTAGGTGTTGTGCGGGTCAGGTCCTCTTTTCAGACCGCCCTCTCTTATGACAATGTCACCGTTTATCCACAGCCAATACTTGCTGTCCACAGCGATGCTGGCCACTGCCTGAGACGGAGCCTTGTCCAGATTCACATCTTTACGGAAAGCCATCCAGACATTGGGACTGGATATTTCTGCGGGCGCAATCCATTGGCCCTGAATATCTTTGGCCTGAGAAAATATACTTAGAAAGACAAAGAGAAAAACTGTAAATACCGATCTTTTCATACTTCTTATTTAGGGAGGTTGAAGGCAATGCTCATTTCACGCATCTGGGCATCAGTCATTCCGTCCGGAACGAAGCCCATGTTCTTGGCGGCGATGTAAATCTGGGCGGATTTGTTCAGCACATCCACCTGGTCGAAGGCCGCCATAATATCTTTATCGACTGCAAATACTCCATGTTTTTCCCACATAACCACATCGTAGTCAGAAAGCGCATCGATAGTAGCCTGTGCGAGAGCCACGGAGCCGGGGAGCTGATAAGGGGTGATGCCCAAGCCCTTAGGGCAGAACGCCTTGGTTTCAGGAATCATGCTCCAGAGCAGCCTGGTGGCCACATCCTTCTTCAGGAATTCAGGGTTATGGCTCATTGCCACGAGCTCTATAGAATGGGTGTGGAGGGAGGCCTTGAAGTCAGAACCTTTGGAAATCAAGTCATTGTGCACGCTCAGGTGGGACGGCAGCTCGGATGTCGGAAGCACCGGATTGTCCGCTACGATTTCATAGCCGCGGCAGTCTTCCGTGATTCTGATGACGGAGCCGTTTTCCATCGGGAATCTGGCGAGGTCACGCATACGCTTGTTGGTTCCCTTGCAGAAGAACCAGCAGCCTTTCAGATGCGGCAGCTCCGCCCCGAGAGGTTTCACTTCGCTGATCGCAGGCATTGACCTCATCTCGTCATCGACGAACTCAGTAATGTTTACGGTGATGTTTCCGCCGTTTCTTTCGGCCCAGCCTTTCTGCCACAGGTATCCGGCAGTTTCAGCCACTTTCCATATTTCAGCCGCGAGTGACGGGCGGCCATCGAGAACAGATTTCATATCCGATTTTTTTATTTCAACAATTCAGGCAGGAACGTCGATAAAATGAGTACGGCGATTCCGGCCACAAGCACAACAACAGTCTTCCTCGAGCAGCCTTTCCATTCTTTGAGAATGATGCCCCAGACGTTCGAGAAAATGACATTGAGCGCCATCAATATACAAAATGCAAATGTAGTCAGAGCCGGTGACTCTTTCAAGAATCCTTTTCCGAGACTGAGTCCGAAGAACTGGCTGTACCACAGGATTCCGGCCAATGCGCAGAACAGCACATTGCCGGCGAGGACTTTGACATTGACATAATCCTTCCAGGAATTGTTTCTGAAATTCTGGAAGAGGCAATACGCGCAGTTCGTCAGGAAGCCTCCGAAGGTCACCAGCATTGTCGCAGGCAGGGCCTTGTAGATTTCCGCGGTCCCGTCGAAGCAGAGGCTGCTGCCGAATTCCAGACCGACATTGAAACAGCCGCTCATCAGACCCGCAAGCAGCGCTATCGCTATGCCTTTCGGGAAGTTGAAGTCCTTGACCGCAGCTTTCTTTTCTTCTTCAGAGAGCGATGAGGACTTCATGTGTCCGGCTATGCCGATGATTGCGATTCCGGCCAATGTGGCGATCACGCCTGCAATGACGGAGCCGGTAAGCCTGGTGAGATGACCTGCTTCCGGATAGAAGATGTGCAGCATCACCGGGCCCAGGATAGTTCCCATTCCGGCACAGGTACCAAGCGACACTGACTGGCCGAGGGCTACGCCGAGGTAACGCATGGACAGTCCGAATGTAAGGCCTCCGATTCCCCACAGCATTCCGAACAGCACCGTCATCCCGACATTGAACATGTTGCCCTGAACGAAAAGTTCAGAGATGGAATGACCGGCCGGAACTGCGAGCAATGCTCCTGCAATAGGGAACACAAGCCATGCAAACAAGCCCTGGACAAGCCAGAATGACTCCCAGCTCCAGGACTTTACTTTATTGATGGGGACATAAGAGCTGGACTGGCAGAACGCGCCTACAGCTATTATGAGCAAACCGATTACTATCTCCATTGACTATCTTTTTGAGGTCACTTCCGCTTCGTATTTTTCGACTTCAGCGATGAAAGATTCTCCGACAGGGACATTGTTCTTCAGGCAGAACATATCCCAAACTGCATTCCAAGGCAGTGATTTGGCTTCTTCGAGAAGTGCCAGACGCTCGAAATACTTGCCTTCCGCTTCGTATTTGCGGAGAGTGTCGAGCGGTTCGAGCAATGCTCTGGTCATACATTTCTGAGCGGCGCGGCTACCTACGACATAAGCCCCGATACGGTTGATGGAGCCGTCGAAATAATCGAGTCCATAATGTACACGGTCGAGTGCGCCGGCCCTCACGATTTCACTGAAGAGGTCCATCGTGCTGTCGTCCATTATGGTGACGTGGTCTGAGTCCCAACGGATCGGACGGCTTACGTGCAGCATGAGTTCAGGGACGAAAAGCAGCATCGCCGAAACCTTGTCGGCCACGCTTTCCGTAGGATGGAAATGTCCGGTGTCGAGTGTTATGATCTTGTCATTCTTGGCCGCGTAGGATGTGTAGAAGTCGTTTGAGCCCACAGTGTAGCTTTCAAGTCCGATTCCGAACACTTTGGACTCGATGCAGTCCTTCATGTGCTCATACTTGGTCTCGAAAATCTTGTCCAGCGAATCTTTCAGGAGTTCGCGGTAGAGGTATCTGTTCAGAGTGGTGTCCTTGCTTCCGTCGTGTATCCAGATATTCATGATACAAGGGTCGCCCTGGGCCTTTCCCATTTCTTCGGCGATCTGTCTGCAGCGCCTGGTATGTTCGATCCAGAATTCTCTTATCGAATCGTCAGGATTTGCAAGGGACAATGTGCCGCTTTTCGGATGCGAGAAGGATGTGGAGTTGAAGTCGAGCTTCATATTGTTCTCCTTTCCCCAGTCCATCCAGCTGCGGAAATGTTCAGGTGTCACCTCGTCCCTGTCCACAGCCTGACCCTTGAAGTCACCGTAGATTTCGTGGAGATTGAGCCTGTGGGTTCCCGGAATCAGGGACTTTGCCTTTATGATATCCTGTCTGAATTCATCGATATTTCTCGCTTTTCCAGGATAGTTTCCTGTTACCTGGATGCCGCCGGAGAGGCTCGTGGCCAGTTTTTCAAATCCTGTAACGTCATCTGCCTGCCAGCAATGCAGGGAAAGATGAAAATTCTGCATTGCCTCCAAGACTTTGTCTGTGTCAATGCCGATATTTGCATAACGTTCCTTTGCGATTTCGTACGCCTGGTTAATCAGTTTTTCTTTCATATCTTTATAGTGATTTTGTTTTTACAATGAATTTCTTGTATGCTTCTTCCCAAGCCTTGCAGTCCTGCGGCTCATATCTGACCTGCGGAATGCTCCGGCTCACTAATCTTCTCATATCGGCTACGCTGTCCGCCACACCGTCAGAGATTGCCTGAATCATTACATTGCCGATGGCAGTAGCCTCAGACGGGCCTGCAATCACAGGAATTCCGGTGGCATTTGCCGTAAACTGGTTCAGCATGGCATTGCAGCTTCCGCCGCCAATCACATGGAGCACCTCTATCGGATGAGGAGAAAGGCGCCTGAGATGGTTCAGCACGTCCTTATACCTCAACGCCAGGCTGTCGAATATGCATCTGACGATTTCTCCCCTGCTTTCAGGGCTTTCTCCTCCACGCTCACGACAGTAGCGGCATATCGCCTCCTCCATATTGTCCGGATTGGCGAAGGACTCGTCATCAGGATTTAAGGGGGTAAAAACGAAATGTGATTAGTTGGAGGTTGGAAGTGATTGAGAGTGTGGAAGTTGAGAAAATTGATGGGAAAACGAAATGTGACATTGGATTAACATTGGGTTAACATTTGAGGAGGATTTGAAGGGTGGTGTTTGAGTGGTGTTTAACTTGAGGGGCTTGAAAGAGAGCGAAAAGTTAACACCGGCTGAAGAAAATGATGGAAGCAGTCTATAAAGACCGTTTTGACGGTTATATAGGCCGCTTTTATTGTATCCGGTAGTCTGGGCGGTCTGGCGTTAAAAGAGCCTTAAAAAGGCGTTTAAATCGTCCTGACGTATATGACGATAATAGAGTCTTTTGCCCGCTTTGCCAATGAGCGAAAAAATGAGCAATAATAGAGAGGACGGACACTTGGACGGACACTTGGACGGACACTTGGACGGACACTTGGACGGACACTTGAGAAACGAAAAGTGCGTAATGGACGGACACTTGGGCGGACAAATCTGTGTAAAAATATACCTTATAACCATAGGAAACTAACAGAATAGACCTTAAAAATGCACGAAAAACGGCTTATAAGTACCCCAAAATACACATTATTTTACAATAAAAAACCGCATAATCGCTTGAATAGTAACGAAAAAGCATTCAAAGGACATTCAAAAAGCGTGTGTGCGGTATAAAAGAAGAGTCACGGGATCGATAAAAGATGCCGTGACTCTTCCTTTTATATGTGATTTGATTACTCTATCGTGTGGAATGTGATGGAGGCCTTGACGATGGCAAGAGCGTGAACGCTTTCAAGAGGAATGTCTTTCGGCTGGAAGCGTTCGTTCTGGCTTACCAGTCGGATGTAGTCCGGGCGATCTGACTTCTGGACATACTTGACAACGGTGAATGTGTCTCCGCCGGCATCGAATGAGAGAAGATAGATTTGTCCCCAAAGGATACTGTCAAGAGTAAGTTCAAGTCTCTTGTAGATTATGATGTCACCGGATTTGAGGAGCGGTGTCATAGACTCTCCTCTTACATAGATCGCACCATCAACCGGCGGAAGGTTCGGAACACGAAGGTAGTCCTCCGGATTGATGTGATTGTCGTTGAATATAGCCATCAGACCTGCGGTTGCACTCAAGTCATAGAGGGGAATGTCCTGGACATCCAACTTTCGGTCAGTGCTCAAGGCGAAGGTATGAGCAGGCTTAACTTCTGAAGAAGATTTCAGCATCTCTCCCTCGCCAGTCATTAGCCAAATTGGATTAATATCTGGATATGTTGATAGAGTTTTCTCTAACTTATCGGTACCTATAGCACCGCCTGTCTTAAGTGTCTTATTAAAAGAGGCATTACTTAAGCCAATACTCTTTTCAAATGCAGCTATGGATATCTTTTTGTAATCCATATACTCCTTTATTCTCCCAACTATCTTTGACATATCTTTGAAAATACTCTAAATAATTTTTGTATATTAGAGAAAACTCTATATATTTACAAAAAGTTCAGCACTTGAACACTGTGCAAATATAGACAAAAACGACAAACTACAGATATTATGGGAAAATTTATCAAAACATCGGTAATGCTCCGCAAGCAGTTGGCAGACCAGTTCGACGTATCAGTTAACTGGGTCAAGAAAGCACTATGCTTCAAATCTTTTTCTAAGACAGCAGTAAAAATCAGGGAAGCTGCCATCGCTGCCGGCGGCGAGGAAATGGAAACAAGTTTCTGCCCTGACTGCACGACAGAGCATACTCAGAATGAAATCATCCAGAAATTCACCAATGGAGTGATACTGACGATCAGCAAGAAGGACAGCAGTGCAGTGCTTATCCGTAAAGGTGAGGTTGTTAAGAAGTACCGCAATGTAACTTTTGACAAATGGGGGGTTTCTGATGGAGCAGGCGAATTTGATGGCTAATATAAGATAGGAGGGAGGCAATATGAATACCGATATCATTTTCGAACTAATAAAAAGACTCGCTGATGAGTTAAAATCAGTGAAAGGTCTTACATACGATGAAGGTAATACTCCCGTACTCGGAGAAGAGGTCATTTCTACTCAATTTCAAGCCTTGCCGAAGTTCGATATTTCTGATAAATGTGAAAGGCACACAGAAACACCTTGTCCAGAATCTCCTTTCGATGTTCATCTTCGCCAATATATCTTATCCAAATTTCAAGACTTCGATTCACCTCTATGCAAGGAATCTCATAAGACTCAGGAATGTCAAAGTATTGAGACCTATATCGCACGCCTTGTTTTCGAAGATGGAGAAGAAATTGGGTTAGCTCTTTACAAAACTGATAGCGCTCATCCCCATTGTAGCAAATAAAACGGATAGTCATATAAAGTTCATTTTTCGCTAAGATAATAAAAATTGAGGGTTTCAGATAACATACTCAGAGTCACTTACACCGATCTCACTCGCAGCGACAACGGCGAGGCGGTAATGAGCAAAAGTAATTACGATAAGCTCAAATCACGCCACCACATCAATGTCGTCGTGCGTGGCGGTGGCCTTGGCAAGGTCGCCGAGGTGGAGTGGATGAGTCTGCCGGACAGGTTCAAGGTGAAGTATATTGCGAAGTATGGAGATCCGGAGGAGGCACAGCTAAGACAGAACAGTATGATAACATTCGATGAGAAAGCCCGCGTGTTCTTCGCGCAGTATGAGCTTCCGGACGGGAGTCCTCTGAAGGAAGACAAGCAGCAGGAATATATGGTGAACGCATCCGTGCTCAACAAGATGCTTGAGATGGAGACGGTGCAGCGCCGCCAGAGGGCACAGAGAGGAAACCGCACACCAGTGTCGTGGGAGAACATTATGGAGCAGTGCGAGCAGCTCCGCGAGAACTACGGCCATACTCTTCCGAAGAACGCTGCAAGACTTCGTGAGAAGATGCGGCAGTACAGCCGCGAGGGTTACGAGTGCCTGGTGAGCGGTAAGCTGGGTAATGCCAACACGACGAAGATCACCGACGAGGTGGCCGAATGGCTGCTTGCCCACAAGGCATCCGTGAATCCGGTCTATACGGTGGCTCAGCTGCTCGACCTCTACAACAGCACGGCTGCGGAGAGAGGCTGGAAAGCCATCAAGTCCGCACAGACACTCATCGAGTTCTTCGAGCGTCCGGACATCAAGCCTCAGTGGTATGCCGTGGAGCAGGGAGCGCAGAGGGCGAACAACCTATTCCTGCGTCAGAACAGGACGGTGATGGCAAGCTGCCGCGATGCGCTCTGGTACATCGACGGAACGAAAGTGAACCTCTATTTCAAGTATTGGGACGAGAAGAGCCGCAGGACCAAGGTGGGAACCACGAGCTGCATCTACGTGATGGACGCACACAGTGAAGTTTTCGTCGGCTGGTATATGTGCGAGAACGAGACCTTCCAGACTACATACGAGGCGCTGAGGAACGCATTCGAGAGAACGGGCTTTATGCCTTACGAGCTCGTTGCCGACAATCAGGCGGGCTTCACCTCAAAGGCAGCTCAGCGCTGGAGGGCGAAACTGGAGACTATCTCCCACACCACCACTCCGGAGAACGGCAAGTCCAAGACGATCGAGTCTGCGTTCGGACGGTTCCAGGCTGAGGTGCTGCACAGGCATATCAACTACACCGGCGGAAACATCACGGCCAAGAGCGCGAAGACGAAGGTGGACGTGGCGAAGATCATCCAGAACGTGGAAGCGCTTCCTACCTATGAGGAAGTCCGCGCACAGAACGAGGCGGACATCAACATCTGGAACAGTCTTCCTCATCCGAAGTTCGCGGGCAAGAGCAGAATGGATGTTTACCGCGCTTCAGTCAATCCTCAGGCAATCGCACTGACTGACATCATCAGGGAGAAGGTATTCTACGTCGCCACGGAGAAAGCTTCGACGTTCAGGGCGAGCGGCATCGAGGTGACGCTTAACGGAGAGAAGAGGGTTTATGAGGTCTTCAGCGCACCGAATACTCCGGACCTGGAATGGAGGAGGAAGAACACGGGACGCGAGTTCGTGGTGGAGTATGACCCTCACGACCTTTCAAAGGTCCGCCTGTGCATCGACGACCCGAACTACGGTCTCCAGTTCAACACTTGGGCAGAGCCTTATATGATGATTCACCGCGCGATGCAGGACCAGGTCGAGGGCGAGCGCTCATCCATCATATCGGCACTCAACGCCAACAAGAAGGAGATTGTCCGACGAGACCTTCATACACGTGCCCTTCAGATGAAATACGGAGTGGGCTACGAGAGCGCGGGATACAATGCGCCTCATCCTCAGGGAGTGAGCCGGACGGAGTATCTGAGGTTCGCGGAGGAGATAAGGGCGGAGGAACAGGGTGGAGAGAGGAGAAAAGAGCCAGTGCGCGAGTCTCTTCCGGATTCAGTGGGACAGGTGCAGAAAGCGCAGAGCAATTTCGACATCATCGAGGCGCTGAACAGACTATAACATTTCCGGCATAGCTCAATGGATGAAGAGCGGCGGGTGTGACCTTGACGGAATGGGCACACATCCAGCGACGGAGGTTCGATTCCTCCAGCCGGACCAATACAAACAAACACACAAACATTATGGCAAAGCTAAATGACACACAGAAAAGGGAAATCAGTGAGAATCTGAGAACCTATGTAGGCCGTTATTCTTCTCAGAACAAGGCGGCAAATTCGCTCAAGGGCGTGTCGAGCGCGACCGTCAGCAGCATTCTCAACGGGAACTGGGCACTCATCAGCGATGAGATGTGGATGAAGGTGCAGTCGCAGATCTTCTCGTCCAGAGGCTGGCAGCTGTATGAGACGGTGGCTCACCAGAGCCTTATGCTCTATTTCTTCGACTCACAGGAGGAGAGCAATGTGGTGTGGATTACCGGTCCGGCAGGCATCGGCAAGAGCACGGCGGCAGCACAGTATGCCGAGTCCCACAAGAACGTCTTTCTGCTCACTTGCAGCAGTGATATGACCAAGGCTGACTTTGTCGGTGAACTGGCGTCGAAGATTGGCATCAGAACCCACGGGATGACTGTACGCGAGACCTTGAGGTCCATATTCAGCGAACTGGTGAAGATGGAAAGTCCGCTGCTCATCTTCGATGAGGGCGACAAGTTGCCGGACAGCGTGCTCTATTATTACGTCTCCCTGTACAATGCCCTGGAAGACAAGTGCGGTATGGTGTTCCTCTCGACGAACTATATGGAGGAGAGGATGAGACGCGGTGTGACGAGAGGTCGCAAGGGTTACGACGAGCTGGAGAGCCGTATCTGCCGCAGGTTCGTTCCGCTGAATCTCGTGAGCGCCGCCGAGGTGGAAGGCATCTGTATCGCCAACGGAGTGACAGACAAGAACGCCATCAGGAATGTGGTTGCGGAGGCACACAGTTGTGGCAATGACCTGCGCCGTGTGAAGAAGTCCGTGCACAAGGAGCTCCGCAAGAAGGCTGTTCAAGAAGGATTTGAAAAGTAGTCTAAAACCGTTCAAACGATATTCAAATGCCACGTTCACTCACAGCTAAAGAGATTCTGGGCATACGCCGCAAGACCATCACCCTTGAGGGAGAGTGGGGCAGGTGCATCGGCACGATGGATCGCTCCGGAGTGGTTTTCTTCTGGGGAAATTCGGGCAACGGCAAGTCTGCGGCAGTCATCTCCCTGTGCAAGGAACTGACCAGATTCGGCAAGGTGCTTTTCATCACGCTTGAGGAGGGATTCTCCCTCTCTTTCCAGAACACTCTGAAGAGGTTCGATATGTATTCCTGCGGGAGCAAGTTCCAGGTGCTGGAGTCCGCCACTCCGGATGAGCTTGTCGAGAGGCTGACCAAGCCGAGAAGCCCCGAGTTCATAGTCATTGACTCTTACCAGTATATGGGAATGACTT
>ULTU01009692.1_pt1 | contig 15340 bp, 8 predicted proteins | sample 1957861 | NCBI WGS metagenome assembly ULTU01 (sample SAMEA4835742, study PRJEB28245) | human gut metagenome | biome: gut microbiome; material: fecal sample | place: Denmark | collected 2008
AGAAATATGTAGAGGCTGCAAAGCTTATTGACCGCGCAGCTTTATATGATACAACAGAAGCAGTAGCTCTTGCTAAGAAGGCAGCTACAGCTAAGTTCGATGAGACAATCGAAGCACACATCAGAACAGGATGTGACGGACGTCATGCAGACCAGCAGATCCGTGGTGCAGTCGTACTTCCACACGGAACAGGTAAGACTGTAAAGGTTCTCGTATTCGCTAAGGGTGATAAGGTAGCTGAGGCTGAGGCAGCAGGTGCTGATTATGTTGGCGGTGAGGAGCTTATCCCTAAGATCCAGAACGATAACTGGTTTGATTTTGATGTAGTTGTTGCTACACCTGATATGATGGGCGTTGTTGGTCGTCTCGGACGTGTACTTGGTCCTAAGGGCTTAATGCCAAACCCTAAGGCTGGTACAGTAACAATGGATGTTACAAAGGCAATCAACGATATCAAGGCTGGTAAGATCGAGTACAGACTTGATAAGACAAATATCATTCATGTGCCAATCGGTAAAGCTTCATTTACTGAGGAGCAGTTAGCGGACAACTTCCAGGCAATTATGGATGCAATCGTTAAGGCTAAGCCATCATCTTTGAAGGGTCAGTACCTCAGAAGTGTAGTAGTAACTTCAACAATGGGTCCTGGTGTTAAGGTTAACACAGCAAAGTTTGTTGGTTAATTTAAATTAACAATTGACATTCTATAGATAATAAGTTATAGTATTACAAGTAATGAACTGCCGAAGACAGCTAGGTCCCGCAAGGGTCAAAGGTAACACGCCTGCCGAGGAATCAATCAAATCATTAGTGTTTGAGATTATAGCCTCGTCTGTGTGCAGACGGGGCTTTTCTTATAATGTCGATTTGATGCGAACCGATGTTAAGATGGTTCGGCAGTCAAAATCTGACAGGAGGTAAATATCATGGCTAAAGTAGAGCTTAAGCAGCCGATTGTAGACGAGATCGCTGGTTTCTTAAAGGATGCGAAGGGTGCTGTACTTGTTGACTACCGTGGATTAACAGTAGAACAGGATACACAGCTCCGTAAGCAGTTAAGAGAGGCTGGTGTTGTATACAAGGTATACAAGAACACACTCATCAAGCGTGCAATCGCAGGTACAGAGTTTGAGGCACTCAGTGCAGAACTCGACGGACCTACAGCTATTGCAATCAGCGCAGATGATGCAACAGCTCCGGCAAGAATCCTTTACAATTTTGGTAAGACAGCTGAAGCACTCGAGTTAAAGTCAGGCGTAGTTGAGGGAACATATTATGACGCTAAGGGAATTTCTCTTATCGCTACAATTCCATCAAGAGACGAACTGCTTGCCAAGTTCCTTGGAAGCATCCAGTCACCTGTTACAAACTTTGCTCGTGTTATTAAGCAGATCGCTGAGAAGCAGGAAGAAGTTGCATAAGGTTAACATTTACATTTAATTAATTATATCGAAAAGGAGATTATAATAATGACAACTCAGGAAATTATCGAAGTAATCAAAGGTTTATCAGTATTAGAGCTTAACGATCTCGTTAAGGCTTGTGAGGAAGAGTTCGGCGTATCTGCAGCAGCAGGCGTTGTAGTTGCAGCAGCAGGGGCTGGCGCAGCAGCAGCTGAGGGGAAGACAGAGTTTGACGTAGAGCTTACAGAAGCTGGCGCAAACAAGGTTAAGGTTATCAAGGTTGTTCGTGAGATCACAGGTCTTGGACTTAAGGAAGCAAAGGATCTCGTTGATAACGCTCCTAAGACAGTTAAGGAAGCAGCAGCTAAGGAAGAGGCTGAGGAGATTAAGAAGAAGCTTGAGGCTGAGGGCGCTAAGGTTACTCTTAAGTAATTATAACGGATATCAGATTGAGTTTATTGAACGGCATCCACTTATGTGGGTGCCGTTTTTTGTGCTTATATAAATATTCAGGAAATATAATGAAAATATTGCTTGCATTTTATTGACAAATATGATATCATGAACAATGCACTATTGTGGCGAGATAGGCTGTTTATGCCTTTTTTTAGGACAGGGCAGCAGCTTGTGTGCTTCCGGAGGCTTGGGAGCCTGCCGTCAATGTGTTTAATAAACTAAGCATAGGGGTGAAACGTCGATGGAAAAGAACAGAATACGTCCAAAGAAGTTTGGCAATAATGTCAGAATGAGTTACTCAAGGCAGAAAGAAGTTCTTGAGATGCCAAACTTAATCGAAGTTCAGAAGAATTCATATCAGTGGTTTTTGGACGAAGGTCTCAATGAAGCTTTTAATGACATTTCTCCAATAGGCGACTACAGCGGTCGCTGGAGCCTGGATTTTACAGGTTTCAGACTTTGTACGGATGAGGCAAAGTATACTATTGAAGAGTGTAAAGAGAGAGATGCTACTTATGCAGCTCCGTTGCGTGTCAAGGTAAGGCTTCAGGATAAGCAGACAGGAGAGATGAAAGACCATGAGATTTTTATGGGTGATCTTCCGCTGATGACTGAAACGGGTACATTTGTCATTAATGGCGCAGAGAGAGTTATTGTAAGCCAGTTAGTACGTTCCCCTGGTATATATTATGATATCCAGCATGACAAGATTGGTAAGGAACTCTATTCATGTACGGTAATTCCTAACCGCGGTGCATGGCTGGAATACGAGACAGATTCTAATGACATTTTCTATGTACGTGTCGACAGAACACGTAAAGTTCCTGTAACAGTGCTTATTCGTGCACTTCTTACACCAACTAAGGATAATGCCATGATTAATGGCAGCAATGAGGATATTATTAATATATTTGGTGATGAGCCAAAGCTCCTTGCTACAATTGAGAAGGATGTATCAACAGACCATGAGAAGGGTCTTACAGAACTTTATAAGAAGATTCGTCCGGGAGAGCCTGTTTCAGTAGATAATGCTGAAAGCCTTATTCAGGCTATGTTCTTTGACCCTAGAAGATATGATCTTGCTAAGGTTGGACGTTATAAGTTCAATAAGAAGCTTAACTTCAGAACAAGAATTGCAGGACAGACACTTGCTGAAGATGTTGTTATCGAACAGACAGGTGAGACTTTCCCTGCAGGAACGGTTGTTACAAGAGAGATTGGACAGACAATCCAGGATGCAGCTGTACCATATGTATATATCCAGACAGAAGAGCGTAAGGTTAAGGTGCTTTCTAACCTTATGGTTGATGTTACAAAGTGGGTAGATATAACAGAAGATGAGGCTAAGGAACTTGGCATCGTTGAACCTGTATACTTCCCTGTACTGAAGACTTTACTTGAGAATGAGGAAGATGATATTAAGACACTTCTTAAGAAGAATGTTAATGACCTTATTCCTAAGCATATTACTATAGAAGATATATTTGCATCTATTAACTACAATCTCCATCTTGAATATGGAATCGGCACAAAGGATGATATCGATCACCTTGGCAACCGTCGTATCCGTGCTGTAGGTGAACTCCTTCAGAACCAGTACAGAATCGGTCTTTCAAGAATGGAAAGAGTTGTCCGCGAGAGAATGCAGACACAGGATCAGAGCGGTCTTTCAGCTCAGAACCTTATTAATATCAAGCCTGTTACGGCTGCAGTTAAGGAGTTCTTCGGAAGTTCACAGCTGTCACAGTTCATGGATCAGAATAACCCTCTTGGTGAGCTGACACATAAGAGACGTCTTTCAGCACTTGGTCCTGGCGGTCTTTCAAGAGATCGTGCCGGATTCGAAGTACGAGATGTTCACTATACACATTATGGCAGAATGTGTCCTATCGAGACACCTGAAGGACCTAACATCGGTCTTATTAACTCACTTGCATCATATGCAAGAATTAATGAGTATGGATTTATTGAGGCTCCATATCGCCTTATCGATAAGTCGGATCCACAGAATCCAAGAGTAACAGACGAAGTACGTTACCTTACAGCGGATGAGGAAGATGATTTCTATGTAGCACAGGCTAATGCTGAACTTGATGAGGACGGACATTTTGTAAAGAATTCCGTATCAGGCCGTTATCGTGAAGAGACATCAGAATTCCCTAAGAGCAAGCTTGATCTTATGGACGTTTCTCCACGAATGGTATTCTCAGTTGCTACATCAATGATTCCTTTCCTCCAGAACGATGATGCTAACCGTGCCCTCATGGGATCTAACATGCAGCGTCAGGCCGTTCCTCTTCTTACAACAGAAGCTCCTGTTGTAGGTACAGGTATGGAGTATAAGGCTGCTGTCGATTCAGGCGTATGTGTTGTCGCTAAGGAAGCAGGTGTTGTTGAGTATTCAACATCTAAGGAGATAGCAGTCAAGACTAAGGATGGCAGAGACGTATACCGCCTTACTAAGTTTGCAAGAAGTAACCAGAGCAACTGCTACAACCAGAGACCTATTGTATTCAAGGGTGATAAGGTTGAGAAGGGACAGGTTATCGCAGACGGACCATCAACTAAGAATGGTGAGATTGCATTAGGTAAGAACCCTCTCATCGGTTTCATGACATGGGAAGGTTACAATTACGAGGATGCCGTACTTCTTAGTGAAAGGCTTGTTCAGGATGATGTTTACACATCAGTTCATATAGAAGAGTACGAGACAGAGGCAAGAGATACAAAGCTCGGACCGGAAGAGATTACAAGAGATGTTCCGGGTGTAGGCAATGATGTACTTAAGGATCTTGATGAGAGAGGTATTATCCGTATCGGTGCCGAGGTTCGTGCAGGAGATATACTTGTAGGTAAGGTTACACCTAAGGGTGAGACAGAGCTTACAGCAGAAGAGAGACTTCTTCGTGCAATCTTCGGTGAGAAGGCAAGAGAAGTAAGAGATACATCACTTAAGGTGCCTCATGGTGAATATGGTATTGTTGTTGATGCTAAGGTATTCACAAGAGAGAACGGAGATGAATTAGGACCGGGTGTTAATCAGACAGTCCGTATATATATTGCCCAGAAGAGAAAGATCTCTGTTGGTGATAAGATGGCCGGCCGTCATGGTAACAAGGGTGTCGTTTCAAGAATACTTCCTGTAGAGGATATGCCATTCCTTCCTAACGGAAGACCTCTTGATATCGTGCTTAACCCTCTGGGCGTGCCTTCTCGAATGAATATCGGACAGGTGCTTGAGATTCATCTCAGCCTTGCTGCGAAGGCTCTTGGATTTAATATATCAACACCTGTATTTGACGGTGCGGATGAGCATGATATTATGGATACTCTTGATCTTGCCAACGACTATGTTAACCTTGAATGGGATGAGTTCGTTGCTAAGCGCAAGGGAAAGATTGATGATGAATTATTTGCTTATCTTGAGGAAAACAAGGATCATCGTGCAGAGTGGAAAGGTGTTCCTATCTCACGTGACGGTAAGGTAAGACTTCGTGACGGACGTACAGGTGAGTACTTCGACAGCCCTGTTACTATCGGACACATGCATTACCTTAAGCTGCATCACCTTGTTGATGATAAGATTCATGCACGTTCAACAGGTCCTTACTCACTCGTAACACAGCAGCCACTTGGTGGTAAAGCCCAGTTCGGTGGACAGCGTTTTGGTGAGATGGAGGTTTGGGCTCTTGAGGCTTATGGCGCATCTTACACACTGCAGGAGATTCTTACAGTTAAATCTGATGATGTTATCGGACGTGTTAAGACTTACGAGGCAATTATCAAGGGTGATAATATTCCTGAACCGGGTATACCTGAGTCATTCAAGGTACTCCTTAAGGAACTCCAGTCACTTGCACTTGATGTTAAAGTTCTTGATGAGAATGGTGAAGAAGTTGATATCATGGAGAATGTTGATTATAGTGAAGGTGATTTCAAGCGTATCTATGAGGATGCCGGAATGAGCTATAAGCAGGATGGTGACCTTGGAGATCATGGATATACTGCACAGACAATAGGCGAAGAAGGCTTTGAGAATGAAGAGCCTGAAGAATCATCAGATGATGTTGTACTGGATGATTATGATGATGATTACTCAGGTGATGAAGAATAAGAAGGGAGTGCGGGAAATGTCACAAGAAACAACAAATGAAACATATCAGCCAATGACATTTGATTCTATCAAGATTGGTCTTGCTTCTCCAGAGAAGATTATGGAGTGGTCTCACGGCGAGGTAACTAAGCCGGAGACCATCAATTACAGAACACTTAAGCCTGAGAAGGATGGATTGTTCTGCGAGAGAATCTTTGGACCGAGCAAAGATTGGGAATGTCATTGTGGAAAATATAAGAAGATCAGATATAAAGGCGTTATCTGTGACAGATGTGGCGTTGAGGTCACTAAGGCCAGCGTACGTCGTGAGCGTATGGGACACATCGCACTTGCAGCTCCTGTTTCACATATCTGGTATTTTAAGGGAATCCCAAGCCGTATGGGTCTGATTCTTGATCTTTCTCCACGTGTACTTGAGAAGGTTCTGTACTTCGCTTCGTATATTGTGCTTGACAGAGGTGAGACTAATCTTGCCGATAAGCAGATTCTTTCAGAGGCAGAATACAGAGAAGCATGCGACCAGTACGGAAGCAATGCTTTCAGAGTAGGCATGGGTGCGGAAGCTATTATGGAACTTCTTCAGAAGATTGATCTTGAGAAGGATTCAGCACAGCTTAAGTCAGAACTTGCAGATGCTTCAGGACAGAAGAGAGTAAGAATAGTTAAGAGACTTGAGGTTGTAGAGGCATTCAGGGAGTCAGGTAATAAGCCTGAGTGGATGATACTTACTGCAATTCCTGTAATTCCACCGGATTTAAGACCTATGGTCCAGCTCGATGGTGGACGTTTTGCTACATCAGATCTTAACGATCTTTACAGAAGAATCATTAACCGTAACAATCGTCTTGCAAGACTTAAGGAACTCGGAGCTCCTGATATCATTGTCCGTAATGAGAAGAGAATGCTTCAGGAAGCAGTTGATGCACTTATTGATAATGGCAGAAGAGGACGTCCTGTAACAGGTCCGGGTAACAGAGCTCTGAAGTCACTTTCAGATATGTTAAAGGGTAAGCAGGGACGTTTCCGTCAGAACCTCCTTGGTAAGAGAGTTGACTATTCAGGACGTTCAGTTATCGTTGTAGGTCCTGAACTTAAGATATATCAGTGTGGTCTCCCTAAGGAGATGGCAATTGAGCTTTTCAAGCCTTTCGTTATGAAGGAGCTTGTAACAAGCGGTAAGGCACATAATGTTAAGAGTGCCAAGAAGATGGTTGAGAGACTTGAGACTGAAGTATGGGATGTACTTGAGGATGTTATTAAAGAGCATCCGGTTATGCTTAACCGTGCTCCTACACTTCACAGACTTGGTATTCAGGCTTTTGAGCCAATCCTTGTAGAAGGTAAGGCTATCAAGCTGCATCCGCTTGTATGTACAGCATTCAATGCCGATTTCGATGGTGACCAGATGGCTGTCCATCTTCCACTTTCAGTAGAAGCACAGGCAGAGTGCCGTTTCCTTCTTCTGTCACCTAATAACCTTCTGAAACCTTCAGATGGTGGTCCTGTTGCCGTTCCTTCACAGGATATGGTACTTGGTATCTATTACCTTACACAGGAAAGACCGGGAGTTAAGGGTGAAGGCAAGTATTTTAAGAGCGTTAATGAAGCAATCCTTGCATATGAGAACGGAGTTATAACACTTCATTCAATTATCAATGTTAAGGTTCAGAAAGAGAATGCTGAGGGCGAGATAGTTGAAGGTGTGATTAAGTCAACACTCGGAAGATTCCTCTTCAACGAGATTCTTCCACAGGATCTTGGTTTTGTTGACAGAAGCAAGCCTGAGAATTTCCTCGCACTTGAGGTCGATTTCCATGTAGGTAAGAAGAAGCTTAAGGCTATCCTTGAGAAGGTTATCAATACACATGGTTCTACACGTACAGCAGAAGTTCTTGATGATATCAAGGCTATCGGTTATAAGTATTCAACAAGAGCTGCCATGACAGTTTCTATTTCTGACATGACAGTGCCTGAGCAGAAGAAGCAGCTTATTGCTGATGCTGAGAGCACAATCGAGAAGATTGCCAAGAACTATCGTCGTGGTTTCATTACAGAAGAAGAGAGATATAAGGAAGTAATAGAGGTTTGGAAGGAGACTGATGCAACTCTTACAGATGCCCTTCTTTCAGGTCTCGATAAATATAACAACATCTTCATGATGGCTGATTCAGGTGCCCGTGGTTCTAATCAGCAGATTAAGCAGCTTGCAGGTATGCGAGGACTTATGGCTGATACATCAGGTCGTACAATCGAACTTCCTATCAAGTCGAACTTCCGTGAAGGACTTGATGTACTGGAATACTTCATCTCAGCCCATGGTGCCAGAAAGGGACTTTCTGATACGGCTCTTCGTACAGCCGATTCAGGTTACCTTACAAGACGTCTTGTTGACGTTTCACAGGAACAGATTATCCGTGAGACAGACTGTGCTGAGAACCGCAAGGAGATTCCTGGCATGTATGTAACAGAGTTCACGGAAGGCAAGGAGATGATTGAGTCTCTTAAGGATCGTATCACAGGAAGATATCTTGCTGAGGATGTTAAGGATCCTGCAACAGGTGAAGTAATTGTTGCGGCTAACCATATGGTTACACCTAAGAGAGCTGAAGCTATCTTGAAGACAGGTATTCAGAAGATTAAGATCAGAACAATCCTTACATGCCGTTCACATATCGGTGTATGTGCCAAGTGTTATGGTGCCAACATGGCAACAGGCCAGGCTGTACAGGTAGGTGAGGCAGTTGGTATTATCGCTGCACAGTCAATCGGTGAGCCTGGTACACAGCTTACTATGCGTACTTTCCATACCGGTGGTGTTGCAGGTGATGATATTACACAGGGTCTTCCTAGAGTAGAAGAACTTTTTGAGGCAAGAAAGCCAAAGGGACTTGCAATTATTGCTGAGTTCGGTGGTGTTGCCACAATTAAGGATACAAAGAAGAAACGTGAGATTATCATTACAGATAACGAGAGCGGACAGTCAAAGACATATCTTATCCCTTACGGTTCAAGAATCAAGATTCTTGACGGTGCTGTTCTTGAAGCCGGTGATGAGCTTACAGAAGGTAGCGTTAACCCACATGATCTTCTTAAGATTAAGGGTGTACGTGCAGTTCAGGATTACATGATCCGTGAGGTACAGAAGGTTTACCGACTTCAGGGTGTTGAGATTAACGATAAGCATATCGAGCTTATTGTACGTCAGATGCTCAAGAAGATAAGAATTGAATCAGCAGGTGATTCAGAATACCTTCCAGGAACAACAGTTGATGTTCTTGACTTTAATGAGACTAATGAGAGACTTGAAGAAGAGGGCAAGGAGCAGGCAGTAGGAACACCTATTATGCTTGGTATTACTAAGGCATCTCTTGCGACTAACTCATTCCTTTCAGCAGCTTCATTCCAGGAAACAACTAAGGTTCTTACTGAAGCAGCAATTAATGGTAAGGTCGATCCACTTATCGGTCTTAAGGAGAATGTCATCATCGGTAAGCTTATTCCTGCCGGTACAGGACTTCGCCGTTACCGCAATGTTAAGATTGATACAGGTCGTGTATACAATGAGATTGAGAATTATGACGGTGATTATGAACTCAATCTTTCAGAGGATACAGATGATACTGAAGCAGATGCAGCAACAGTTGCAGCTGATAATAGTACAGAAGAATAATTACAAAGCTGCCATTTCGGAATAACAGTTCCGCAATGGCAGCTTTTTTACATGCAGATGAAGAATAATAGGCAGATATGTTTATTGAAAAATCTGGTGCTATCTTATATAATTAATTAGAATGTATATGAACATACATACAGACAATAGGATATGGAGGGAAGGTTTATGAAAAAATGTATAACCTGCGGACAGGAGATTAAAGACGATGCATTATTCTGTCCGTACTGTGGAACACGCAATCAGGGGGATGAGCAGGGCGCAGCCACAGCACAGGACACAGTTCAGGACACTTCAGTCAATGATAATCAGGCTGAGAACAGTTCTGACGATACTGTGACAACGGATGAGGCGGCTCAGAACATAGCTAATGATCCATTTGCATATAACAGGATGAATCTGAGGCAGGCACAGCAGGTACCGCCGATGCAGCAGTACCAGCCGCAACAGCAGGTACCGCCGATGCAGCAGATGTATCAGCCTCAGTATGGCACTGCCAATACAGCATGGCAGGATACTAATGACCAGCCTTTGTCAGTTGGGGGCTGGATAGCAACGATGATAGTCCTCATGATTCCGGTTGTTAACTTTATAATGCTGCTTGTATGGGCATTTGGATCAGGTAATAAGAGCCGCAAGAATTACTGCCTTGCATCTCTTATAATTGCTGTAGTGATGATAGCGTTAATTATGGTGTTTTATATTGCTTTCGGATTAAGTGCGGCATCGGCATTTAACACAATGTACTACTAGAATGCAAGCGTTATAAGAGGATTTATATGAGACCTGCATATACTGCAATAACAAAGCAGACGGATAATCCATTTCTCAATATGTATAAGATGGATGCAGTTGACAGGAATGGAAAGACATTTGGATATTATTTTGCAACCAGAAAGAATGACGGGGAACTGGCCTGTCAGACAAGTGCCACATCGCCCGATGGTGCTGTTATATATGCTGTAACAGAGTGCCCAAGCGACAGAATTGTGCTTATAAAGCAATACAGGTATCCGCTGGACAGATACATATACGAACTGCCGGCGGGCCTTATAGAGCCTGGGGAGACGATAGCAATGACTGCCTCAAGAGAGCTTAAGGAAGAGACAGGTCTTACATTCAGGGAATATGAGGGAGGTCTGGAAGCTTTTAGAAGAGCTTTCTTTCAGGCACAGGGGCTTTGCGATGAAAGCAACGCTTTGACGTTTGGATATGCTTCAGGAGAGATTTCAGATAAGAAGCCTGAAGCGTCTGAAGCAATAGAACCGGTGCTTGCAGATAAGAGGGAGGCACTCAGAATATTGCAGGAAGAAGAGCTTTCGATACGATGTGCATACATGCTTATGCAGTTTGTCAATTCTGACCCGGAAAAGCCTTTTGCTTTTCTCAATCCATCTCTGTAAAATACAAAATACCGGCATACAATTCGTAGTATGAATAATTCTTTATTACGAATTGTATGCCGGTATTTTCGATATGTGTCAAATATTATCTGTAACCATATTACTTCTTTTTATTTTTCTTAGATGATTTTTCTTCAGCAGCTCTTCTTGCCTTATCTTCATCCAGAGTCTTCTGGGCTTTGTCTCTTAACTTAGCCATAAAGCCTTTCTTCTTGGCAGGAGCAGGAGCAGCCTTGCCACCACGGACTGACTTGAGACCAACAATATAGATACCGCTTACTTCAGCCTTAACCTCAGCTTTAACAGGAAGTTCATCGAATACCTTATTATCAGCAATAAGGGTCATTACCTTAGGACCAATCTTAGCCTTAACAATAGGAAGCTTAGTGCGTCTCATGTACTTAGGGGTCTGATCCATTACAATCTTAGGAAGACCTGCTTCCGACATCTTCATTATCTTTTTGTCAATTATGAGCATTGACATAACCTGCTTGGCTGCATCAATCTGTGCCTGCTGTTCTTCCTGTCTTTTACGCATCTTATTGCCGATGATAAGAAGGGCAATGAAAAGTGCTGCGAGAACAACGAGGACGACAATTAAAACAATCTTCCATACTGCCATTGTGTAAATTCCTCCATATACGTAATTCTGAACGTGATTATCCAATTTATCAAGAATAACCATACTTAATAGTTATACTACATTGCGGGCTGTAACACAAGTATCATTTTATATAAGAGACTGATTTTTCTCGTACATTTTGAGCATGATTGAATGTGTATAAGCACCGATTGCCTTGCGGTCTTCTTTTGAAAGAGTGGTGAGATCTATTGGTGTGCCGAATTCAATAATGGTGTGTGTACGTCTGATGAATGGAAAGTGATCTTCGAATGCGGCCGAGGTATTATTCTGAACCATTGGAATAATAAGGCAGCCGGATTTTTCGGCAATCTTAAAGCTTCCTTCTTTGAACGGCATTATGCCGTCACCTTTATTGCGTGTACCTTCAGGAAATATTACCATGGAGACACCGGCTTTTACTTCATCAATGCCTTTCAGTATCGTCTTGAGCCCCTCTTTGATATTGGCGCGGTCAAGGAAAAGGCAGTGAAGATATCTCATCCATACACGGAGAAGAGGAACCTTTTCAATCTCCTTTTTGGCAACGAATCCTGTAATTCCGGGCATCATGGAGTATGAGATGATTGTATCAAAAAATCCGCGATGGTTACCGATAAAAAGTACCGGTTTGTCTTTTGGAATGTTCTCATATCCGATTACGGTTGTGTGTATACCGCCAATAAAACGTATTATTTTGAAAGCTGTCTGCACGATTCTTAAAGAGCTGATATCCTTAGCGTGGGGATTAAACTTTCCTATTAGCCACTCAATGAGAAAAAGAGGAATGCTTATTATAAAAAATATAATAAGAAAAATGATTATCAGTAACGTTCGTATCATATCTGTACCTTCCTTTTTAGTATTTTATGAAATAAGCGGTGTCCGTTATGAATGAACACCGCTTAAATTAGTAATCAGATTAACGATTAGTACGGCTTACCGGAGAGTTATTACTGTTATTGCTTCCGGAAGAGCCGCTGCCTGTGCTTCCGGCGGCAACAGTACTCTTTGAATTCCCGGAGGAACCTGTTGCTGCACCGGACCGGCTTCCTGATACCGCAGACTGCGTAGGTGACGTCACGCCGGTTGTACCCTGAGAAACTCCGGGCATCACTGTAACTGCCTTGTTATGCATGGTACAGAGATTACTCAGATAAGAATCTGTTATTGTATATTCAGCATCTCCTACAGGGTATTCAGCAGCATCCTCTTCATTAAGAATACTTGATGAAGGCTTTCTTATAAATGTCTGTGAAGATGTTGCGGGACAGAAGGAGCTTGCTGCCATTCCGGACAAATCACATACATTGACACGTACGTGTGTATCGCAAGTATCTTTTGGCTGATTATCCTCCGCAAAGTATTCTGAGATAACCTGACTGCCTCGCGGATCTGCGTCACACAGACCATCCACGGCAAGCTTTCCTGACTGCGAGCAGACATCAGATAACTGGACAATATTGTCAACGGAAGGAAAATCCTTCGTCTGAAGCCCCTGATGTATCTGGGTCATTATCTTGGACCAGATCTCACGGTGCTTATAATTGCTTGTTTTCATTGTTGTATTGTCATCAAAACCTATCCAGATTGAAGCTGTGTAGTATGGTGTATAACCGCAGAACCAGATATCTCCGTCAGCGTTGGTTGTACCTGTCTTACCGGCTACAGGCTGGTTAGCTATAGCAGCTGCAGTACCGGTACCTGACTTGATTACATCTTCCATTGCGTTGGTAAGCAGCCATGCCGTAGTCTCCTTGAAGACACGTCTTGTCTCAGTCTGTGAATTATCAATTACAAGATTACCATTCTGATCATATACCTGGGTATAAAAAACAGGTTTTGTATAAGTGCCGTTATTAGCTATCGCAGAATACGCTGCAGTCATGTCAAGGTTCGTAACACCCTTTGTCATGCCACCGAGTGCAAGGGACTGGACAACATCATGTACACCGTTAACAGCATCCTTTGGAGATACCAGTGTGGTAAATCCAAGCTTCTGCAGGTAGGTAAATCCAACCTGTGGAGTTATCATAGTAAGAACCTTGACGGCCGGTACGTTACGTGAACGCTTAAGAGCTTCACGGACAGTTATAAGACCCAGATAGTTCTTCTCATAGTTAGTTACAAGCTTAGCCTCGTCACCCTGATAATAGTAAGGTGCATCATCGATAGCTGTAGCAAGCGTTATGGCGCCGACATCAAGAGCAGGACCATAAGCTACAAGCGGCTTAATTGAAGAACCCGGCTGTCTTGCGGTCCTTGTTGCACGGTTAAGTGTTCTGTTGCCGTTCTTATCGCCACGCCCTCCGACTATAACCTTGACCTCTCCGGTGTACTGGTCCATCAGAGAAAATGATATCTGAGGCTGTATGGTAAATGAAAGATTCTCAGCTACAAGCGTATTGCCCTGGGCAAGTATAGCTTCACGATATTGGTCAACGTACTTCTGAGCTTCGTCCTGACTGTTGAAGGTCAGACTGAAGTTAGCACGTCCTCCGGTTGTCTGGAAATATTTCTGCAAAGACAACTGGGAATAATTGTGGCGCTTGCCATTCGTATCATCAACAGTAAGAGCGTATGATATCGAAATGTAGGTATTCGCGGGCCAGTTTGCCGGGTCATTAATTATTGAATCGGCAATTGCCTGCATAGTGGAATCCTGAGTGGAATATACAGACAGACCGCCCTTATATATAAGGTTAAGAGCCTGTGTCTCCGTATAACCTTTCTGCTCCTGCAGATCCTGTGAAAGCTGCTCAATCAGCTCATCAACAAAATAAGAATATGTTGATGCCGATTCTTCAGTATGTAAATCCTGAATTCTTGCGTACACGTCATCAGCAATAGCTTCCTGATACTGTGCTTCAGAGATGTATCCCTGATCACGCAGATTCTCAAGACATACGCGCTGTCGCCTCTGATTCTTTTCTGGATAATTAATCGGATTATATCCGCTTGGGTTCTGGGTAATTGAAGCAATTACGGCACATTCGGATATAGTCAGTTCAGAAACATCCTTATCAAAATAGCCATTCGCAGCAGCCTGGACACCGAGATAGCCATTACCGAGATTGATGGTGTTGAGATAATTCTCAAGAATCTTGTCCTTGCTCATTGTTGTCTCAAGCTTTACTGCAAGATACTGCTCCTGTATCTTACGTTTAATTTTTTCAGATGTACTCTCATTATACGCGTTAAATACATTATTCTTCAGAAGCTGCTGTGTAATTGTACTGGCACCCTGTGAAAGAGAGTGTGTCTTAATAACTTCAGAAGCGGCACGTACAATACCGCGTATATCAATACCGCTGTGCTCATAGAAACGTTCGTCCTCAAGCACAACAAAAGCATGCTGCAGGTATACCGGAATCTCATCAATGCTCTTGGCAACACGATTAGAACCTGATGCGACGAGAGACTGAATCTCATTGCCTTCATTATCATAGACCTTGGTCGCAAAGCCTGTAGGAGACACATCAATTGTAGATATATCCGGAGCGGAGTCAATGACACCTTTTACCATACCGGCAACAACACATCCGCCGCCAACAATCACTGCGACAGCACATACGAGAAGAACCTTACAGATATTGACACCAAGCTTGGCGCCTATCCTGCTTCCGGTGGACGTTAGCTGCTTTTTCTTCTGGCGTACACCTTTCCTGCCATAAT
>ULTU01035755.1_pt1 | contig 15297 bp, 10 predicted proteins | sample 1957861 | NCBI WGS metagenome assembly ULTU01 (sample SAMEA4835742, study PRJEB28245) | human gut metagenome | biome: gut microbiome; material: fecal sample | place: Denmark | collected 2008
CATTGTCATTTCTGCCGACACGGAGCACGCGGTCTTTGATCTCGTTCGTGATATGCGGGATGACCTGGATGGTGGAGCCTAAGTATTCGCCCTTTCTTTCTTTGTTGATGACAGACTGATAGACTTTGCCTGTGGTGACATTGGATGCCTTGGACAGATTTTCATCGATGAATCGTTCGTAATGACCGAGATCCAGATCGGTTTCCGCACCGTCATCGGTGACGAAGACCTCGCCGTGCTGGTACGGGCTCATGGTGCCCGGGTCGATATTGATGTAAGGGTCGAATTTCTGAATGGTGACTTTGTAGCCTCTGTTCTTCAGCAGTCTGCCCAGGGATGCAGCGGTGATGCCTTTGCCCAGGGATGAAACGACGCCGCCTGTTACGAAGATGTATTTTGTCATGGGACCTCCTTTGAGATAGGGTGGATGGGAAGAGTGACTGGTCGCTGGTGACCAGGAAATGAGCTGTGATAGGTTCAGCAGGTGCAGCGCGGCGCATCCTATGACACCGCGAAGCATTTGAACCTGTGAGGCCTATCCTTTCCTTACATTTTTTCCGGAGCGGTAATGCCTAAGATGGTGAGGGCGTGGACCAGGACGTACTGGACGGCGGTGATGAGGCCGAGACGCGCCTGCGTGACTTCGCTGTCTACACCAAGGATACGGCATTCTCTATAGAAATGATGGAAGAGTGCTGCCAGCTCGTACGCATATTTGGCGATACGCTGCGGAGCTCTTTCTTTAGCGGCTCCATCGATGAGCTGGTGATAGTTTTCCATCTTTTTGATCAGATCCATTTCACATTCTTCCTTGAGGCAGGTGAAATCGACGCCGGTGAACTGGGGATCCCAGGTGACTTTGGCTTCCTTCGCCTGACGGAAGAGGCTGTGAATGCGGGCATTCGCATACTGGATGTAATAGACCGGGTTATCGCTGGACTGTTTCTTGGCCAGGTCGATATCGAAGTCCATCTGGGAGTCCAGTGTGCGGGCGCAGAAGAAATAGCGTGCTGCATCGGTGCCGACTTCTTCCATCAGCTCGCGCAGCGATACGGCCTGTCCGGTACGCTTGGACATTTTGACCGGCTGTCCGTCGCGGAGAAGTGTCACCATCTGGAGCAGCATGATCTCGAAATCATCCGGGTTGTAGCCCAAAAATTTCATGGCTGTCTTCAGACGGATGATGTAGCCATGGTGATCCGCTCCCCAGATATCAATGAGCTTGTTGTAGCCGCGGCGGATCTTATTCCCTACATAGGCGATATCGGAGCAGAAATAGGTCGGCACGCCATTCGTGCGGATGACCACGCGGTCCTTGTCATCGCCGTTCTTTGTGGTGCGGAGCCAGAGAGCGCCGTCCTTCTCGTACATATTGTCTTCGTCCTTCAGGACTTTGAGCGCTTCATTCACCTGATCCGGATAGAGGGATCTTTCCGAGAACCAATTGTCGAAGTCGACGTGGAATTCCTGCAGATCCTTCTTGAGGTCTGCGAGCTTTTCCTGAAGGCCGAGCTCTTTGAAGATCTCCAGACGTTCTTTCTCATCCATATCGAGGTACTTCTTGCCATCCTTGGCCAGGATATTCTTCGCTGTATCGATGATATCCTGTCCATGGTAGCCGTCTTCCGGGATCTCGGCATCCAGACCGCAGAGCTGGAGATAGCGTGCATTGATGGATTCCGCCAGATGATCGATCTGGTTGCCGGCATCATTCACATAGTATTCCGACAGTACATCATAGCCGGCCGCGCGCAGCAGATTCACCATCGCCGAGCCATAGGCAGCGCCTCTGGCGTGTCCGATGTGGAGAAGGCCGGTCGGATTTGCCGAGACATACTCGACAAGGATGCGGTCTTTTTTATTTTTCGGCAGATCCCCGTAGGAAGGGCCAGCCTTCAGGATCTGCTTCAGCTCGCTGTACACCGTATCTGCGGCAAGGTAGAAATTGATGAAGCCGGCACCCGCGATCTCCGTCCGAGTGACCAGCGGTGTGTCCAGATGCTTCACGATGGATTCTGCGATCATGCGCGGTGCTTTGTGCGCTGTTCTCGCCCACTGCATAGCCGCATTGGTGGAATAATCACCAAATTCCTTGGATTTCGGCACTTCCAGACGCTGTACAGCCGCGTAATCGCCCTCCGGCAGTTCACCGGCAGCGATAGCTGCCTCTTTCGCTTTCTCAATGATTTCTTTCAGTTCTTCTCTGACTTCCATGAATCCTCCGGATCCTCCCGAACTTCTACAATAATTTCATTCAAATGGTTAAACAGGCCTTTCAGCTCCACATCATAGGAAAGGCGCATACGTCCCTTCCCCGCCTCGATCGAGTCTTCGATCTCGCGCGTCACGACGTAGATATCCATCGTGCCCATCGGGGTCTCGTACAGGGAGTGGTTCTTCTCTCCGATGCGGTAGACCTGCTCCTGCAGGAAGCTGCCGTCTCGGATGAGGCGCACGTGGTCTTTGTGGATCTCCAGCGTGGTCGTCGTCCCTTCCATGCCGGCCAGCTTGGTCTCCTCATAGGAAACGTACTTCATACCGTCCTTCTCGCCATAGATGCCCGGCGTTTCCAAGGTGATTTTCTCATCCTTTCCCGCCTCATTCCGCTGCAGAGAAGTGACATTGATGATGACCTTTTTTTCCAAGACTGACCGCCCCCCTTGTTCTATTTATAATCCTATTTATTATATCATAGAAAGCCGCCTTTTCTAAGAGCTTCTACGAATTTCCATGACTACTTATTGTAGCGTAGTTTTGGGCGGCGGTCAAGGAGGGAGGGTTCGGGGTTCGGGGTTCAGAGTTCAGGGTTCAGAGTTCAGAGTTCAGAGTTGTGGTGGCGGCTTCGCCGCAAGTATAAATAGGGCAATGCCCTAAGATGGTGGGTGATGCGGTATCCTAGCATCGTCATTCCGAGCGAAGCGAGAAATCTGCTTATCCGCAGACCTTCGGGCATCGCCATTATTTATACTCTGCGGCGCTTCTATATTCTGATGCGCCGCACCGCCATTTCGCATTTCTCATTTCTAATTTCTCATTCAAGCAAAGCTTTCATTCCCAGTCAAGGGGGCAGCACGCCCCACAGGCTAGCCCTGAACCTTGAACCCTTCCCCTCAATACAAAATCCCGCCGGAGTGACTCCGACGGGATCTTTCCCCATTATACTTCTGCCTTTTTCCCGATGCGGCGTTCCTTATACGCCGCGAGTCTGGCATCGCGGATCTCAAGATGTCCGAAGTATTTCTTCGTCTCAGAAACGATGACGCCCGAAAGCCCGAGAAGGGCGATGAGGTTTGGAATGGCCATGAGACCGTTTACGATATCGGCCAGCGCCCAGATGGCTTCCAGCTTCAGGAAGACGGCGGAAGCCAGCACGGCGATGTAGCACACGCGGTACACAGGGATGGTCTTCGTGCCGAAGAGGTATTCCCAGCAGCGTTCCCCATAGTAGTTCCAGCCGATGATGGTGGTGAAAGCAAAGAGCGTTAAGGAGATCGTCAGAAGGAAGGGAGCGAAAGCACCGTAGGTCGTCGCAAAAGCCGCCTGCGTGAGCTCGGCGCCATTGAGCTCTCCCAGCCACTGGCCGGACACGATGATGGTGAGGCCGGTCATGGTGCAGATGATGATGGTATCGATGAAGGTGCCTGTCATGGAGATCAGTCCCTGCTCGGCCGGCCACTTGGTCTTGGCTGCCGCCGCTACGATCGGCGCAGAGCCGAGACCAGACTCATTCGAGTACAGGCCGCGGGCGATACCGCTTCGAAGGACGAGCATGACGCCGGCGCCTGCGAAGCCGCCGGCCGCTGCGGTACCATTGAAGGCTCCGTCAATGACGAGAGCAATCGCATGCGGCAGTTCCCCCGCATTGAGACCGAGGAAAATCACAGTGACGATGAAATAAACGACTGCCATCGCCGGAACGATCTTGGAGGCTGTCTTGGAGATCGATTTCAAGCCGCCAAAGGTGATGATCGCGACAAGGACCGTGATGACGGCGCAGGTGATGTAGGTGGAGACCCCGAACCCTGCCTGCACGGAAGCCGTGATCGCATTCATCTGCGTGGTCGTACCACTGCCGAGCATGGCCGTCATGATGCCGAAGATGGCGAAAGCGACAGCGAGAGGCTTCCATTTCTTGCCAAGACCCATTTCGATATAGTACATCGGGCCGCCGGCAATATTGCCCTGGTCATCCACCCCTCTGTACTTGACCGCAAGGCAGCCTTCCGCATACTTGGTCGCCATGCCGAAGAAAGCGGCAAGCCACATCCAGAAGAGCGCGCCCGGGCCGCCGAGCTTGATCGCCGTCGCTACGCCGACGATATTTCCCGTGCCGACCGTCGCGGCGAGCGCTGTGCAGAGCGCCTTGAAGCTGTCGATGTCGCCATCGCCCTTGTTTCTCGCAAAGAAGATCAGCTTCAGCGCACGCGGCAGTTTCAGTACCTGCAGGAGCGAGAGCCGGCAGGTCAGCAGTACCCCGGTGCCAACGAGAAGCACCAGCAGCCATGGCCCCCACACGAGCCCGTCGATCTGGTTCAAAATATCTGTCATCATGTTTCCTCCTATTTTCCCTTTCTCTGAAAAGAGTGAGCGCCCCAAGGGTCGCCTGTGAACCTAAGGAAACGCTGATTAAATCGCAGAGTCAGATTTCATAAGAATTTTTATACACTGCTTCGTCATTATTCTCCTTAAATAGCGCGCTATTCGCGTCGAATCATTCCTTGCATTTTATAAAAATTCAAGAATGAAATCTGGCAACGATTTAATCAGTGTTTCCCTAAAAAGCCGGTTCTGTATAAAATAAAAACAGAACCGGCTTCATGAGCTTTCCTCATGAAATCGGCTCTGTCCTTTGGCCTGAGAGATTACAGCGTTTCCGCCTATGCCCCTTCGGCTCTCATTGAAGAGATCTCCAGAGATCTGTCCCCATGGAGTTTCGTGTTCACTGAACGCCTGATAGTGTTACTCCTTCGGCAGCCTCGGGCATTGCCCTCGGTCTTTTTCCCCATGGATCATCCAAGTCAGTATAGAGTTGTTATGCTTGTGATTTGGAAATACGGAGCGTTTGATCGTAAAATCTGCGGATGAGATGCACCATTCCGCATTTGGCGGCTTATTCCATGTCCGCATCCTTCTCTGTCGCATTGACAGCCACAGCGACCGCTGCGTCGCCGGTGATATTGAGGCAGGTACGGAACATGTCGAGCACACGATCGATGCCGGCTACCAGTGCCAGCCCTTCGAGCGGCAGGCCGACAGACTGCAGGACCATCGCCAGCATGATGAGGCCGGCGCCCGGTACGCCTGCGGTACCGATGGAAGCCAGTGTCCCGGTCAGGACGATCATCAACATCTGATCAAAGGTTAGCGGGATACCGAAGACATTCGCGATAAAAAGGGAACAAACGCCCATGTAAAGCGCCGTCCCGTCCATATTGATGGTCGCGCCCAGCGGAAGGACGAAAGAAGCGATATCTCTCCTGACCCCCAGCTTCGTCTGGATATTTTTCATATTGACAGGAAGCGTACCGGCAGAAGAGCAGGTGGTGAAGCCGATCGCCATAGCTTCCGACATACCGCGGAAGAATGTGAGCGGGCTCATGTGTGCAGAGACACCGGCAAGCGTCGAGTATACGCCGATGGCATGGATGCAGCAGCCGATCGCCATACAGAGGATGACCGATAAGAGCGGAAGCAGCACCTTCGGGCCATTCATGACGACGACCGGAAGCAGCAGGCAGAAAACGCCGATCGGTGCAAGACGCATGATCATGGCGATGATCTTGTAGCATACCTCAGCCATCGCATCGAAGAAGGAGATCAGGATCTCCGCACGCTTTCCGCCGACGGAAATGATACCGGCCCCGGTGAAGAGCGCAAAGATAATGCTCGGAAGAATATCCGCCTTCGCCATGGAAGCGATCGGATTCGACGGGATCATTGCGACAAAGACCTGCATGATCGACGGCGCTTCCTTCACCTTCGGTGCTTCTGCCGTCGGCAGAGCCATGCCGATGCCCGGCTCGATCGCCATAGCGACGGCAAAGCCGATTACGATCGCGATCGCTGTCGTCACCATGTAAATGACGAGTGTCTTCACTCCGATGCGCCCCAGCTTCTTCATATCCCCCATGGATGTCATGCCCACGATGAGAGAACAGAAAACCACCGGAACGATCATCATTTTGATGAGATTGATAAACATGGTGCCGATCGGCGCGATCCACATCTTGACCGGAGCCGCCGCACCCTCTCCCAGCATCAGTCCTACCACCACAGATAAGACCAATGACAGAAAAATTTGAATAGACAGATTCATTTCTTCCCTCCTGCACCAGAGCGGCTGCCCCATGGACGCCATTGCCCTGACCTATTAAAATCAATGACTATATTATAGGCGCACCCATACTGAATAACCAATAGATTTGTGAAATCATCTATACATTTTCATATAATTTGCAATCCGATGTTTAGCAAATTATATGATTTCATTCTCTTATATTTTGTATTATATAATTTTTGCTATTTTTCTATATTTTTCATTTTTTATAATCATTTGTTTATTGATGTATACGCTCACAATAGTTGGTGTGTACGCTTGTCTCGCCTCTGGGGGAGAGTGACCGGGACCGGCATGCCTCCATCCCCCTCGCCAGAGAAGCACCGAGAAGCCGCTGCGATCTCACGCTTTCTTTATCCAAGGCTCCTCATCCTCTTCCTGCAACCCCTGATCCGCTCCTTGGGAAGGGCTCCATCAAAAAAGGAGCAGCCGCCTCACAGCAGCTGCCCCTTCATTCCCGAGGGATTTCACTCTATTTATTTTATACCTTATATATAAGCATCAGATCTTCTGTGCTTCTTCTGCTTCCGCAAGAGCTTCCTTGCGAGCCGCTGCCTTTTCCTTTTCGATCACAGCCTGGAAGGAGAAAACTTCTTCCTTGATGACCGGAGCCAGGACGAGGATGGAGATCAGGTTCGGGATCGCCATGAGGGCATTCGCGATATCGGAGAGGTTCCAAACCAGATCGAGTGTCTGGGTCGCACCGACGTAAACCACCAGAGAGAAGACGACGCGGTAAATGATGTTGTACTTATGGGTACCGAAGAGATATTCCCAAGCCTTTTCACCATTGTATTCCCAGCCGAGGATGGTGGAGTAAGCAAAGAGGATGATACCGATGGAAACGATGTAAGAACCAATGACACCGATATTGGAAGAGAATGCTGCCATGGTGAGTGCTACGCCGGTGAGCGGCTTGCCATCCGCGCCGACCATGCCGAGCACGCCGGAGGAGGCGATGGTAAGGCCGGTGATGGTGCAGACTACGATGGTATCGATGAAGGTACCGGTCATGGAGATGTAGCCCTGTCTTGCCGGGTGATCCGTGGTGGAAGCTGCGGCGGAAATCGCTGCCGAGCCAAGGCCGGCTTCATTGGAGAAGCAGCCGCGCGCTACGCCATAGCGCATCGCATTCATGACGGAAACAGTGATGGTACCAACGACGCCGCCTTCGACAGCCGTAGGATCGAAAGCCATCATAACGATGAGGTAGAGACCATGCGGAATGTTTTCGATGTTAAGAATGATGCAGGAAAGGCCAGCCAGGATGTAGAAGACAGCCATGCCGGGAACAACGACGGAAGAGACCTTGGAGATCGAAGTGATACCACCGACGATGACAGCGAGGGTCATGACAGTCAGGACTGCGCCCACGATCTCATTCGATACGCCGAAGGTGGTGTTGATCGCAGTGGAAATCGAATTCGCCTGCGTCATGTTGCCGATACCGAAGGAAGCAAGGACAGCGAAGAGAGCGAAAGCAGTACCCAGGAAGAGACCGGCTTTTTTGTTCTTGAAGCCGTTCTTCATGGTGAACATCGGGCCGCCCTTCATTTCACCCTTGGCATTCACTTCACGGAACTTGAAGCCGAGCATACATTCAGAGAACTTGGTCGTAAGACCGAAGCATGCGGAGATCCACATCCAGACCAGAGCGCCCGGGCCGCCGGCGAACATCGCCGTCGCGACACCGACGATATTACCTGTACCGATGGTCGCAGCAAGCGCTGTCATCAGCGCAGAGAAAGGAGAAACGTCACCGCTTCCGACCTTGGTCGTGCGAGACTTCTTCGAAAAAATCGTTTTTAATGCGTATGGCAGATTTCTCCATGTCAGGAAACGCAGCTTCAGTGTCATGTAGACACCCGTACCGACCAGAAGACACAGCATGACAGGCCCCCATACGAAGCTATCAAGCTCACCGACAAGTTGATTGATTTGCACCATATCCATAGTAAAATCCCCCTTGTTCCCGTAACTGCTCTTACTGTTATAAGAAACAAAAAATCGCCGCACTCAGTCTTATGTTCGAAGAAGACTGAAGCTGGCGAATTCATGGATCATGAAAACAAGGGAGTTACCCGAGTGCCAGCCCTGTCCTTTTGCCTGAGAGATTCAGGATTTCTACGGGTGAAATCCTTTAACACCTTCGGCCCTCGCATCTTTTCAGCGAGCTTCTCCAGAGTCGTGTCCGTACACAGTTTCGTGTTCTTACTGAACGCCTGATAGTGTTACTCCTTCGGCAGAAGATCATAAAGACCTTCATTTTTCAGTGTACATCATCCACCTATATGGTATGCGGCAACATACATTTTTCGCTTGGACTTCCCGGATTCTGAATTCCGAAGTCTCAAGTGATTTACCTAGATTATACACGATGAAAATCAAAATGCAACATGCGAATTTTGCCCATTTTTCGCATTGTAAACCTTTTGCTATGCTAAAGTTTCTTTCTTGCTCTTTTGGCGATGATTTTTCGCATACTTGCGAGACGGATATGATTTATATCTTTTTTGTAGCTACTTATAATGAACTAAATTTCAATAGTTTTGGTACATCTATTTCGTTATAGAAATCAATTTACTAATTCATAAGAAATTATTATCACTACAAAGAGCTAGCGGTCACTCTCGGTTCGTATACGCGCTAAATGAGAATGAGAAAGAGAAATTCCTTACCCATTTCCCATACATTTCATTGCATAGAGAAGAAGATTCCAGACATTTTTTCAAAGGAGGCTTCCCATAAAAAAACTCTCGTCTTTCTCTTTGCGTTTCTTCTCCTCGTTGCATGCATCCGCGTCACCGGTCTCTTCCGACAGTTGCTTCAAAGGCATTCCCCTTAGGGGCAAGGTGAAGATCGTCGACCACTTCCCAGATAGCAAGTTAAAAGTCGTCTCCTCCTTCCCCACAGCCACAGGCTGCGGAGAAAGAGGAGACGACTTGGTGAGGATCTACACGCCAAAGTGACGGCTAGAGGAAGAGGATACCACTTGCGTCATCTGTCCCGTGAGCCCCCTCAGCATCCTATTTCTTCCCGTAGTACTTCTCGTATTTCGCCATAAAAGCTTCCATGTACGCCTTGGCTTTTTCCAAATCCGCGGCGTCCGGGTGTTTGGCGGCTTCTTCTGTGGTCTTTTCCATTTCGCCGGTGTTGTGAGCGCTGCCGACGGGCATCTTGCGCATCATGGCGATGAGGGCGGGGTCGACGGCCCCTTGGATGGCAAGGACGCCCATGATGGTATTTCCTTCAGAGAGGCAGGTCGCCGCATTCGCAAAGCCGGTATAGGCGTGCTCGGAGGCGGGACTTGCGCCCATGGTTTCAAAGAGGACGACTTTCTTCTTCGTAAGCGTGCGCAGATATGCCTTGCTCTTTTCATCCGCCGTCCCCCGGTCCATCCAGTAGCCTACGAAAATCACGTCATAGCCGTCCGCCGCGGGTGCCGTTTCTACGTTAGAAATCGTGCTTCCATCCGGTGCTGCCGCATACAGGGCTTCGGCCACTTGGCGGGTATTTCCTGTGCGGCTCGAGTATACAATCAAAAATTTCATCATTCACCTCATATTCATCATGCCGCCCCAATGGGCTTTTTTCTTTGTGTCGGGTTTGCCAAAAAGCATGTAGTCCGCGGCGTGCATCATGCGGCGGATCATCACACGGTACCAGTAGCGGCCACTGCTCGTGTAGCGATAGACACCGCCCGCTTCCGTGACGAGGCCCCAGGATTTCCATAGATCGAGAAGCGGCGTCAAAAGAAGGTCCGCCGGAAGGGCGTTCTCCTTCGCAAGTCTTGCCGGTTCGATGACACCCCGATCGCCCGCACCTTCTATCGCTTTATAGAACGCATGGTAACGACTGCTTTGCCTTGCACCCATCGGGAGAAATTTTCCCATGCGGACCGCGGCGCTATACATCGCATCCGCCATCGGCTTCATGAACCCCACACCGCCGATTTGACCGCCGCAGGCCATGCCGAGGGGCAGGATATCGCCCCCGCTGGAAGAGAGGGTATTGTACAAGCTTCGTTCCGCCGGATGCCATTTCCAGTGGGTGCAGGAAATATTGGCAGCACCGCTCCTTCCGAGTTCGTCCTCAGCGGTGCGGAATAGACTTTGCAGCACCGCGATTTCTAAGCTCTTCCCCCATCTTTTGAATTGCTTCCCTAAAGGGGAATTGGGCAGGATGTGAAGCTGATAGAGGTCAAGCCCCGCCATACCGCATGCCTTGGCATCGCGGATATCCGAGCGCATCGTCTCTTCCGTCTCGCCGGGAAGGCCGTAAATCAAGTCAAGAATCATCAGGGCGTCTTTTTTGGCAAACGCCGAAAGTTTCTTTAACACCTCTTCTCGCGGGAGCGGCCGGCCGACAGCATTTCGAATCTTCGTATCAAAGGACTGCACGCCGAAACTGAAGCGGTTCACTCCGCAGGAAATCGCGGTATCCATTTTTTCTTCCGTCATGTCAGAAAGGCTCGACTCCATCGTGATTTCTGCGTCCTTTGTTAAAGGCAGCACCTCGTGAATGGCCTCCATGATAGAGGAAATATCCGCAGCAGATAAAATGCCCGGCGTGCCTCCGCCAAAGAAAATAGAGGAAATCTTTGACCTGGTAAGGTACGGGCGATTTTGCAGCGATTGTATTTCCTTGACAAGAAGATTCGCATACGCATGCTGCGCCGCTTCGTCCGCCTGCTTTTTGTAAAAAGCGCAATAGGTGCAGGACAGGCGGCAGAAGGGCACGTGGATGTAGACAGCCGAGGTCTTCGTCGGCTCGCCCTTTTCCCAGATGTTTTTCATGATGCCCGGCAGTTTGATGGGAGAAATCAGCGTTTCATCCCGTGGCGAAATGGGCGCGTCCTGCCAGTCAATGTCCCAAGGCGAACGGCACACGCCGCCGCCCTTGGCAAAGACCGGCTCTTGGTAGAGCCTTTCGATATTTTTTTCGTAATCACTCATAGTGACTCCATACTCTCAGAATGGTTGGCGGTTGGTGGTTGGCGGTACTTGGCTCTCAAGCAGTATCGGCTAACCATAAGAACCTTAAGTCCCTTCAGCACCCCTGACAACCACCCACCAACACCCATCCCCCTTAGAACCTCATCTCCGGATACACCTGACCGGCCATGCAGCGGATGGCTTTCGGGTACTCGATGCCAGGGCTTGAGAGGAAGAGGTTTTGCGGGAGAAAGTAAACGCGGCCTTCTTTGACGGCCCGCAGCTCCTGCCAGGCGGGCTGGTTTAGAAGGGCTTCTTCAAAGACTTTTTTCTCCTGCCCTGGTGTGACCATGGTGGTCAAGAAGAGGATATCCGGATCCTTCTTCATCAGGTCTTCCATGCTGAAGGGCATCATGTGCATCTCGGAAGCGCCTTCTTTGGCAAAGACATTTTGGAAATGGAGAATTTTTGCAGTCTCTGTCGCGATCGTTCCTTCTTTCGCAAGCATCACGGCGTGCGCCGCACCAAAGATGACGGCGCAGGTCATGCCCTTGTCCGGCACTTTTTGGGACAGTGCGTCGATTTCCTTTTGGAACTCTTTCGAGGCCTTCGCACCTTCTTCTGTGTGTCCGGAGACATCCCCCATGATTTCTATCGCTTGCGCCACTTCGTCTTCCGTCGAAATCGATAGCAGCACGAAAGGAATGTGATTCGCTTCTAGTGACGATGCCAGCGGATTGTGCAAGCCTTTCAGGCCGATGACGAGGTCCGGCTTTTCTCCAATGAGCTTCTCCATATTGATCTGATAGGAGTAGCCGAGATTTACCTTTCCCTTCGCGTAGTCCGGCACGTCCAGCGAGGGCGAGCTGCCATAGGCCACGAAATCTCCGCCCGCGGCGTGCATGATATTGAGAAACGCCGGGGAAAGCAGCACAATTTTTTCCGGCTTCTTCGTGAGGACGATTTCCTTTCCCGTCGTGTCATGAAGCGAGTAAAACGCCGCAGGCGGGGGCGGCGTGGCTTCCTTGCCGCAGCCCGCCGAAAGGAGGCAAAGTCCTGCCAAAAGACCAATCAGAAATGGTTTCATTTCTTTGCCCTCTTAGAATTTGTGCTCCCAGCCGATGGACCAGAAGCGGCCGTCCAAGTCGCAGTCCTCATCTTTCTTATCAAAGATGTTTTGTACGCTGCCATAGACGCGGGTGTCTTTATTCACCTTGCGAGTCAGTGAGAAATTCGTCAAACTGTAGGATTTCTTGACGCTTTCGCCGCTCTCCCATGCCTTTCCGGTGACGAATTTATAGTCGAGCTGATTCCACAGCACCGCGCTCCATCCGGTGTCTTTGTGATCATCATAAATCAGCTGATAAATCTGTGACAGTCTTGCGCGCTGTGTCAGATCTTTCCCAGCGCTCGTGTCTTTGGCGTCGAGAAGTGTCGAGGTCACTTTGAATTCGAGGGTATCATTGAAGCGATACCCAAAGGTATTTTCCAGGCCCTTGATGCGTGCTTTATTGACATTTTCATAGCGATGGAGATTGTGTCCATTGCTGTCTTTTCCTTTAGGGATACTTGTAATCAGATTGTCGACATCATTATCGAAATAGGTCAAAGAGCCGTAGCCTTTCCCAAATTCCGCTTCGACGCCCAAATCCCAGCTCTTCGATTTCTCCGGCTTTAGGTTTGGATTTCCTGTAAGATGGACCCAATTAGGTCCCATTTGCATGTCAAGATCATAGTAAAGCTGCGAGACGGACGGGGCCTTGAAGCCGTCGCCGTAATTGGCTTTGATGCGGAAATGGTCAGTCGCATTGTACGTCACGCCAATTTTCGGAGAGGTGTGACTGCCATACGCACTATGATTGTCGTAGCGGATGGCCGGTACAATGAACCATTTCCCGTACTCGATTTCATCCTGCAGGTAGGCGGCGTAGGAGCTTAGCGTCTTTTCAGAAGAGGACTTGGTCGTGCCATTCTCCGTGATGCTATACACGCTATCCCCATTAGCCCCAAGACCCGTGCCGGAGACTTTATCTTTCACATACTCCGCGCCAAAGGTCACGCGGTGATGATCATTGACCCGAAGGCTGTCTCTCCCTTCAATGGCCCACATAGTATGCTCATCATGATTGAAATCGTAAGTCCCATACTGGCTTGTTACATATTTCTTATAAGCCATCATGGACATACGGTCAGAGGGATCCGGAATGGCCTGAAGTACCTTCTGACTCTTTGTCGTGTCCCAATCGAATTTACTCATGTACGCCTGGATTTGCCAGTCGTTTTTATCCGTCTTCCCATTCCAGCTGATGCCATAATTTTTCTGCTTATAGTCTTTGGTGCCGCCGCCATCGATCTGTGCCTGTCCCTTTAATGTCATCTGGCCCATTTTTACAGGGAAATCTTTAAGTACGGCCTCCCCCATATCGGTTTTCAAGTGCTGACTATAGTAATCCATGTACGCATTGACATAGCTATGGTCATTCACATAGTAATTGAGGGATGCATTATAGGTCTGCGCCGTCCCATAGGGGTCGGACTCCGTCGCCGTATCGGGCATGCTGCGGTTGATTTTATTAAAGCGGGCATCCAAAGTCATGGAGAAATTTCCGATGCGCCCAGTGTCAGCATGCCACCAGTGGCTCGTGTCTTCGGAGGTGTGTTCAAGACCGGTCAAAAGGGTCTGCTCTTTTGACGGTTTCGTGATGATATTCAAAACGCCGCCCATGGCTTCCGAGCCATACAGGGCAGACGAAGGACCGCGGACGATTTCAATTTTTTCCACATCGTTGATATTGATGCGATCGAGCGACATCGCATTGCCCAGTCCGCTGGCATCGGCTTCATTGGAAATACGACGCCCATTCACCATGACGAGGGAGTGCTTCGTTTCCATCCCGCGGATGATGATATCATGCCCGCCGCCACGGACTTTGGATTTCTGGAAAATATTCGCATACATAGAGAGGGCATTCCGTACGCTCGTTGCTCCGCCCCGTTTGATATCCTCCTGTGTGATGACCTGCGTCGAGGCTGGGACCTTCTTTACATCGTTTTCCGTACGCGTCGCGGTGACGACGACTTCATCAAAAGAGTAGACGGGCAGCTCTTCGGCCTGTGCTGTTATCCCCCCCATGACAAAAACTGTGATGGCTGCCAACAGCGCTTTTCTTTGTGCGGTTTTGGTGTTGTTCATAGGATTTCCTCATTTCCTGACAATAAAAAAATAGACCGCCGCGGTCCTTTTCGTTTTCCCTTCCGCAAAGGACACTTGACATTGGTAGTATATCATATTTTCTTAAAAATTCAAAAAATCGTTAATTTGTTATTTGTTCTATTTTAATACATTGCGCGCGGTTCCCAATTTCTTATTGGTTGTGACCATCAACCCATAAAAAATCCCCTATCCTGTTGGAATTCAGAGGAACAGGATAAGGGGATGTCTCACTTCCTTGGGAAGTGAAAGGGTTAGCCTGTGGAGCATACCGCCCTTTGATTACGTGCAAAAGAGGTTCAGCGAATTCTGTGGGTTCTACGGGTTCAAAGGGGTCGGTGCGGCGCATTTCGTCATCCTGAGCGGAGAAAAACGTCGTATATTAGAGAATGGCTTATCTAAAGCATGAGAACTGAGTCGAAGGATCTAAGCGCCGCGGAATTTTAAAATATGCGGTATTCACGAAAGATGGGAAACCTGTGAACCTTTTGAACCTTCAGAACCTGTTTCCCCTATGAGACTTCGTAAGTAGGGAATAAGAATAGTCTCTTTCAAACTTGTGGTGGCGGCTTCTCCGCTTTTTAAGAAAAGGCATCCCCCGTATCGTCATTTCGAGCGCAGCCGAGAAATCTTTCTTGCAGACCGTCAAACGTCGCTTGCTTGAAAACCTTAAAGCGATGCATCGAGTCATCGTTTCCATAGAGGCTTATAAGAGCTGATTCCATTCTGCAATGGAGATCCCTCGACTTCGCTCGGGATGACAGCCCGGGGAAACCGCCAGTCCCCTTTCTAATCCCTAATACCTTTTCTCTAAA
>ULTU01095180.1_pt1 | contig 15290 bp, 20 predicted proteins | sample 1957861 | NCBI WGS metagenome assembly ULTU01 (sample SAMEA4835742, study PRJEB28245) | human gut metagenome | biome: gut microbiome; material: fecal sample | place: Denmark | collected 2008
TCAAATATAATAATAAATTTAAATAAATTAATTAGGAAAGGAAGTTGATATATGTATGATAAAAAATTAATTTTAATCATAAGTTTAAATAGGTGGTTTAATTATGGAAGGAGCCTATTTGAATAAAATTTCATTTAAAGATCTTATTTTAGAGTATTTAATCGAAGAGATAATTAAAGAAGAAAAAGGAGAAGTAGCAAATTAATGATTTGCATATTTCCTTTAATGATGTTATCATTCATTTGTCTTAATACCCAATTAAGTAGAACGAGGGTAAATGAATAATAACTTAATGGGTAAAGATTTCAATACTGGAATCTATATAAGATTATCTCAAGAAGATAAAGAAAAGAAATATGAATCTGATAGTGAAAGTGTAATTAATCAAAAAGAATTATTAAGGGATTATGTTAAGAATAATAATTTTAATTTAGTAGGAGAATATGTTGATGATGGTTTTTCTGGAACTGATTTTGAAAGACCTGGTTTTCAAAGGTTACTTGACGATATAAAAAATAATAAAATAAATTGTGTTGTAGTTAAAGATTTATCTAGACTAGGTAGGGATCATGTTATGACGGGATATTATACAGAAACATTTTTTCCTGAAAATAATATTAGGTTTATTTCTATACTTGAAGCCTATGATAGTTTTAAGAATCAAGCTAGTAATGATTCTTCAACATTTATAATGGCTTGTAATGATTACTATAGTAAACAAAATTCTATTAAGATTAGAAATGTATTAAATGAAAAAAGAAAAAATGGAAAGTTTGTAGGTAGTTTACCATGTTTTGGATATATGAGAGATCCTGATGATAAAGGACATTTAATACCTAATCCAGAAACTGCTTCAATAGTTAAGAAAATATTTGAGTGGAGAAAGAATGGAATAGGTCCATCTAGAATAGCAACTATGTTAAATGAAAAAGGTTATCCAACACCAAGTGGTTATAAAGGTACTAAATATTCAATTAGATTAATTAACAGAGATGTATGGAATATTTCTTCAATTAAGAAAATTTTGTCAAATAGAATTTATACTGGAGATATGATTCAACATACTCAAACAAAGGTTAATTATAAGTCAAAAAAGAAAATATCACTTGATAAGAGCCAGTGGATGATTGTTGAAAATACACATGAACCATTAGTGGATAAAGATACTTTTGAATATATATCTAAATTGATAAAACAAAATACTAAAGATGTTCAACCCAAAAATAGAAGAGAAAAAAGAATATTTGAAGGTAAATTATTTTGCAAAGAATGTGGTAATAGATTAAGCGTATTATATAGAAAAAATCATGATTATTGGACTGTTAATTGTAATAGATATGCCAGAGATCCAATTAGAGAACAATGTGAGTCTCATTTCTTTCCATATAATTATTTAGAAGATCAAATAATGGAAAAGTTTACTAAAGATATTTCTAAACAATTAGAAAAGTTAGATATAAAAGAACTTAATAAGACAGTACAACAAGAAGTACAAAAACAAACAAGAACATTAGATAATAATATTAATAAATTATTAAGTGAAAAAGAAGATATAACTAAGAGATTAACTTCTTTATATGAAGATAAATATAATGGAATTATTACAAGTGATACTTATAAGGAGTTAGCAAGACCATATGAAGAAAAATTAAAAGAAATAAATTTAAGTATAGATAATAATCAAATAAGAAAATATGAAGTAAAATGCAAATTAAATGAATTACCTGATTATACTAAAAAAATAAAAAAACTATTAGATTTAAATAAGCCAAAAAGAGAATTAATTCATTCATTAATAGATCGAATAGTTATTGATAAGGATAGAGTTATAACAATACAATATAAGTATGGAATTATATCTGATAATACTTTTACTTATAAAAATTTAAATGTAGCTCGTAATCCTTATGGTAGAAAAGGTAAGAATCAATATAGTAAATAAGTAAGACCTCACTATTCATCTAGTGGGATCTTTTTTGCATTTTTATGACACAAAAATGACCTAAATTTGACACTTTTGAAAAGTAGATTTATGATATTCTTTAAGTAATGAAAGGAGTAGAATATCATGAATGAAATTTTAAAAGAAAAAGAAATGAAAGATTTGACTGATGATTATAAAAAATGTGATTACTATTTAAATAATCTTAAAAATGGTAATATAAACTGTTTAGCTGATGCTATCAATTTTTCAAATAAGAAATATGCAGAGTTTTGTATAAAAGATTCTGAAGTGGCATTAATGAATACTAATCTTATACCAACGAATTTGGATAATGTCTCTCAAACTATACAGAACTTAAATGCACTAAAGAAAATGATAGATGAGATAATTATAAAAAAGAGGAATGACTAGCATTGTTAATTTGATTTGAAAAATGTATAATCAAGTAAGAGGTGATAATGATGCAAAAGTTTAGAGATTATATTTATTGTGACGACAATAGAATGAATTCGTATATAAGTCAGATACCTGAATTATCAAAAATTGAAACTTCTAATAGCTATGAAAGGACAACTGAAGTTGATGGAGGTATAGATTTTAAATTAGCTAAAACGGGAACAAAATTAAATGAAAAGAGTTCAAAAAATTACACAGTCAATGCTAATCCTTTGGAAAACTTTATTAATTGGTCATTTGATAATAAAAATGCTATTAATTATGATGGAAATGATATAGAAACAGAAGATAGAGATAAATTAATAGTTCTTAATGGAAAAATGACAATGCCAGAAATGGGAGAAAATATGGAAATCATAAATTCTTTAGCAAAGAATACCGCTTTATTTAATATGATGCCTATGTCAGATGATGATAGAGAAAAAATGGCTTTTATTAAAGAAAGCGATAATATTCCAATATTATTAGAATTAGATTCCAATTATATATTTAATTTGAGTTTAAAATCGGCATGTATTATTGGAAATAGAGATGATTTTCTAGATAATTTAGATAGTGAAATAACTATAATTGGAAGAATAGACAAAATCTATAATACTGAAGATGAAATAGAAATATATGATTTGGCTAAAGAAGTTTTTAAATTAAATAGATCCATTAGAAGACAAATGCCAAAAGATTCGCTAAAGGATGCAATTATTTATGAAAATGGACCTTTAATAAAGATTACACCAATTATAATTTATAAGTAAAATGCAGTAATCTTCGAGAGAGCTAACTTTGTGGTGGCGATGGAGCAGAAGTAATATATGCTTTGAGGAATAATGACACTTTTGCTAAGAAAATTGCTAAAGAGTTTGAAAATGCTGGTCAAAATGTTAGAAAATATTATCAAAGAAGACTTCCAAGTAATCCGGCGAAAGATTATTACTATATAATGCGTGATACTCCGAATAATGAAACAGTAATTGTGGAATATGGATTTGCTGATTCTGATGGTGATGATGTTTCACAACTTAAAAACAATTGGGAAAACTTGGCTGAAGCTGTAACTAAAGCAATTGTGGAATATGCCGGGGGTAAATATGTTGCTCCGATTGATTCAAATTACTATACTGTTAAAAGTGGTGATAGTTTATGGAGTATTTCAAAAAAGTTTGGGGTATCTGTTTCTGAATTAAAAGAAGCGAATAACTTATCAAGTAATTTATTAAGTATAGGTCAAAATTTAATAATTCCTGGTAAAATTTCTGAAAAAGAAAGTGATGAATATGCAGTTCAAAAAGGAGATACTTTATATAGCATAGCCAGAAAGTTTAATACAACTGTGGATAACTTAAAATCATTAAATAATATTACAACTGATTCACTTGCAATTGGTCAAATACTCAAAATACCTGGGGAAGAAAATAAAAAAGAAAATACATATACTGTTAAAAGTGGTGATAATTTATATAGTATTGCTAGAATTTATGGTACCACTGTTGATAAGTTAAAATATATTAACAATTTAACATCAAATAATTTAAGTATAGGTCAAGTGCTTAAGTTGCCAAGTGGTGATACTACTAAAGATAATGTAGTATATACAGTCCAAAAAGGAGATAGCTTATATAGTATTGCTCGTGAATATGGAACTACTGTTGATGCTTTAAAAAAATTAAATAATATTACATCTAATACATTAAGTATAGGACAAAAACTATTGTTACCATAACAGTAGTTTTTTTGTAATAATCATTGTTTTTGCCAAATGGTATTTACAGGTTAAAATATGGTAATTACTTCAAAAATTACTAAACAAAAATTAACTGAATATTCTAATTAAAAATATAATATTAAGAGATATAAAAGATGTTCATTCTTTAGATATGTGGAACAAAGAATTTTTTGTTAGTATTATTGGAGAATTAAAATAACCCAAAATCATTTTGTAATTTTGGGTTTCTTTTTTAGTTTCAAAGCTTTTTCTTTTAGGCTTTTTGTAAGATTTGGAAATGATTCTATTATTCTTTCATAAACATAGAAATCATTTTTTATGAATTTCTTTATAGCATTTTTAATATCTAGTGTTGAATCCTTTTTAATGTTTTTAGATACAAATTTTAATTTAAATACAATTATTAAAGAAATAATAACATCAATAATAAATAAAGTTATTAAAATAATGGATATAATTAAAATTGTTTTTTCTGATAATTTGTTAATGTTTGTTATAAAAAATGGTGTTGCATATTTTATAGCAAGTACGCCGAGTATAGAAAATGGTGTCATTGTTTCTAAACAAATTCTTCCATTTATATTAAATCTCATTTGAGAATAATCCCACCATCTAAGTTTGAATATTTTTTCCATTAAAAAACTTGTTATATATTCGAGTAATGAACATGTAAACATTGTTAAAATAAATAATACTATAATGTTATTCACATAGTTTTGTAATAATAAATTTAGTAAAAGACATCCGCATCCATATATTGGACAACAAGGTCCAAGTAAAAATCCTCGATTTACAAATTTTTTGTCTGTAATGAGTGTTAATGTTACTTCCATTACCCAACCTAGAAATGAGAAAATAAAAAATAATATACAATAAGAATAAAACATAGTAATCGCTCCTTATTCATTATTATACATTATTTGTTAAATTATGCCAAGATTAATGGATTTTTGTACATATTCCTGAATCTGGAACATAAAAACAATGGCTTTTATACCTTCCTGCTAGATCTTGATTGTACCAAGTTTGTTTACAAGATGCTCCTTTAGTGGGGGAATAAAACCATAAGGCATTAGTGGCTGGATGATAGTATTCTCCACGCACTATTCTTTGTGCTAATTGTTTTTCTAAAGTTGTGGCTGTTGCGTTAAATAGTGAAGAATTTACTCCGGTGAATTGATTAGGTTGGTAAATTGCATCATAAATACTATCAACATTTTTAAAAGTTAAACAATCTGCTAAAACTCTATTGGCTACAACATTTCCTACCATTAACATTCCAAGGTTGCCTTCACCAAGTGCTTCTGCACGCATAATTCTTGCAAGTAAATCGAGTTCTCGATTTGTATAATTAAAAAGCATAATATCACCTTAATATAGTGTATGTTTTTATAATTAATCTGTTATTACCTCATCAATTTTATAATCAAATTTGTCAGTATCAATTTTTTCTACAAGACATTCTTTGTAACACAAACCAATAGTTTTAATTTTATGCTTACTTAAAAATTTATCATAGTATCCTTTTCCGTAACCTACACGAAAATTTTCTTTATCATAACATATACCCGGAACTATACATATTGTGTTATCAAAATCATTAACATAATTATTATTTATAGGTTCTGGTATATTATATTTTCCTGGTATTAATTCATTTAAACTCTTTATGTAACAAAATTTCATATTATTATTTATTATTTTGGGTATAGCTATTTTTTTAGAGTTTATAAAATGTTTGATTATTTCTGATGTATCAACTTCACTTTTTATAGAGATATAAATTAAGATGATTTTTGCTGATAATACATTTTGATTGTTAATAATTTGTTTGTATATTTCATTATCTTTAATATCTTTATTTTTGATATTATCTCTTTTTTCTTTATATGTTTTTCTTAAAAAATTTTTTTCCATAAGTATATTTAAGCACATATTTGTAAAAAATGCTAGTAATTTTATTTTTATTATGTTATAATCTATTTGTTTCCAAAGAATTTAGGGGCATGGTATAATGGTAGCATAGGAGTCTCCAAAACTTTTGATGGGAGTTCGATTCTCTCTGCCCCTGCCATTGTTGGAAATAATCCAAAAAATTGGATTTAACCTATATAAAAGCACGGAAAACGAATAATTTATCCGTGTTTTAATTTGCCATAAAATTGGAGGAAATTATGGTAAAAGATTATATAGAGTTAAAAAGAAATGAGAAATTTGAAAGTAAAATAATGATAACTTGTGATTTTCATAATGCAAAGTATGAATTCGAGCAAGGAAAGATTATCAATATAGATAAAGTTAATGTTAGTTTTATAGAGCCTCATAGATTTCATATTAAATTAAATGGTAAGAAAATAATAGTATTATATTTTGATGAGAATAATATGTTTTTATATAATAGAGAAATGCCTATAAAGATGAAAGAACTTGATTTGATATTAACTGCTATGAAAGATGGTATAGCATAATGTCAAAGAGTAAGTTAGGTATTTCTAGTTTTGATTTGAATATGAGATTTAAAGATAAAGATGAGGCAATAAAATATGCTAAAAGATTAAAAGAGTTTATTAGATATACATGCAAGAAAAAAGCAGATAAAGGTTGGTCGGCTGAAGTAATGATTTGTGTTAGTAGTAATAAGGGTAATAGTACAATAGTATATTATGAACATAATGGCAAAGTTGGTAGACCTAAAAAGTTAATCAGTAAATATCATAGTGAAAATGGAAATATAAAAGTAGATTGGCATCTACATATATTTTTAATATCAAAGCCCATGTATGCTTTTAGAGAAGAAATAAAGAAATACATTGATAAGAATTGGAGCAATCTAAAAATTGAGAAAGAACCTTTTGACTATGGGAAAATAAAAGATAAAAGCAAAATATATAAGAAAGATACAAATATAAATAAAGCCGAATATTTTATAGACCAAGCAGATGAAGTATTATTTTGTAATTATAATTATATGGGCGAAGAAAGAATTCCAAAAGGTTATAGTCTAAAAGATTTATATAAGGCATATATGAAAGCAAGAACAGCATTAAAATATTGTAGAACTATTGGAACTAAAAAGAGATTAGAACTTGAAGATAACTATTATAAAATTAAAAACTTTTATTGGGATTTATCAAAAGATCAAGATAAAAAAGTTGTTGATAAGTTTATGAAAAAAGTTCAATTAAATAAGATAGCAAGTAATTATGAAATAATAAAAAATAATAAATTACAGGAAAATGAAAGTTTAAAAAGACGATTTTGCGAAGAAGATAAAGGGTTTTGGTAATATAAATATTAAATATAGACTATCATATAATAAACATAAAAAATAAAAAGATAATAATATTTATAATAGAATATATAATAATCATCTTAAAAGTATAGTTTAATCAGCATATAAAAGAGATAATATATTTTGAGTATTATTATATTGTTTGAATAAGTAAAGGTTGAAATATAGCGATTAAATCAGTAAATAAAGAAAAAAGCCTATATAAGATTAGTCATTAAGACCATCTATATAGGCTTCTGCTTTGGCTTTGTTGATAGAAGATAGTTTATTGATTTTAGTTAATAACATAAAGTCATCATCAGTTATGTTGTTAGGCTTAATATCATTAGTAGGAATATCATATTTAGTTAAACCTAAAAGATAGTCAATAGATGTATTATAATATTTGGCTAATGCAATTAACATATCAATATTAGGAAAGACCCTACCTGTTTCATAAGATGATATAGTTTCTTGGGTAGTTCCTAAATCCATAGCAACTTTAATTTGTTTTAATCCTAATTTCTTTCTTATAGTTTGTAAGTTATTTTGATTATTATATTTCATAAGTACCACCTATATATAATTTTAAAATTATTAAGTTTGAGTGATAGCAATATTAACTAATATTAATATGTGTAAAAATATATATTTTGTGTTATAATGTAGTTATATGAAATAACTATAAGGAGCATAAAATATGGGTAGTAATGTTTTAGATATGGGGTTAATAGTTGATAAATTAAAAGAAAGAAGAAAAATATTTGTGTCAGAAGCCGATTTTCAATTAGAACTTGCTTGGACTATTAAAGAAAATTATCCTAATGCGAAAATAAGATTAGAATATTGCCCTACTTTTGATTTGAATATGCATATTGATATATTAGTTATAATGAATAATAAATGGTATCCTATTGAATTAAAATATAAGACAAAAGGTTGTACCAAAGTTGTTGATGATGAAATATTCAATTTAAAAAATCATGGTGCAAAAGATGTTAATAGTTATTTGTATTTAAAAGATATAATGAGAATAGAAAAAGTAAGAAATAATATTAACAATTTTGGAAATGGTTATACAATGTTTATAACTAATGATTTAAGTTATATGAAGAAACCATTAAAAGATAATTGTGTATATAGCGAATTTTCATTAGAAGATAGAATTGTTAAAAAAGGTAAAATGTTTTGGAGCAAAAATGCAAGTAAAGGAACAATGAATAATTGCGAAGAACCTATTATTCTTAATAATAGTTATAACATAAATTGGAAATGTTATAGTAAGTTAGATAATGAGAATACTGGTACATTTATATATGTAATTAATGAAATAAAGAATAATTAGTTAATTAAACGAGTAATAATGGTTAATAATTGTTGTGATAATAAAATAATGTTGTTTTATTATTAAAAGCGAATTATGGGCGAAATAAACAGAAATTATTGATATAATAAAGTTAAGGTGTTTGTTATGGGAAAGTTAAATATTGTAAGTGGAAATATATTTGATTATTTAAAAGGTAAAGATTTAATAGTTAATAGTGCTAATCAATATATGATATATGGTAGTGGTGTTTGTGGAGCAATATATAAAATGGCTGATAAAGATTTATTAGAACAATATTGCAAAGAACACTTTAAAGAAAATATGAAAGTTAATGAGATTAGATTTACTCCTGGGTTTAATATTGGTATAGATATATTACATATTTATTGCCCTAAATATTATCAAAGTAAAGACCCTATTAATGACCTATTAGAAAGTTATTATCAGATTGTAACCAAAGCAAAGATAAATATGTATAAAAGCATTGTTAGTGTTAGTTTGGGTACTGGGATACATGGTTATAAACATAATGATGTAGCAAAAAGAATTATAGAATTATTAAGTTATTTAGTTTTAAAATATAATATTGATTTTACTTTGGTATTACCTAATGAAGAAATAAAGAAACTATATATATAAATTAAAAAAGCGAAATAATTTCGTTTTTTTATTTCGTTTTAATAGTTATCTTTTATTATTTGTTCTGCTTCGTTTGAACCTTTTGGTGAAATAGTACAATTAGTACCATCAAACTCTATTAGTCGTTTTTTGTGTAAATCTTTTAATATTTTTTTAAATGTAGATTTATTAGAATATTCTATATTTTTTATTAAGTCATCAATATTCATTTTGTTATTAGAATATAGTAATATCAATATCTGGTCATTGCATTTTAACTTTTGATTTAATATTCTTGTTTTGTCATTTATTTTCCACAATAAATCTATTTCTTTATTTATTATTGAATCTATTATTTCTTGGGATTCTTCAATAGAAAGTTTTGAACATATTCTAAAGAGTTCTGCTAATATCCACTTTGCATCATATAATAGTATATTAGCATCCATTTTATTTGGGGAAATATCATTTTTATGAATAGCACCTCTTTTATTTCTTATACAGTACATAGAATATAGTACCCTAGGTATTATTATTCTTATATTTTCTTCTTTATTAGGGATATTTTCCCATTTTATTAAAATAGTTTCGTTAAATATAGGTAATTTATCTTTTATTGGTGTATATAAACCAGTTAAAAGAAACTCAATTATTCTATATGTAATTTCATTAAACTGTGCTAATTCATTGATAAGATATTTCCAATTTTGCTTTGAATACTCATTTAATGCTTTATTATAAGATTGAATTAACTCGTTTGTAAGTTCTTGTGGGATTAAATTATTAAAGGAATTTTGAATTGTAATTATATTCATATGCTAAATAGAGTCACAAAAATCTGCTAACATTTTTCGTGCTAAAGAATATTTAGTAGCCATTAAGCTTATTTTATTACTATCGTATTTTAACCATTCACAATTTTTGTATGATCTTGTTGGGTTTGTAGCAGTAATGTTTAATTGCTTTAAAACTGTCAATACTTCTTTTTGAGTTACATCTCCTAAATTAAGACATTTTTTCCATAAGGCAAGTATTGTAGCTACGATAACAACATCGGGCAATGGTCTTTTGTTTTCAAAATGCTTTCTTTTATAATTTTCCCAAGTTTTCATATCTAATCTAATAAAAGGTGCTTCAATAGATGGATTACAAGCATCCATAATCTTGTCACAATCAATTTCTACCTCTTTACTAAATTTTTCTACATCTGAAATTTCTTCATTTTTAACGCTTTGAACTTCGTTGTTATTATCAATTACGTCCATTGGTTTGTTTAATGAAGTAATATTGCCAGATTTAATATGAGATAAAACATTTTGCCATAATGTTAAATCAGTACTTTCAGCGACAATTTTTTCGTCAACATACAGAACAGTTTTAAAAGTAATATTATTATCGTTCATTGTATTACACCTCCTTGATATTTTCGTAATCAACGATATAACCTGATTATATACTATATTTATTTATTTGTCAATATAGTGTTCATAGCAGCAAACTCAAAACGCATTTAAAATAAACCTAAAATAAACCAAAAGTATAACTTATTATACGATATTCTCATTTTTTTAAAATAAGTTTATTTTTTTGTTTAAAAAAGTACACTTTATTGGAGATTTAATTTTATATAAAATTAAGTCTCTTTTTTATGTAATAAAGTCCCTATTTCTTTTTTTGGATATGTAAAAAGTTATTCATAACCTTTTTAAAGAAAAAGCCTTTTAAGAACGAAGAAAGTATCATATAATTATTCTTCATATGGTAAGGAGGTGGCATAAAATGGAAAGATTTGCATTAAGAAAAATAGTATCTTCTGTATGTGATGATTATATTGATACTCTATTAACTGGGATTGAAGAAAATGAAGATGATTTCCCATATACTATTGCTTGTTCTAATTTTATTGATGAATTAAAGAATAAAAACATAATAGTAGATTTCTATAAAACTTTTGATTGTGACATCATTGATAAGATATATAGAGAAACAAGCAATTATTTAGCAAGGTAGGTTTTATGTTATGAAAAATAAAATATTTGGTTATGCAAGAGTTAGTAGCAAAGAACAAAATGAAGAAAGACAAATAGTAGCATTTAAAAATTATGGTATTGATGAAAGAGATATTTATATAGATAAACAAAGTGGAAAAGATTTTGATAGAGAGCAATATAACATCCTAAAACATATATTAAGGGAAAACGATATTTTAGTTATCAAAAGCATTGATAGACTTGGAAGAAATTATAATATGATTATTGATGAGTGGAAAGATATTACAAAAAATATAAAGGCTGATATTGTAGTTATAGATATGCCTTTATTAGATACTACTAAAAATAAAGATTTATTAGGTACATTTATTAGTGATTTAATTTTGCAAATATTATCTTATGTTGCAGAGCAAGAAAGAACTTTTATTAAACAAAGACAAAAAGAAGGTATATCAACAGCAATGAATAAAGGAATTAAGTTTGGTAGACCAACAATAGAAAAACCACAAAATTATGATATTGTGGTTAGTAAATGGAAGAATAAAGAAATTAGGACAAAAGAAGCAATAGAACAATTAGGTTTAAAACCAAGTACATTTTATAATATGGTTAAGAAATAATTATTTAGTTCTGTATTGAGATAATAGCCAAGTTATATAGTCTTCTTCAGTAATTTTATTATATTTCAAATCAAGTTTTAATTGCTTTTTTTGTTTATAATAATTATCTTTTTCATTTAGTCTATTAGGTGCATAAAATAATTGATTTACTTTTCTTTCTAATTTTACTATGCCCTTATTTTCATAATTCCTTTTTTGAAGTTTTTTGATTTGTTTGGAACAATTAGGACAATTATTATTTTTATTATTTAATGTTATAAAAAAATTAGGACAGTTATTACATTTTTTAATTTTATAATCATAATCAGATGAAAAGATACAATCTAAAAATGTATATAGTAAATCAAGTTCATTTTGAAATTGAAATTTATACTCAATATTCATAATTCCACCATATAAACCATATCTCATTAGACTTAATCCAATAATTTCATTAGGCATTTTAAGTGTATATTGTTGTTTAAAAGATGGTTTGTATATATTGTTAAAACTAGGCGTTAAAGAATTATATATTTTAGTTTGTAAAGAAGAAATATTTTTATCGTATGGCATATTAGTATTATAGTAGTTTTCTACAATTTGTTGGTCTTCTCTTTTAGAATAATGTTTTCTATATAATTTACGTTTATTATTTTTATCTATCTTTTTTTCTAAATGAGTATTAACCACTTTTTGTGTTTGATTACATTTAATATTAGTTGTAAATATTATAGATTTCCAAGTGCTTTTATCTATATAGTTTTTTTGATTATATTTATTTGCAAAATCTAACATACTTTGTAATTTGCCTATAGTATTATCAGTTAATCCATCAAAGAAAGTATCAAAGAAAGGAATATATGTTGTATATAGACTTTCTTCATTTTCAGTTATTGCATATATTGATTTGGGTATTTGCCCCATCTCATCATAATAATATGAAAATTCTAACGACGGAACATAATAACCAATATTATCTTTATCAACACCATACATTTCACTATAAATAAGTTCCATTATTACACTCCTTTATCTAACGAACACAAATTAAATAAAAATAGTTCGGTTGATTGATATCATTTTATTACTTTTTAATATAAAATGCAAGTAGTCAAAAAGAAATTATAAATATTTAAAGTCGACTAATTAGTTTCTTTTTGTAATAAATAAAGGAGTTAAAAATATGAGAAGAAATTCTAAATATGTATGTGTACCAGAATTATGTGAGGTTGAGCAAAAGATGCCAAACCCTCTTATTCCTATTAACTGGGAAAAAAGATATGGTAAAGAAAATGTGAGATACGAAGAAAAAGATATTTATGACAAAAATGGCAATTATGTTAAAACAATTAAAAATGTATTTGTAAAAATGGAAAAAGTTATGAACTATCATATTTATAAAAGAAAAGCAAAAAGAAAAGATTTAAACAGCAAATCGCCTAAAAGAAAGAAATTATTTCCAACAAATACAGATTTGAAAAAAACTGATGAGGAAATATTTAAAGATTGGTTATCAGATATCTATTATTAAGGAAAGGAGAATAAAAATGGAAGAACAAAAATTAGTTGCTATATATACAAGGGTTAGTACAACAAATCAAGCTCGAGAGGGACATTCATTAGAAGAACAAGAAAAGAGAATAAGAGCAAGATGTTTGTCTGATAATAACATTGTATACAAAGTTTATACCGATGCTGGTATTAGTGGAAAAAATGCTGACAATAGACCAGCATATCAACAAATGATGAAAGATATGAAAAAAGGAAAGTTTAATTTAATAATGGCTTTTAAAATGGATAGATTAAGTCGTAGTGTTATTGATTTTGAATATTTCTTTAATGACATTAAAAAATATAATTGCGAAGTTCAGTTTATTGAGGGAAATATAGATACAACTGGTGCTGCTGGTATGTTGTTTGCTCGTATATTAGAAGTATTCGCTCAATTTGAAAGAGAACTAATAAAAGAAAGAACGTTGGTTGGAGTTGAAAGTGCTGTTAATAAAGGTCATTTTGGTGGTAAACCCCCTCTTGGTTATAAAACTAAATTAGATGATGAGGGAAAGAAACTAAAAGAATGGATTATCAATGAAGATGAAGCAAAGATAGTAAGAGAAATATTTGAACTTTGTGCAAGTGGAAAAACATATTTTCAAATATCTAATATATTAAAAGAAAAGTATCCTAAAGTAATATCATCTATTAGAAAAGATAAAAAGACAAATGAAGATAAAATAACATATAGGAGTTGGACTGATAGTTCTATCTCTTGCATATTGAATAATAAATGTTATATGGGTACTTATGAATATAGAAAAAGTATAGATAATAAAGAAACAATAGAAATAGTAGATATTGTTCCTAAAATAGTATCAGAAGATTTATTTAATGATTGCCAAGATATGATATTTAGAAATGGTAGAAATTATTATAGGTCGAAAAGATATTTATTTATACAAAGATTAGTATGTCCTAAATGTGGAAGAATAATGGCTTGTAATGGTTGTAAAAATAAAATGAAAAAAGATTACCTTTATTATAAGTGCAAAGACTGTGGAACATATATTAGGGAAGAACTTATAGAAAAGGCTCTTATGAGTGAGTTAAATAACTTATTTGAACTATCTAATTTGATTAGTGAGAATTATTATATAACTGATAAAAAGACGGCAAATGATTTTAATAATTGTAGATTAGACCATAGATTAAGATTTGCAATAGATGAAAGTATCATTGAAGAAAAAAGAAAGGCATTAACTAAAAATGATTTAAATGAGTTATGGAATATGACATCTTATGAAACAAAATGTGAGTTTATAGGAAAGTATATTGATAAGATAACAATTAAAGAATATAAGACAGCAAGAAATAAAATAACATCAGTACAAATAACTGATTTAAAATTAAAACCAAATAAAGTTAATGAATTATTAGATTATACTAATAAAAATATGGTTGATAAAATAATTGGTACTGGTGTATATAAGGCTTCAATATCAACAATGAAGCATGAAAAAGATGCATTGGAATATATAGAATTATTAAAGAAAAAGCATAAGGTAATGGCATATACATTATCAGAAGATTATGATTATTATTTAGATGTATTATTATTTAAGATAATCAAAGTAAAACCAAAAAGTGTTATTGAAAAAGAAAAGACTATATATTTATACTTAACAGAGCCAACTAATTTATTAAAAAAAGTTAGTGAAAGTTTTGCTAACTAGGTTGTCAAAATTATAAATATATAGTATAATTTAAACAGCAAAGGAAATTTAATAAGTGGTAAATTGTAATTTGGAAACTCGTTCGATTACCGTGCCAAGCAAACATTCGCTTTTTGGCGATTTACATATAACT
>ULTU01002766.1_pt1 | contig 15284 bp, 12 predicted proteins | sample 1957861 | NCBI WGS metagenome assembly ULTU01 (sample SAMEA4835742, study PRJEB28245) | human gut metagenome | biome: gut microbiome; material: fecal sample | place: Denmark | collected 2008
TAACAATTCAATTACTAAACATCAAATTAAAACATGCCCACCAATTAAATTTGCAAACTAAATTTATTATGATATAATTACAATAGAAGAGGAGAGTTTATATGAAACATTTAAAAAGATTATTGTTAATTGCTTTATTACTACCAATTACAGTATTTGCTCAAAATTATGACATTAAAGAGGTAAATACACATATTACTATGCCTGATGATTGGTATGTTTTTACTAAAGAAAATCTTAAAGACAATGCCAAATTAAAAGAAATTAATATTACTGAAGAATACATGAATAATTTCTTTACAACGAATAGAGCATATCTTGATGCTATGCCTAAAACATTTGCATATGAATTTGTTTTAAGAACTAAGGACGTTGAAAAAATGAATAATTTATCTAATTATACTGATGATGAAGTAAAAGAAGTAGCTAAAGAAATTGGTAAAAGAGTTTATTCAAGTACCAACGATATTTACAAAACTAATTATAAATATGTTGAATCTTATTATTATGATAGTACTAACAAAATGTATATTGCTTCTTATTACACAGTAGTAAATCGTTTAGGTTATACATTTACTGCGCAAAAAAGTGAAAACTTCACAGATACAGAAAAAAATCAAATCCGAGATATAATAAAATCAGTAAGTTATGATATTAAACCAAAATATAAAGAAGAAGAAAAAACATCATTTAACTTTAATAATATTTTAATATATGCAGCTATCGGCGGTGTAGCAGGTGGTTTAGCATCATACATAGCATCTAAAAAGAAAAAGAATCAAGCTAACTAGCTTGTTTTTTTATAACAAAAATTGACCATTTAAGTATCCTTAGTTGTTTTAATTAAATTCTTATGATACTATTTAAGTGGTGAAGCTATGAAAAAATATCTAATTATAATTTTATTAATTTGTATATTTATCTTAACAGGTTGTTCCAATACTAAATTTAATATAACTAACACTGTAGAGTATAACTATATGAAACAAAATAGTGAACATATTACTGACTTTATTGTTAAATATGATGGTTTTTCAGCGGAAGGACCTAAGTGTTATAAAATAGATAATGATAAATTATTTGACACTTTAAATAAAGTAAAAACTATCAAGAAAACTAATGAACAAGTATCTGATGGAGATATGTATTACATTATTAAATTCGATGATGATACAACTAAAACCTTTAAATTTGAATCAGATATCTTAGTATATAATGAAGACAGATATGAAGTAGAATTACCTATATTAGTTTTAACCACCGACATCGAAGTACCATGTGAATAAAAGCCTAAACATCTATTAAATTTTTACATAAACTACACTAGAAAGGAAAGTGTATAAAATGTTTAAATCAAATAGATGCTGTGATATGCAAAATGATACTATGAAAATGGAGTGTCCACCAGTTTATGAATGCCCATGTGAAAAAGTATGTCATCGAGAAATTAATCATCAAATTGAGCATATTCAACCAGTTCATACTAGAATAATCAATCATCACATTTATCATCATTATTACACACCATGCTTTACTAGTTGTGAAGAAAACGAAGTGTGTCATGTTTATGACCAAAATCCTTGTGGTAAATAATTTTTGTAAAATAAATGTATAAAAATTGACAAAACTATGTTTAAATATTTTAGCCTATAGTATATTATTATTGTAGGAGAGTGATACAATGATTTATCCATCAATAGATAAAATATTAAACTATGTTGATTCTAAGTATAAATTAGTTCATATTATTGCTAAAAGAGCAGAGCAAATGAAAGAAACTAATCATTACCAACTTCCTGAACGAGAATATAAAAACAAAAAGGAATTAGGTAGAGCAGTTGAAGAATTGGAAAAAGGGTTAATTAAATATAATAATTAAGTCTTTTTTTATATAAGGAGGAACTATGGATAAAGTAAGATTTTATGAACCAATCCCAGAAAGATATGTAAGATATATTAATAACTTAATACCTCAAAATGAAAGTAGCAGTTTAGCAAATAATATAATTGCTACTAAATGTTTAGAATTAGCTAAAGATTTTGAGGTCTTAGGTTTTAATGAAAGATTACTATATTTTTTATTTTATAGAGTAGTTTATAGTTATTATGATTTACCTAAAATATCATATGAAGAAGCATATAATGCTATCAAAGAAGCAATTTGTACAGAAGAATTTGCTAAAAGAATAAAATCTTATAATCCTCAAAGTGATTTCTTTATCGTATTTAAAAGATTATATGATGATATCGATGAATTAGAAACCTTACTTTATGAAGGTAAAAAATATTTAGCTTTAAAGAAATATCGCGATATCCTAATTAGAATTAGTGAAGATGCCGTAGATCAAACTATGAGTGATAAAGAACTATCTGAAGAATTAAATAAGCGTCTGCCAATACCTTATAATAATCTTAAAAACTATCGTCGTAGAATGGCTAATAAAACCTTTAATGCTTTTAAATATCCGAAAGAACATCCCTCATCAGTTGTTAAAGTTCCCGGTTATTCATTAGGGTGTCACATACTTCAGAACTATCTTATTGATTTAATGCAAAAATATTATCAAAAAACAGGATATTACTATCATCCAATTGATGGTAATATAGAATACTTTGTTTTAAGCCATATATCTATAATAACATATCGTTATGATGATACATTTACTCCTTATTTTCAAGTCGGAAATAAAGAATTAACCTTTAAAGATTATGGTTTCTGGGCTATTTGCTTATCACCAGACTTTAAACCAGAAAAAATAAAACAAAACATTAATCCTGCCTTTAAAGATAATCATTATGGTGAATTAATAATTGCTCCATATGAATATATGGAAGAAGCTTTAATTAAATATGCCAATGGCAATAATTATGATGGTATGACTGATAGTTTATTTGCTAGAGAATTATTAACATCAATTGGTATGCCAGATGATACTCCAATAACTGATAAACTAAAAACAAATGGTAAAATGTTTTATAAAGATTTTAGTAAAGTAGATGAAATAGAAGTAAAAGACTTATCTGTTTACCCAACTTTAGAAAGACTTCAAAGTGAAAAATCACCTGAAGAAAGAAATAAATATATCAGGGGCTTACTTGCTAAATATAAAGGAGATCAAACTAGAGTTAAAAGAAAAGAGCAAGAACTAAAACAAGAGATATCTCAAAAGAAATTTAAACGTAAAACAGCAAGTGATACATATCGTGATTAATCTAGTACAAAAGTACTAGATTTTCTTTATAAAAAAATCAAAATATATTATAATATTTAAGAGGTGTTTAAAATGAAAAAAGTAATTTTAGTTGATGGAAATAACTTAATGTTTAGAAGTTACTTTGCTACTGCCTATACTGGTAATTTAATGAAAAACTCAAAAGGCGAAGCAACTAATGCATTATACGGTTTTGTTAATATGATTAATAAAATTATAGATGAAGAAAAGCCAAATTATATGGCAGTTGCCTTTGATATAGGTAAAAACTTTAGACATGCTAAATATAAAGATTATAAAGCTGGTCGACAAGAAACTCCAACTGAATTATTAGAACAAATGCCTAAAGCACGTACTTTATTAGATGCCATGGGAATTAAACACTATGAAGTTGAAAATTATGAAGCGGATGATATTATTGGAACCATTTCAGTTATGGCTTTAGATGATCCTGAATTTGATGCTACCATAGTATCATCAGATAAAGATTTACTTCAACTAATTAATAAAGAAGTCGATGTAAAATTATTAAAAACCAAAGATTTTATTAGATATAACGAAAAAACTTTTGAAGAAGATTATGGAATTAAACCAATTCGTATGATAGATTTAAAAGCCCTTATGGGAGATCCATCAGACAATGTTCCAGGAGTTAAAGGAATCGGTGAAAAAACTGCTTTAAAACTATTACAACAATATGATAGTCTTGAAGAAATATATAATCATATCGATGAAATAAAAGGCTCACTTCATGATAAATTAGTTAATGATAAAGACAATGCTTTCTTTAGTAAAGATATCTGTACAATTTATTTAGAAGTGCCCCTAAAAGATAAATTAGAAGACATGACATATAATGGACCTACCAAAGAATTAGAACATATCTATGAAGATTTAGAGTTTTATTCATTCTTAAAAAAATTACCACAAAAGAAAGAAATAAATACTCAAATTGATTATAAAGAATTAACTAGCGTTACCGAAATAAATAAAGATAACATTATATCTTATTATATTGAGATTGATAATGAAAACTATCATATCGCAAATATCTTAGGAATGGGATTATATGATCAAGAAAACTTATTTTATATCAATAAAGATCAAATAAAAGAAGTATTTACATATTTGAAAGATACAAAAAAATATACTTACGATTTAAAGAAAAATATTATTATTCTAAATGATTTTAATACTAATACTATCTTTGATAACTTAATTGCTACATATCTTCTTAACTATCAAATCAAAGATGACTTAGCAGTTCTTATGAATAAAGAAGGCATTGAAGTACCATTTTATAATGACACCTTAAAAGATGAAACAAAACTTAAAAATGCTGTCTGCCAAAAATCTAAATATATCTTTGACACCAGAGATGATTTAATCAAAAAATTAAAAATGGAAGATATGTATGATTTATTTAATAATGTTGAAATGCCATTAATTCCTGTTCTTGCTCGTATGGAACAAAATGGAATAATTTGCGATAAAGAAATTTTAAATAAACAAAAAGAAGAATTAGATAAAAACTTAACTGAAATTGCTAGTATTATCTATAACTTAACTGGTGAAGAATTTAATATAAGCAGTCCTAAACAATTAGGAGAAGTATTATTTGTTCATATGAATTTACCATATCCCAAAAAGAAATTAGCTGGTAAAACTTATAGTACTGATGTTAATATTTTAGAAAAACTTATTGATGTTCATCCAGTTATCGAATATATTTTAAAATATCGTAATCTATCAAAACTAAGTAGTACTTATCTAGAAGGTTTAACTAACTATATCAGACCAGATCATAAAATTCATACTATTTATAAACAAGCACTAACAAGAACAGGCAGATTATCAAGCATTGATCCTAACTTACAAAATATTCCTACTAAAACAGATCTAGGAAAAAGAGTAAGAAAAGCCTTCTTACCAGAAAATGATTTATTCTTAAGCGTTGATTATTCTCAAATCGAATTAAGAATCTTAGCTCATATATCTGGTTCTAAAGAATTAATTGATGCCTTTATTCATGATAAAGATATCCATACCGAAGTAGCTAGTGACATCTTTGAAGTAGAACCAGAAGAAGTAACCAAACAAATGCGTAAAGCTGCTAAAGCTGTGGTCTTTGGAATCGTTTACGGTATTAGTGGTTTTGGTTTAGGAGAAAATCTTCAAATTAAACCAAAAGATGCTAAAAAATTTATTGATAAATTCTATGAGTTATACCCAGGTGTAAAAAAATACATGGATGACATTGTAAGTGAAGCACACCTTTATGGTTCTGTAAGAACTTTATATAACCGTAAAAGAGTAATTGATGAATTATCAAATAAAAACTATATCATTAGACAATCCGGCGAAAGAATCGCCATGAATACACCAATTCAAGGAACAAGTGCTGATATTATTAAAATGGCTATGATAAAAATTGATGAAGAAATGCAAAATGCTCATTTTAAATCAAAAATGTTATTACAAGTACATGATGAATTAATTTTTGATGTTGTCAAAGAAGAAAAAGAATCTTTAACTAATTTAGTAAAAGAAATAATGGAAAATATTGTAAAACTAGATGTTCCTCTAAAAGTAGGTATCGACTTTGGAACTGACTGGTATGAAGCAAAGTAGGTAAATTATGCCAGAATTACCAGAAGTTAGAACAGTTGCCAAAGTTCTAAAAAAGAATTTATTACATCAAAAAGTCACTAACATCAAAATAATATATCCTAAAATAATCGAACAAACAAGTTTAGATTTATCTAACCTAATTGGTCATGAACTAAAAGATATTACTACTAAAGGTAAATATTTAATCTTTGACTTTGATAATCTATATCTAATAAGCCACTTAAGAATGGAAGGTAAATACTTTATCAAAAACATTAATGATGAAATAGTCAAACATGAACACATAATAATTGAATTTGGTAATATTTCCTTAAGATATCACGACACTAGAAAGTTCGGTAGAATGTACTTAACTGAAAATCCTGACTCTTATGAAAGTTTACATAAATTAGGCCTTGAACCATTTTCTAAAGAAATGATACCAAGCTACCTAAAAGAAAAATTAAGTACCAAAAATATTCCTATCAAAGAAGCTTTATTAGATCAAACAATTATCTCTGGTTTAGGAAACATCTATGCTAATGAAGTGTTATTTTCATCTAAAATAAATCCATTAAAACCAGCTAAAAATCTTACTGAAGAAGAATGTCAAAGTATCATAGATAACTCAGTAAATATCTTAAATAAAGCTATCACTTATGGAGGTACAACCATTAAAAGTTATACTTCATCACTAGGAGTAACTGGTTCTTATCAAGATTTCTTAAACGTTCATAAAAAAGAAAATGAACCATGTAAAATATGTAAGAATCCTATCAAAAATATTAAAGTAGGAGGACGAAGTACTTATTACTGTCCTAACTGTCAAAAATAACAAAACTATTTTCCAAAAGAAATAGTTTTTTTTCTAGTCATTTTATGGTAATATATATTATAGGGATGATTCAAGTGAGTGATAAAACATATATAATTCTTGGTATCGTTTATGGAGCCGTGGCAATTATTTTAATTGTCGTTGTTTTAGTGCTTATAAATAAGCATAATAAAAAACAATACGAAGAAATCCTATCTAAACTTGAACGTAATAAAAATCTAATTATTTCCGGTAATATCTTAACTGAATTAAATAAAGTATCTTCTTTAATTAATAATAAGGAACTAGAAAAAAAATATGAATCATGGCAAAAAAGATACAAACAAATCAAAGACGTTGATATTCCTTCCTTAACTAATGAATTAAATGATTTAGATGAACTTATCAAAACTAAAAAAAGAAAAGCAATCAATGAAGCAAGTGCTAAATTAGAATTAGAAATTTACTATGTTAAAGCTAAAAGTGAATTCTTACTTAAAGAAATTAGAGAAATATCTTTATCAGAAACTAAAAATAGAGAAATTGTAACTAAACTAAAAAAAGATTATCGTGATATTTATTTAAAATATAATAATCATAAAGATGACTATGAATCAATTTCTAAAACTATTGAACTACAATTTGAAAACATCGATAAATTATTTAATGCTTTTGAAATAGCCATGGAAAATAATGACTATACTGAAGCCCCTAAAATTGTTAAAGCTCTAGGTGATAATATCGGCAACATTGAAATAGTTGTTAACGAAGCACCTACAATTATCCTAATGGGTAAAAAATTAATCCCATCAAAAATTGAAGATATACGTAATATTTATAATAAGATGACTAAAGAAGGATATGTCCTAGATTACTTAAATATTGATTACAATATCTCTGAATCAGAAAAGAAAATAGCCGATGTCTTTGATCGTTTAAAAGTTTTAAATCTAGCTGATTCAATCTTTGAATTAAAAACAATATTATCTTACTTTGAATCACTTTATAATGATTTTGACAACGAAAGAGTATCTAAAAAAGAGTATGAAGAAAACTCACGTAAAATCGCTATTAAATGTAAAAAACTATTAGAAATAATTAAAACCTTATCATCAAAAATCGAAGACATAAAATATAGTTATGATTTAACTGATGATGATGTTAAAATAATAGATGAATTAAATCTAAGTGTTAAATCTATTCAAAATGATTATGAAATAATAGTTGAAAACTATCGTAGTAAATCATTTGCTTTCTCTAAATTAAATAAAGAACTTGAAAATTTATCTTCTAAACTTGCTGTAGATGAAGAAAAACTAGAACTAACCATTAAAAATTTAAGTAGTCTAAAAGAAGATGAATTAAGAGCGCGTGATCAATTAACTGAAATTAAAATGATCCTAAAAGATAGTAAAGATCGCATCAATAGTTATAAATTACCAGTAGTTCCTAAAACATACTATATTGAATTATCAGAAGCAAATGATGCTCTAGATATCATGATTGATGAATTAAGCAAAAAACCAATTTCAATTAAAACCTTAAATTTAAGAGTAGATACTGCCAGAGATTTAGTTTTAAAACTATATAAAAATACTGTTGAAATTATTAAAAATGCTTCCCTAGCAGAAGAAACAATCGTTTATGGAAATCGTTTTAGAACCACTATCAAAATAGATAATGGATTAACCAAAGCTGAAAACTGTTTCTTTGAAGGTAAATACAAAGAATCTTTAGAACACGCTATTAATGCTATCTCTGAAGCAGATCCAACAATTCATAAAAAAATCTTAGAGATTTCCAAAGAAAAGAAAAAAGAACTCGAATGAGTTCTTTTTATTATAAAAAAAATAACTATATAGTTATTTTAAGCATTTTTCTTTAATGTTCTAGCAGCTCTTGCAGTTAATCTAACTTTTACTCCATTAATTTTATAAGTTTGTAAATTAGGATTTTGTCTACTATTTGTTTTATTATTTGCATGAGAACTTAACTTTACAAATAAAGGTTTAGCTTTTAATACATTTTTTGCCATAGGGCTTCCTCCTTAATCAAAATTCTTTATGATTTTATCATATATTCTTGATAAATGTCAATGATTTTGACTATTTATGTTATAATTGTCGTAAGGAGGCTCTTATGAAATCATGTCTAAGTATTAAAACTGATTACAGCATTTTAACAAGTCTTATTAAAATACCAGACTTAATTTCATATGCCATAAACAATCATATTGAAGCCCTAGGTATCATTGACGACAATTTATCATCATCAATGGAATTTATTTTAGAGTGTCAAAAAAACAATATAAAACCCTTAGTGTCACTCGAAGTAAACTATCAAAACAGTAAAATATATTTATATGCCAAAGATGAACAAGGACTACATAACTTATTTAAAATAAATACTATAATTTTAAATAATCCTTTAACTATAAATGACTTAAAAAAATACATCAATAATCTAATAATTATTTTACCATATAATTCAATTAAACTATATGACGAATTAAAAGCCATAACGAACAATATCTTTATTGGTTATCAAACAAAACAAGAAAAACAATCAGCCTTAATCATAACAAACAAAATAATTTACTTTAATCAAGTTTTATCTCTAAGCAAAGAAGATACTAAATATCTAAACTATCTAAATATGATTAAAGACAATTTAACCTATGATACCTACCAAGATATCGATTATTCTAATAATTATCTTCATATCACTGAAGATGCAGATGAACTGATTAATCAGGTAAATATCACAATATCTCCAAGTAAAAACTTAATCCCACATTATGATGAAAATATCAAAGATAGTTTTTCTTATTTAAAAACTTTATCTATTAAAGGACTAACTAAAAGATTAAATGGTAATGTTCCAAAAGAATATCAAGAAAGACTTCTTTATGAATTAGACGTTATAAATAAAATGAACTTTGTTGATTACTTTTTAATTGTTTATGACTATGTTAAATATTCAATTAAAAATAATATCTATGTTGGCCCTGGTAGAGGTTCTGCCGCTGGCTCGTTAGTTACATATTCACTAGGAATAACCGCAATTGATCCCTTAAAATATAATTTATTATTTGAAAGATTCTTAAATCCTGAACGAGTAACTATGCCAGATATTGATATCGATTTTGATGCCTCAAAAAGATATTTAGTAATCGACTATGTTAAAGAAAGATACGGTTCTAAAAGAGTAATGCCAATCATGACCTACGGAACTCTTACCTCTAAACAAGTTCTATTAAACGTATCTAAAATATTAAATATTGATATTTCTAAAATTAATAAATTAATTGATCCTAAAAAAACATTAAAAGAAAATCTAACTGAAGAAATAATTAAGATTTTAAATACTGACAAAAAAATAAAACAAGTATATTATGAATCTCTAAAATTAGAAGGATTAAAAAAACATATCAGTACCCATGCTGCTGGTGTTGTAATTTCTAAAGAAGATTTAGACGATATAATCCCAATCACTAAAAGTGGAGACGTATACCTCACTGGTTATACCATGAATTATTTAGAATCATTAGGTCTACTTAAAATGGACTTTTTAGCTATTAAAGATCTAACAACTATGGCTAGTATCATTGATAAATTACCAACTAAAATTAATATTAATAATATTGATTTAAATAATGAAGAAGTCCTAAATAGATTTAAAAATGCTAATACAACCGGTATCTTCCAATTTGAAAGTGCTGGTATGAAAAACTTTTTAAGAAAATTAAAACCTAATTCATTTAATGATTTAGTAGTAGCCTTAGCGTTATTTAGACCAGGACCTATGCAAAACATTGATTCTTTCATTAAAAGAAAAGAAGGAAAAGAAAAAGTAGAGTACATTGTTCCTGCTTTAGAACCTATCTTAAAAGAAACATATGGTATTATCGTATATCAAGAACAAATCATGCAAATCTTCAGAACCATTGCTTCATATAAAATGTCAGAAGCTGATTTAATCAGAAGAGCAATCTCTAAAAAGAAAGAAAAAATAATTCTAGAAGAAAAAGAAAAATTTATTTTAAGAGCTGAAAAAAATGGTTACTCAAAAGAAATAAGTACTAAAATATATGACTTAATCTTAAAATTTGCTAATTATGGTTTTAACAAATCCCATTCAGTAGCGTATGCCTTAGTTGGTTATCAAATGATGTATCTAAAAGTAATATATCCTAAAATATTTTATTCATGTTTATTAAATATTAATATTGGCTCTGTTACTAAAACTAAAGAATATATTGATGAAGCAAAATCATTAAATATTAAAATAGTTAAACCAGATATTAATACAAGTTCTTATGATTATTATATAAATAATGATATCATCATGCCCCTTAGAGTAATTAAAAATATTGGAGATGTTGTCTCTCTAGAAATATTTGAAGAAAGAAAAAAATCTCCATATCAAGATTTCTTTGACTTTGTTTCCAGAATTTATAATAAAAATATAAACACTAAAACTATTGAAACATTAATATATGCTGGAGCTTTAGATTCATTTAATCAAACTAGAAATACCTTAATAAATAATATTAAACAAGCATTAATATACGCAGAATTAGTTAGTGGTTTAGATAGCAATCTAGTAACAAAACCAAATCTTGAAATATATGAAGAATTACCATCAAATGAATTAATGAATAAAGAATTAGAACTATTTGGTTTCTATGTATCTAATCATCCTGCTAGTAAATATAATGAAATAAAAATTATGAATATAAAAAATTATTTTGATAAAACTATTACTACTGTAGGTTTATTAGAAAGTATTAAAACAATTAAAACTAAAAATAATGATACCATGGCCTTCTTAGAAATATCCGATGAAACAGGTTCCTTAAGTTATACATTATTCCCTAATAAAATAGCATATGCTAACTTATTAAAAGTAGGGGACCTTTTAAAAATAAACGGACATGTTGAAAAAAGATATGATAAATATCAAATAATCGTTAATAAAATTGAAAAATTAAAATAATTTTTATAACTTGACTGAAACAGAACCTTATTATATAATTTTAATAGGAAAATAGGTGGAGAAGATGAAAGAAAAATTTATTTCTCTATTCAATTTAATCAAGAATAATAAAACTACTAGATATTTAGTGGTTTTATCTGTTTTGGTATTATTTGTTTTAGCACTAAATACAACTTACAGTGCTTTTACATCTAATAACACTAATAACTTAGCAAACGTAAAAGTGGCTGATTTATCATTTAATATAGCAGTAAATGGTACAGTAAGAGATATATTAACCGCACCTGCTAATAAAGATGCCACCCAAACCCTAAAAATAACTTCTCTTAATAATTTCGGTGTGAAATATGAAGTCACTTATAAAGTATGTGCAACAAGTGCTTGTACCAGTTTTATTTCACTACCAAGTGGTTTAAAAGTTAAATATTCTGACACTACGGCAGCTCCTGTTAATGGAACAATTAGTGCTAATGCTTCTAAGACAATTACATTAGTAACTGAAAATAGTTCATCAACAACATATTATATAAAAATATTTATTAAAGCTGGATATGAAAATAATACCTTAGCATTAACCAATCAAATAAATGAATCAACTAATGATCAAGATGTAAAAATCATCGCAAGTATTGATGGAATACCTTCATCAACATTACCAACTAATGAAAACTATACTGTAACAACGTCATGTAATGCTACAGGCACAACATTAACATTTACTTGGAGTGGTTCAAAATGGGTTGGAAACGTAAGTGGTTTAAATAAAAAAGGTGTTACTTGTACTGCATACTTTACATTTGACGATGCATCATTCCCTAAATATACCTATAATGGTTCACTTCAATATACAGATGAAGGTAGTGGTAACTGGCATGTTAAATTTACAACAGGTGGAACTCTAACAATTGAAAAAGCTATGACAATAGATATCTTCTTAGTTGGTGGCGGCTATGGTGGAGATGCTGGAACAGGTGGATACACATGCTATGGTGGTAATGGTGGCCGTGGTGGAAACATTTATACAGTATATAATCGCAAAATTCCTGCTGGAACATATACAATAGAAATTGGCTCAGGAGGTTCATCTGGTAGTGCTGGTAGTGACACAAGTGCTTTCTCACTTTCATCTGCAAGTGGTACAGCAGGTGCAGCAGGCGGAAATGGTGCATCAATTTCTGGAACAGATTCAGGCGCTATAACATATTCAACCGCTGGTTCAAATGGAGTATATGCCTTTGGCACATCAGCTATAGATGGAGTTATGTATGCTGCTGGTGGCGGTGGAGCTGCTTGCGTAAATACACAGTTTGTATGGACTAAAAACTTCGGTGGAGAATCAAAACCAGGAGGAGCAACAGGCGGAGGTCATGGAGCCGATGCCCAAGCCAATGGTAGTGCAGCAACCAATAATACCGGATCAGGTGGCGGTGGTGGAGGTGCCGATGCCTCAGCAAACGGTGGTGGTGGCGCATATGGCTACCAAGGTGGTGCCGGAGGTTCTGGTGTCATAATTATCAGAAATGCACGATAAATAAAGACTTTTTAGTCTTTTTTTTGTATAATAGATTTAGGTGATTAAAAATGTTTGAATATATGGGAGACAGAATATCAAATGCAATAAAAAACATTAAAGGAATGGGTAGAATTACAGAAGACAATATTCAAGACGCTATCAAAGAAATTAGAATGGCCCTTCTTGAAGCCGATGTAAACTACGAAGTAGTAAAAGAATTTACTAAAAACGTTAAAGAAAAAGCTTTAGGTCAAAACGTAGAAAAAAACTTAAAACCCGAAGAATTATTTATCAAAATCGTTAAAGATGAATTAATCTCACTATTAGGAGAAAACTATTTACCATTAGAAACAAACAAAAATCCTACTATAATTATGTTAGTCGGATTACAAGGTTCCGGTAAAACCACTACCTGTGGAAAAATAGCTAATCTAGTAAGAAAGAAAAATTCTAAGAAACCATTGTTAGTAGCTTGTGACATTTATAGACCAGCTGCTATCGATCAGTTAGTTGAAATCGGAAAAACTTTAAATATTCCTGTTTATACAGAAGGAAAAACTGATCCAAGAACAATCGTAACTAATGCTTTAAAGTATGCTAAAGAAAATAATAATGACTATATCATCATCGATACTGCCGGACGCCTTCACATCGATGAAACCCTAATGGATGAATTAAAAGATATTTCTGACATCGTTAAACCCCATGAGATAATCTTAGTAATTGATGCTATGATGGGACAAGATGCCATCAATGTTATTAAAGGATTTAATGAAAAATTAAATCTTACTGGTGCTATCCTTACTAAAATGGATGGAAACACCAAAGGTGGAGTAGCCTTATCCATAAGACATCTAACTAATATACCAATTAAATTTATTGGTGATTCTGAAAAATTAGATGGCTTAACTGAGTTCTATCCCGAAAGAATGGCCGAAAGAATTCTCGATATGGGAGATATTCTTTCAATTGCAGAAAAAGCATCAAATGCAATTAGTGAAGAAGAAGCTAAAGACATGGCTAAGAAAATGAAAACTGGTAAATATGACCTTGAAGATTTTCTTGCCAATATGAAACAAATTCGTAAACTAGGACCTCTTGAAAATATCATTAAAATGTTACCAGGAGCTCGTAATATGGGATTAAATAATATTAGTATTAACCCTAAAGATATGGCTCATGTTGAAGCAATAGTTTTATCCATGACCCCTTATGAAAGAAGACATCCAGAAGTTTTAAAAGCCTCAAGAAAGCAAAGAATTGCTAAAGGATCAGGAAGAACTGTTGAAGAAGTAAATAGATTATTAAAACAATTTGAACAAATGAAATTAATGATGAAACAAATGAGTAATGGAAACTTAAAAATGCCATTTTAAAAAAAGGAGGAATTAAATGGATTTAGTTATCATGGCTGCCGGAATGGGTTCAAGATTCGGTGGTTTAAAACAAATTGAACCAATCGGACCAAATGGAGAATTTATTATAGATTATAATATCTATGATGCAATTCAAAATGGATTCGATAGAGTAGTTTTAATCATCAAGAAAGAACAAGAAGAAATATTTAGAGAAACGATTGGTAAAAGATTAGAACATCACGTTAAAGTAGAATATGTCTATCAAGAACCAAATATCCCTGGAGTAACTATTGAAAGAACCAAACCTTGGGGAACCGCTCAAGCAATATTATGTACTAAAGATACTGTTAAAGGACCATTTGCTGTTATTAATTCAGATGACTATTATGGTGCTGATTGCTTTAAAGTTTTGCATGACTTTTTAGTTAATATTAAACCTAATGAATGTGGAACAGTAGGGTACAATGTTTTAAAAACAATTACTGAATCAGGAAGTGTTAAAAGAGGAGTGCTAGAAGAAAAAGATAACATCGTAACTAAAATAACTGAATCATTAATTGAAAAGAAAGATAATAAAATATATGCTACTAAATTAGGAACTACAGAAACCATAGAAATACCATCAACTACAAGAGTTTCTATGAATGCCTTAGCATTTACCCAAGACATCTTTAAACATCTAGAAACAGGCTTAAACCACTTTATTGAAACAGCTAAAGATCTAACTAAAGATGAATATCTAATCCCCGAATTAATCGAAAGTAAAATCGAAACAAAAG
>ULTU01088911.1_pt1 | contig 15267 bp, 14 predicted proteins | sample 1957861 | NCBI WGS metagenome assembly ULTU01 (sample SAMEA4835742, study PRJEB28245) | human gut metagenome | biome: gut microbiome; material: fecal sample | place: Denmark | collected 2008
ACGACGAGCGTCAACATTAAACCATTCCACCATCTCATAATTCACTTATTATTTTACTTTGATTTTTGCTTTTCCAAAGATTGCATGCAAAAGGAAACTCTTTTTCCCAATCATACAACATTAGCAATTGCAACACAAAGACCTCCCCTATCATCAATTGCAATTTACTGCTACATTGATTATTAGCAAACCCCATTTCCCACAAAGCTTTCAGATGTGCAGGATTCAAAACATCAAACCATTCTTTGCATTTTGAATAATCATGAGTTTTAGAAAGATACAAGCCGTAATATTTGTAACCATTCATAAAACTATCATAGAAGTAACGTTCTTCCGACATATCACGAGGTCTTCTACCTGCATCACTATACTTGAAGAAGTCGTATATCAGCAAAGCTACTGTTTCAAAATCCCCCAACTCCATAAAGTCTTCACAATAATAAGCCCTTATCTTTAATGGAATAAGTTCATCAACCTTACACAGCTTTATCAACCGACAAAATACGATTCGTGAATCCGCATAATAGAATTCCTTATCCTCATCAGGAATAAAAGGCAACAACTCAAAAGCACAGACAAAACATCTTGCTATCCATAAACGCATAAGAGAGGAACAGCCAAAGCAATCTATTTCATAAAGAAGAATTTGTCTTGTAGCACAAACAGCCTCCTTTTCCAAATCAGAAAGCTCCGTATTTTTAAGCCTATCAACAATTCGGTCAAACCACCCATATAAATGAGTATGTCCTTTTTGAAACTCAACGGCCGAATTAAAGGACTTCAATTCTTCTATTATTGTTTGCATACTAAGTAAAGCTATCCAAGAACAACGTTTAGAGTTTATAAAAGCACCATCATTTCATCTAACATATCCTCGCCCCCAACAATATTTGCAAGATTTCTTGCCATAACAAACACTGCATTCTTTCCAAACCTTAGTGTTGTCACCACTGTATATATATGGTTCTATATAATAGCCTCCCTTTCCACTACACATAGAACACATGCCCGTGCCCTGACAACCCGCACATCTAACATGATTGTTGTTTGAATTGTCAGAAGAGCCATTACTATTTCCTCCCATACTTGGAGTTGAATAGATATGGCTATTATACTGGGCATCAAAAACAGCTTTCACCCTCTGACAAAAAAGTCGTCTCTGTCTATCCGTTGCAGGCCAAAATCCTTCTCTTGCAATTCTTTTCAAAGCTTCATTGCATTCAAAATCACCTTGTTGAGCGCCTTTGTTATACCATTGTTTTGCCAAATTTCGGTTAGTTTGAAAACCAATCCCTATTTCATAGCAGATACCTAGATAGGCAAAAGCAGAAGTATAATCATACTTTGTTGCCAAGTCATACAACTTATCTGCAGCAAGTTTATATTCATTATGCGCCAAATTCATTTTTGCATAAGAAAACATCATTGTTGCATAACCATTATTATACACTTGTTGCTGCATATTACTACCAACAGCTGTTCCTTTTCCATTACAAATAGAACAAATGCTATTCCAAACAATCCCTCGACCTTGGCAGGAATAACAAATCTGCCTATTCTGAGCCCAACAACCACATGTGAACACTAATAAACAAAACGCAAATAATATCATTTTAAATTTCATAGCCATTTACCCTATATTCGTGTCGGGCACAACTTTTAAAGTTTATCATCAATAGTTTTTCCATCTATGGTAATGTGGAGAGTCATATTCTCCACACTCATCACACCATACTCTCTCAACCTCACCTGTATAATTAGGACTATATTCCTTTACACGAATACCACGATTGCGACTTCCACCAGAACTCCCATAGCTACTTCCGCCTTGGTTGCGATATTCTCGTTCCACTTCTCGATGAGCAGAAAGATAAGCCTCAGCTTCCCCAGGTTGCCAGGTCTTTACACTTTCACGATAACCTGTTCCATGACAATCCCCACATTGGCCAGTCGCCCCACAATTAGGACAAGGCATATAAGAACCATCAGCAAGGAAATTATACCCATTGCCAGTTCCTTGACAAATATTACACACAAGAGAACCACGACATGCCGTACATTGTGCTCTAACTTTAACCGTCACACTTCCATCAGGATGTTCCCACCACTCTTGTGTTATCATTCCCATATTAAAGAAATAATGCTTGTCGCCACTAGGTTGCTCATTTACAGGCTTGTCATCATCCAAATGTATTTTTTCTTCATCAAAATCCACAGGTTCGTCAGCCTCATTACCTTTGTTTGCTTTCACTTTTGACTTATCAAACAAATGTTCTATCTGTTCTTTTGTCAATTTCCTCTTATAAGAATGCTCTCCGCAAGAAAACAAGGAGACCACAACTATTAATACTATTAATGTATTCTTTATAAAGCTCATATTCATTCTCATTTATTATTTAGCAGAATCACAAGGTAGGACGTCATCCTCAAATTTGACAGATTCTATTTCTCTTCTCGTTAAATCAAAAGAATCAGATTCATGAGCAATATCTTCCCATTCACCATCAATTTTCTTTCGTACATATACATCATAACCTATTTTTCCTGCATTTTTTATCGGGAACATATAATATGGAACAAAAAGTTGAATATCATAAATTGTTTGTTTTGCTTCTTCTGGTTCAAAATGTTGAGTTGTTACGATTTGATTCTCTGAGTTTAAATATTCAGAATCACCACTATTTGAGGTCAAAGTGTTACCTTTTGTATCTTCAAAAAAAACTACACACAAACCATCATCATAAGCCATATAGCGAGTTTTGACATTTACATGTATAATAATGCCACTTTCTTCTTTTGTTAACCATTCCTTCTTTATAGATGCTCGTGGGTATTTCGTACTTTCAGGTTGTCGCACAACAATCTCTTCTGTTGTATGATTTCGATCCGCACATATAAGTTCTATTGTGCCTTTTCTTTGATAATCAGAATATTCACAATCTTCTTGATTTGCTTTATATTTTATTTTAATAAAATCTTCACCTTTAGAAATATCCATCCAATTGGGAGCATCAACCTCCCAACTACTATAAGGGGCATCTGTGTTTATTTTTACTATCAATTCACCCCCATCAGCATCACCATCAATCGTTGAGATTTCGGGATATATATAATAAACAGGTTGAGAATAATACCAATAAACATAACCAGCACATGCAGCAAACAATACAATTAACAATATCCTTAAAACTTTACGAAACCACTTCCTTTTAGTTTTTCCTTTATGAGGGGGATTTTCGCCAATGGACTTTTCACTTTTATCCTCCCATTCAAGCATACAACCACAAACCGTACAAAAATTCATCGAATCTTCGTAAATATTATGACATTTAGGACATTTCTTCATAATTTACATACCCTCTATTCGTGTCGGGTACAACTTATATTATTTATACAAATAAGGGCACTACTGCCATTTTAGACTGACAATTTAGATAACCAGCCCATAATTTCTTTATTCAAAAACAATGTTCTATTATCATCAGTAGTAGAAACACTTGCAACAAAACACTCACTCAGCTTTTCATCAAACACGCCCAAGTTGACATCAGGGTTTTTGACTAACAATATTGGCATTCCTTTCATCAAAGCCATACCAACCTCTATGTCACTCCATGGAGTGGACATCCACCTATTATTCCAAGCCTGCTCATCCTTTGTATTTGGACGGAAGACGGCTTGCTTTATATCTATTTGTTTAAATCCAAAAGCTACCATCCCCACAGAGTTCATCAATTTATCACGAACTTTATTCAGTTGTCCAAAGCTAGGATAATCATCCTTAATATAATAAAGAACATTATAGCCTTGTCTTTCCAGAAACTGCTTAAAGTCTTTTGTCAAAAGCTCCTCACTCTTTTCCATCACACTAGGCATAGAAAAGAATATATCTTTACCCAATCCCAAATCATGCCCAGCCGTCACAGGCGCATCATCCTGATACTTTCCTTCCTTTAGTTTTTCTTTAATTCTCAAAGGAACATTCAACGCATCTGTAAAATCGGCATCTTTGAGAATTACATTTTTAAAATTTACTCTAGTTAAATCAGCTTCACGAAAAGAGCTTCCAGTCAAGTCTGAGTTTTTTATTTGGGTACAAAATAGAATCGCCCTATAAAAGATAGCCTTTCCGGAAACATGCTCCAACAAAGCATAAGACAAATCGGCCAAATAGAAATCTGTATCTGTTACTGTAATCACAGTTTCATCTTTTCTACCCAAATAAACATCTTGCAAATTAGTTTTCTGCAAATCGACTCTAGCTAAATTGCCAGCATGAGCCAATCCATCCGCCAATGTTTTCTGAAAAATGCCAGTTGGCAATACCTTCAACATGGAAGAAATTACGTTTACACTTTCTTGAAACAAGAATGTCCTTTTTCTTTTATTCTGCCCATCAAGAAATCTTCGCAGCATGATTGCAGCAGCTAACTTTGTTGTATTGTCCGCAGAAGATAGATTACCTACTATTTTATCAAATGAGTCTTTTGCCTCAGCAACTTTTACCCTCTTGCTTTTTATGCCAAGATAATCATAAATGTAAAAAGACAAGATTGCTCCAACTATTGTAAATAAGGCAACTAAACCTGGTATTGTTGTAATTCCGAACATATCAACATTCTTTTAAGCTGTAAATCTATTATCACTCGCGTTCACCACTACCACCACATGAACTACACTCTACCTTTCCACTTCCCCCACAAGCATAACAAGAAGTATAATACATACCAAAGCCAGTACCACCCTGCCCCCAACATGACACACAAGTAGCCTCGCCAGTTCCGTTACATTTATCACACTTTCCTCCTTGACTAAAGTTTATTATCCAAGACTGGTTGTCTTCATATACACGGATTATTCCACTACGATAAGTTTCAGAGTTTGCATGGCAAGTTATTTCCACTTTGTGACCAATCACTGAAGTTTGTATATAATCAGGTGCTTCCACTTGCAAATGACACCCATCAGACTCAAATTCCACAGTTGTCACTCCCCCCTTTTTCTTAAAATGAAGTTGATTTTTAGAACCACGAATAAAAGTTGCAAAACCAGACTGTACAATTGCCACTTGCGCTAAATGCTTACCACTCTGAATAGTAATTGTACCTTGCAGGTTTGCTCCAGTCTTATTATTTCCGCAAAACACTTCGAAAGAGTTTTCCTTTTCATCAATTTCAACCCAATCGGGTGCATGATTTATCGTCCAAACATAACCATCATAATCAATACCAACATCAATCGCTCCACCACCTTTAGGAGCAACAAGTTGATTAGGTTCCACACGTAAATAAGTTGCGGCATTGTTCACATAACTACCCAACCCAAACAAAGCCACCAATACCACGACAACAGTTAAAATGAATTTCTTGAAACACCCTGTTTTCTTTGTCGTATTATTATTTGGTTCAACTTTGTTTGACTGAGCCGAATACCTAGAGAATTCTTTATTACTAACCAATGCAACTCCACAATCCGTACAGAAATTCATGGAGTCATCATAATGTTTATGACATTTAGGACATTCTTTCATACAACTACAGCATTATCGACCTTTTGACACCTCTGCCAATCCCATGTTTATCAAGATTAGCACAACTATCCACACAAATACAATAAGAAGGATATAACCTAGATAAGGAAATATCTGATAAAGCCAACCTGCGAGAGGGGAATCCCATAAGCCATGCAAGATAACAGGGATAATAAACAATCGTAAGAATTTACCATCAGCAAATAATGAAGTATCTATTTTTCCTTTAGCCTTAGCTGCAATAACAAGGGCAGCCCCAGAAATAGCAGCCCAAGCCACATGACCACCAGGAGCTAAGATTCCACGAACGAAAATTGAGCCATTTATTGCATCAAGCAACTGTTGAGTATCATAATTTTGACCATAAGCAGCAGCATAACCTACCATTTGTTGAATTTGAGTGAAAGGTTGCAAGGCATAACCAGCAGATTCAAATGCAGCAAAACCAGCCCCAACACAAGAGCCAATCAGCAATCCGCTCAAAATTGAGAGCTTTCCCAACTTTCGCAAGAACCAATATACTATGACGGCCTTTCCTAGTTCTTCCACCACACCAGTCATAAAAGCGCCAAAGAAATCCAATTCATAATTGCCAACTATATCAAACAACATCAACGTTGCGACTAGCGAAGCACATCCTCCAACCAAAAATGTCTGGATTACTTTATAAAAGCTAACATTTCGCCAAGCATTGACCTCCAAAAACAATATCATGGTTGATAACGGCACCGCAAACGAGCCTACAACTATCAAGCCAGGCAAAGCATTGTAATTTTGGAACATATCACAGCAAACCCACAATAATGCAAAAGCTATGCCAAACATAAAAAGCACTCGGCTATACAACCATGGGTGAGGCCAATCCTTTGAAACTTCAGAGGCAGAAGGTGTTGTATGATGTGTACCACAAATAAAGATATCTTCTGCTTCTTCTACAGAATGAGACTTAAAAACATCAGAGAACAAAACCGTCCAATTCAAGTCGGCAGGTCTATCGTTCCCTACATAATCATTCAAAGAATCAAACCAAGAACCGCTTTTTGAGGAAGTATTTTGATTCTGATTTGTAGAACTAGCCCCTTCATGTTGTTCTTTTGTAGCTAGCGGTCTTCCACAATTGCCACAAAAAGTGGCTTTATCACTATTTTTATAGCCACAATAATTACAATATATCATAATTTTCCAGAAAAAGATAGACCATTAATAGTCAAACTCATCAAAGTAAGGACCATATAAACCCAAATGATACGTTAAACAATTGATAATATCTTGCCGTGTTAAACTTGGACAATACCAATCATAACCCAACATGTACTTAATACACTGATACCATCCTTCTGTTATTTGATTAATAGCTAACGAGACATCATACATGTCTGGCTTAATCCAAAAAGTATCTTTAACTGACAAGCCTTTATTTTTTAACTCAGGATAGAATTCTATCAGCAAAGGTTGACACATATCGATAATCAGTTCTACTGCTTCACCTATAGAACTATCCATTTTTACTTCTATTTTTCCTATACAAGAGTCACTATCTGATATTTTTCCTATCAAGTGTGATAATTTATGTTGCCACATTCTTCTCAATTCATAAATATCAGGATAATTGGTATATTCTATAATTCTGTTTCGTTTCCTATGCTCCATCAATGTGGCAACAAACTGTGAAGGCAAAAATATATTATCTACATTAATTGCACTAGAAAACATCTCTGCCACACAATTAATATCCATACCAGCAGAACCACATCCGACAGGCAATACATAAAACAAAAGATTTGGATGTTTTTTGGCAAATCCAACAAATCGTTTCACTGCCTCATCCATTTTATGCGTGCGATATTTATGAACAGGGATAGCATAACTTTGTCCCGAAAGTCCTTCTCCTTGTCCTTGCGTTGCTCCAAAATATTCAAGTGCTTTCTTGGCGGCTCCACTTTTATGATTTCCATTAGGCTTTGCCCCAAAAACATACACCTCGTTAGCATCCAATTCCGAGATTACATCAGGAGCACATCTGTTTTCTAAAATTTGCCTACACTTATTAAGTGTATATAAAAAATCCATAACTATCTAAAGATCAAATTCGAATTTTTAAATCCAGTCAAGTAATGCACTGATAATAATCAGTACTCCAATAACTTTCAATATCGTTGCAACTATGCCACGGATGTTCAGCCATGCAGGAACTCGGTCTATTAGCAGCCATCCTATGAGGATACGGACTGCGGTGTGAATTAAAGCGTCAATCATATTTTTAATTTAAAATTCTGCCATAAATGTCAATAACAACAAAACTATGCTCCTGTGAGTTGTATAGTTTTAATCTGCCATGATTTCTTTTTATAATGTTTCTAAATATTCTTGTTGCCAAGTATCCTTTTTCATCAACACGCTCAACAATGCCATTTTTTTTGACAAACATAACATTTTCATCCATGTTAGTATCATAAGCCTCCACAGCTCCAGGCATGTTCAGTTTCTCTCCTGTAGAGCGTTTGATATAATGATAAAATCCATCTTTCTTGACCCAAATGTAACGGCATTTAGAATTTATAGAAACCTTGTCGTAGTACGCACTGATTAATAAGCGATGTTCTTCTATATCTATAAGGCCATGTTTGCCGTTTTGAATGATATCAATAGATCCATAGAAATCGTGAATTGAATATGAGTCACAGAGTGGTTCTACAATCCATTTGCCTAAAAGAGTGTCATAGAAACCAATTTTCTTATCTATACATACACATACCAAGGCGGAGTTAAGAAGTGTAATGTCATCAAAAATCGTAGGAAGAATAACCTTGTCGTCTATAGAACTCAACCCGACAAAGGCTTTTCTTCTTTCAATTTTTAAATTTTTCTGACATAGCACAGTTTCAGATTTAATGAAGAAATGTGAGTCAAGCCATTTTTTACGTTCTTCGATACACCGCATAGAATTTTATCTTTTCATAGAGTTCAACATCATTCTAAAAACAAATGTTGATAGACCATTCTTCTTGAACAAATCCATGATGTTTATGAACTTTTCCCAAGTAATACGCATATTGATGAATTCAGTCAACGCATTGTATGTAAACCAAAGATTGTCAGCGACATTGTACCGCCATAAATCACGCATAAAATGCCAATCTGCATAATAATGATATTCCAGAGGCATTAATATCCACGATTGTAAGACTTTTACATTTCCATACGAGGGAAGGTAGATAGACTCACCTTTTCCGATATTGTCGTTGGCGTATATCTGCATAACTTGTTGTTCTTTTAAAATCCTTAGGTCTGTTTGTAGAACAAGAAATTCTGATTCCGTCATTTTCATTAGGTCTGCAAAATTTGTTCTACCATCATATTGGAATTTTATTCGAATAGCTTCACCATAGCCAAGTAGCTTGACAGGTAAGGTATAAAGTAGCTCTTCACAATAAAAAACATCTTTTTGAGTCCATTCTAAAAGGGTATTGACCATCTCTACAGTAAGTTTTTTCCCAATAACGGAAGCTCGGTCAGCCATATTATTGAATAAAGATTCTGTAATATGGCTGATTCTTAGTTGATATCTTTTAATTTCCGAGTTATACTCAAATCCATTGCAGGTCATTGTGAGTATGATGTCGGCAAGGTATTTGTCAAGGGTCTTATCTACCACCATAATTGAATTCCAGTCCGTCAAGAATTCTACGAATCTGTAGAATATCGATACCGAAATTTAAGCCTTGGGCATCTTTTACCCCTTGTTCGTGTACGGCAATAATTTGCCCGTTTTTATCACAGACAGGACCGCCACTGTTGCCTCCGTTCGTAGACATCTCGTACTGCATCATCATCACTTTACGATTGGAACGTTCCTCTTCACGAAAAGCACTGATATGTCCTGCAGAGTAAGAGGCAGTAAAGCCTAATGGGTTGCCAAATGTCGCACAGTCAATGCCAACAGCGGCACGTTGCGATGCAAGTTCAAAATAGGGAACAGATTCACCTTGTTCAAGTTCAACTGAGAATATGGATATATCCATACCATTAGTATCTTCTGTCCAAAGTATATTTTTTATCCGTCGCTTTTTGTCTGTATAAATCTTACTATCATCAGGATTCTCCTTATAGAGATAAGCGGTAGAGAACTTTTCGGCTCCTGCAGGCAATACGTGCCAATTGGTAATGGCAAGACCTTGGTCGTTGATGAAGAAACCTGTCCCGATACTCGAACCTTCTTCTGTATTTACTTCTATAAGGAAAGTACGTTGTTTCATATACAAGGCGAGGTCTGGTTTGGGGGTTGGTGGAATTTTCCCTTTTACCCATTCTGTGCTGTCTGACAATTCCATGGCACGGTATGTTTGAGGGTATTGTATGACAACAAGATGGTTAAGACATTCATGTGTGTCATTCAAAATAACATATGCACCAATAGTGCCATTAGGATCGGTTATCTCTTGGTCACCTTTTGAATCTGGTATTAAGGTAACACTTTTACCAAGAAATCCATTTTTGATGAACATTTCCACATCTGTGCGGTTGGGCTCTACGCCGATAAGCTTGACATGCAGTCCAGATACGAGTTCTACCACATTACCAGATGCGCTCTTGATACTACTCTGATAGTCTTTAATAGAAGTACTGCCACCACTAGGGCTTATCAGTATATATAATATAATTCCGACGATTGCGGCAAAGATTAAGAATTTTTTCATTTGAATTCTATTTCCAATGGTTTAACAATATGCCAAGACTTTCCGTTTTTTACGACTTCGCCAACAGTTCTTGTGACAATGGAACATGTTCCACTGATAGTTCCTGTCGATTTTACGACTCCTGAGGCTAATAATGTGCTTTGGCTGTCAAGAAGCATTTGACGCTTCTCGCCGACTATATCGTCTGTCATTTCAAAAGTACCTGTCCCATCGTCATAAATAGTCAATACGAAAAATCTATTGTTGTCGCCTTCTTCCACACGATCTTTAGTCCTACAAAAACGATAACCGTCCCCATCGTCCTCTGCCATGGTTGCATAGCGCTTTCCTATCATATTTTTCACTAATAATACGGGTTGGTTTGCTGGTGTGCCAGCAGGGCTCGGCTGTTGTTTATAAGGCTCAGGTTTTGTTTCCTTTTGCAGATAGTCTGATGCCGAGAATGAACTATTTGTCGAGCTACTATAGCCACATGAATTTATAAGAGCCAACACATTGGCAAGCATCTCGTCGTGCTTTTCTTTCTCAGTGAAAACACTTGCCCCTGACAAGCGCAGTACTTTTAAAACTGCTGCATACAATTCCATTAAGGCTTGCTGATATTCGTTATTGTTTGTATCCATAGCAATAAAGTTATTTAAATTCGACGACTAATTTTTCTGTTACTACCCATTGTTTTCCAACCTTATTCAGGTGACCTTCTTGCTTTACAACAATATCTGTAGGATTTCCTGTAATGTTGAATTTCGCTACATAATTTTGGAAAGTCTGAATGTCAGACAAAATGAGAGCTTTGCATTCTGGGTTGATAGCGTATGTCGCAACATTTGCCCCCTCTTCATAGTCAATAGTGAAGAGTTTATCACTGCTATCATCGGATATGGTACGTTCAAGTGTTGATATTCTACCATTGTCTATCATAAAGTTGACAAAACGATGCAGTTTGACTTTTCTTCTTTCTTTATTCTTCGTTGCAGCCTGCTGTTGACTTATGGTTTGTTCTTCTTTTCCATAAGTTGTTACAGCAACATTACGTGAGTTATCTTCTTTGTGATATGTTGCAGTTGAATGTACTTTAGCTGTTGTTACATGATTATGGCTTATTTTTGCCTCACCTTGAATATTCGTTAGCACAGATTTCTCAGTCATTGTATTCCCATCTTGTTGGAGGGTGTGGTCTTGCTTTGTATTGTCCTTCTTTTTGTTTTTGGGTAATGCAAAGTAAATAATTCCTATCGTATTTATGAAAATAAGTCCCAATAGCCACCACGGAATCTCTTGTGAGGATAGATGCTCAATTTTTTCATTTTGTTGTTCTATTTTTGTTTCTAATGTCTCAATGCGAGATTGCAAATTTAGAACAGATTCACTGCTGCCAATTTTGACATTCAGAATGGAATCTGTTAGAGTGCTGGTTTTTGGTGTATTTGCTCCAACAGCAACGCTTTCTGACACTTGGAATAATCCAAGCGTCAGAAATACTATAAATGCTAAAAACGGCTTCTTCATTGATGTTTTTTCTCTTTGTTGTTTAACGCTTCTTGATTGCACTCTTTGGTCATTTGGTATAGTGTCTCTTTCAGCGGCCAAAAGAACATAGGGTCACCAATGGCAAACTGGGCTTTTTGCTCATCGCTATTGTCATTGAGTACGATGTCAAAACTGCTTTCTGCATATTCTTTCATGGTGTTGACAAAATTGGTAGGTATGTCAAGCCCTAATTTTGAAAGAGCTTGTACCATGCTATCTTCCGCAAAAAGACCACAGAATTTGTTGAAAGAGTCAAGGACATCTTTCTTCTTAGAAGACATTTGTCCGTATGTAACCGTAGTGCCATATTCCTCGTCTGTATATCCGTGGCACAAGCAATTGTCTGGAATCAAATGATCTTTCAGAGGTTTGCTTTCCATGATGAGTCCTCCTTGAGCTGTCACCAACTTTGGCTCTTTGGAAAATTGTATTTGAATATTAGCCGTTCTCAAGTCATTGTTATCTACAAGTTTGCCATAGTATGCGAAAATTCGACTTACGATTAGGCTCAATGTTGCTTCATCATCAGTGATTAGTTTGATATACTTACTTCCCATGCCAGTGAAAGTAATCTTCTTCGGAATCTTTAGCTCTGCAAGGTCGAGTATGACAGCAGTATAATACATCAGACTTGCGAAATGAGCTATTATCACACGCATCATCTCGGAAGAAGAAGTGATAACCTGAGAGAAATTCAGCGGATTTTTAGCATCCTTATCATGCGTGAACAGATAGCTGATGAAATCAGATGATGATAAGCCTGTTTTTCCCAATACGGCTTTCAACTCAAGTTTCTTTGTATCGGAAAGAATCTTGTATGCATCAGACTGTATATAGAAATTGATGAATCCGTTTTCCAATTTGTTGTTGGCATCATTTATACCATCTCCCCAAATGTCGTTGGCGGCAAACAATGCAGAAAACACTGCGGACGCGTCTTTGCTGCCAGGTTTAGGATTCACATGAAGAATGTCTGTAGTACCACCACCGATGTCAAGATTCATATATGGCTGACCAAAATGCAAATCAGCGAGAAACGAATAATAAGGAGCCACGCTTTCTAATTCAAACTTAATGTTGTCTTCATTGATATTCAACCAACGTGCAGCTCCCTTCCAAGCATTTTTGAAAGTTTGTACTTCTGGCACACTCATAGACAATGGGTAAGTAGCGACTACCTTAAAATCTGTGCCGCCACCATTGAGCACAGACTTACCTTTCATCATCCAAAGTAGCTCCTTAAAGTATTCTTGCAAGCGAGCTGGTGCAAGAAGATTGTTTTTAGCCCATTTAATGTTTGTACGATATACCCCTTGAGTATTTCCTTCCTTGACAAGCTCATTGTCATAATTGAAACCAACATTTATGGAACTGAAACATTTCAAGTTTCCTTCTTGTTGTATTTTTTCCCAAGTTGTTGTACGCATAGGATAATGTATGCCTTTTTCCTTGTCTATCTCAAATGGCACGAACTCTCGTTGTAAGAAAGTAGGAAATTTCACGAAATATCCAGCGCCTCTGTCATCATTGAGTATCATAATCTGACTATCGTCATTTTCTGGGATTTCAGAGCGCAGAATGCTAAAGTTATCTATTTGATTTACCGTTACGGAACTAGCATCCCCCAACATCTTACTTACATAGGCAACATGGGTGTTCGTTGTTCCAAAATCTACACAAAAAGTGAATTTTGAAATCGTATTAGGACATGGTTTGAATTTTGGGATGATAAGTGCATTGCAAGTGTCACTTCCATCAGGAACAGTAAGTTCCATGAAATCAAAATCACCATCAACATGCAAATGGCGAGTCTGGAAGCCGCTGTCGGAAGTACGTTTTTCGTCTGAGACTTCTTGAATTGGTTTTCCTTTCTCCAAATCAGAAAGACGATAGAATGTCAGTTTCAAATCGTCAAGCTTGTTTGTGCCAAGCATGATGTTGTAAGCATTATTTTGTGTCAAACGATAGGATGGGAATATAGCCAAGTCAAACATCTCTTTGTCGAAACATCTTACCTTGTCGCATCCCTTGCCATCTTCGTCGCCATCACAATAGCGTTTGCTGAATATAATTTTCTTGTCATCCTCTAATGGTATGTCGATAGTAACGATTACATCTAATGTATCTTTATCAACACTCACATTCACCATGCTTTCGATGTCTTCAATTTGGAAGAATTTGAAGAACTCCTTCTTCAAAGGCAACATATATTTGATGTTCTGGCTAGAACCCGTGTAGAACTTATCCTTTCGTACATTATATGATACCTCAATGATTTTAGGCTCAAGAAAATCATCAACAGTAATATATGGATGTTTGAAAGTAGTTCCTGGTAGTATGCGTTCTGTCAATGCATTTTTCAACATAGGAGGTATGATGTCCGTTGCTCTGTTCCATTTACGGTCTTTATCTATGTAATTATAGCCATCAATACCATTAGGGGTTAAAGCAAGAGGAGTTTCCACTATACGCATCTCGTCATTGACATCTTCATGTTCCCACAAGTCAACTGTAGGCTTGATGATATAATCACTAAAAGATAAATCAGGAATGTTGTGTGAGCAATACAGGTAAACGCTTGAAGTTGTAATAGAACCAATATTCTCTATAGAAAGAGGTTTCACCTTTTTCAGCTCCGGGGCTTTTTTGTCGATAATTATTTTCTTGTCAAACTGAACATGACAATTGCTGATATAGCTGTATATCTGCGTGTCTTTAAGACTGTCAAGTTTTGACAAATCTGTTAACCAATAGGTATATATGAATTCTCTGAAATCTTTGGAACGCTCATATAATGGGGTATGACGACTATTGTCAAAAAGGCGATTGCCTGCTCCCCCATAAAACTCCAATTTTGCTTCTTTCAAGCGTCTTCTGACATTGGGACTTGTATATACAAGAGTAATTGGTGATGTTCCACCGAGAATAATCTCTTCCCCATTACGTGTTTTCCACTTAAAGAGATATATCTTTGAGAATTGGTTAAGCACAGTTGTGCGATGTGCGTCAAGCAATGCTGCCCCAAGTTCCTTTTGTTCAGCATCACCATACATCATAAGAACATTACATTCTGACGCAACGTCCCATTCATCAACATCAAAATCCTGCATGTCACCATACTTGAATATGAATTCAAGCATGTCCAGACATTCACTTACCAAAAAGTGGTAGGCGGTAGGAACTGTGTTTCCTTCATTGTTGATGACACCATTATACGACACCTGTTTCAAATCATCGTCTGTGCTGTTAAAATAGCTGTTAAGCTGTTTGAAAGCAGAGTCAAATAGATAAAGACGTGCGTATGGTGTAGGGATAGATGTTCCCATTTTGTTGATAGAGTCACCATATTCAAAAAGTTTATCGGCTATCTTAGAACCATCAACAGTGCCTCTCCGAACAAAACCATAATGCCCAGTTTTGTTAAGATTATCGCCGATGCTAAAAAAATGCAAATCTGACATAATGATATTATTTACCTCAAATCCGCAACCTATAGGGTTTAGTGGGATT
>ULTU01100143.1_pt1 | contig 15232 bp, 12 predicted proteins | sample 1957861 | NCBI WGS metagenome assembly ULTU01 (sample SAMEA4835742, study PRJEB28245) | human gut metagenome | biome: gut microbiome; material: fecal sample | place: Denmark | collected 2008
GTAATCAACCGCGACGAAGACACCTATCTTTACGTAAAAGGCAACTTTACGCCGATTATTCCCGAAGAAGTTTGGGATAAGTGCAGGGAGATTCGAGAGAGTAAGATAAGGCTTAGAAAAACACAAGAAGGTAAATTTGAAAAGTCGGGACTGAGAACGTCGGAAGACATTTGGGCAAAGCGCTTGCGTTGCCGTTGCGGATATCATATGCGAAAGGACGTTTGGCACACAACGAAACACGGCTTAACGTACGGTTATAAATGCTATAACGTGTTGAATAACGGTAGCAAGAAAGTGAGAATCGAGGTCGGGCTTGATGCCGAAAAATATTGCGATATGGGCGCGATTGCCGATTGGAAACTCGATTTGATGTTCCAAAAAATACTTGACGAGTTGAATTTGCATAATAACGATTTGGTAGATAAGGCGTATCAAAAGTTTGAAGAGTGTTATACGCGAGATGCGAAAGATTTGAGACGACTTAGAGATGCGGAAGCAAAACTTAGAAAGATTCAAATGAAGATAGAAAATTTAACGGAAATGCGTGTCAACGGGGAAATTACGAAACAGGAATTTTCTTCAATGAAAAACAAAATCAACGGCGAAATGCTTATGGCGGAAAAGGAAGTGGAAGAGGCGAAAACACTTCTTTTAGAAGAAGGTAAAATGGCGAATCCGCTTATCGATAAAGCCGATTTCAAAGATATGATAATGGAAAAATTAGACTTTTCAACGCCGATAAAGCAGTCGAATTTGGTAGAGGCAATCGTCAAGAAAATCGTGCCGAACACAACGCTAGATTTTACCTGGTATCTCAATTTGTTTCCAAGGCAAGAGGGGGACGAGGACAGAGATTATAGGGAAATAAAGACCTTTATTATTGGTTATAAGGCGGCAAAAGAGTTTAGAAAGATGAGGCACACGTTGCTTCGAGAGAATCAATGGCAAGACCTAATGGTTCGAATTATGGCATAAGAGTTAAGGCATACGAGTAAAATCGTGTGCCTTTATTCTTTTAAGGCTCTGTCTTACCACCCGACTGATTTTTGACGGAAAAACACTGTGAAATACTTCGTATTTTGCTCGGTTACAGACCACAATGGGTATGCGCCCTCGCAAAATGCTCGTCTTTCTTGCGTTTTCCTCGTCAAACCGCAAAGGTAAATAGCTTTGCTAATCAGCCGTTCGTTTAGACAGAGCCTTTTTATTTTTTTAAAATTATACCCTAACGGGTGTATATATGGCGAAATTTCATAAAAATAAACCCTATTGGGTATAATTAGTGCAAAAAGCTTGACAAAAGCCCCGAAAGGGTATAAAATAGTATTGTCAAAAATTATAAGCAGGTTTTTAAAACGGTGCTATGAAAACTATAAGTGATTTTATAAAACAAAATAGAAAGGAATTGGGGTTAACCCAAGAAGAGTTTGCAATACGTGCAGGACTCGGGCTTCGCTTTGTTCGTGAACTTGAACAAGGCAAGAAAACGTTGCGCCTTGATAAAGTCAATCAAGCATTGGCGGTGTTCGGCGCGCAAGTATCAGTAGGGAGATTGAATAGTGATGAGTGATACGTATAGAAGCGCCTATATTTACGTGCGAAACGTCTTTGCGGGCGTATTAGCGGAAACGGACTACGGATATTCTTTTGCCTACGACGAAGAATATTTGAAAACCGAAAACGCAACTGCCGTTAGTTTGACGTTACCGCTTACGGCAAATAAATATCGAGCGAAAACCTTGTTCCCGTTTTTCGACGGATTGATTCCCGAAGGGTGGCTACTTGACATCGTAACGCACAATTGGAAAATTTCACCGAGCGATAGGTTCGGTGTGCTTTTGGTTGCTTGCAAAGACGCGGTAGGAAACGTAAGCGTAAGAGGTGAAAAATTATGAAATGTTTATGTTGTGGCAGGGAATTTACGCCCAAAGCGTCCATAGAAGAAATGGAAAACGGTTGGCACAAAAAATGTGTGAAAGCGTTTTTCGGCGGCAATAAGTTGCCGATATTAGATATATCGGAAGAAACGTTAAAAAGGCTTGCCGAAGAAAGTACGAATAAGGGGTTTACCGTTCCCGGCGTGCAAAAGAAATTGTCCTTGCATTTAACGGAGGGAGCGTCGCCAAGACTTACGCTTGTCAACTATCCTACGGGATATATTTTGAAACCTCAAACGGAAGAATACGAAAATTTGCCCGAAGCCGAATACTTGGTTATGCAAATGGCAAAACATGTAGGGATAAAAACCGTGCCGTTTGCGTTGATTAAGATGAATAGTAAGGGCGAACTTGCCTATATCACCAAGCGAATTGATAGGGTACAGGTGGACGGCAAAATGCAAATGCTTGCGATGGAAGATTTTTGTCAACTTGAAGAGCGTTTGACGGAAGATAAGTATAAAGGTTCGTACGAGCGTTGCGCGAAAGTTATCAAGAAATATTCGTCCATGGCGAAATTCGATTTAACGGAACTGTATTTGCGGTTAGTTTTCTCGTTTGTAATCGGCAATTCGGACATGCACTTGAAGAACTTTTCAATGATAGAAAAGGTAGAGGGAAGTAGCGAATACGTGCTCTCCGCGGCATACGATTTACTGCCCGTCAACGCCATTATGCCCGAAGACGAAGAAGAATTTGCCTTGACTATGTGCAAGAAGAAACGAAAAATTAGAAGAAAAGACTTCTTATCGTTCGCAGAAGAAATCGACATAGAAAGCGTTACGGCGGAAAAGTTACTTGCCAAGGTTATTAACGAAAAAGAAACATTGCTTGCAATGACGGACGAATCGTATTTGTCTGAAAGATTGAAAGCGCGTTTGAAAGAAATAATTTCCGCACGTATCGGCGTTTTAGAAGAATAAAATAAAAATTTTTATAGATATTTTTGTAAACATGACGGAAGTTGTCATATTTACTATGCTAAAATCATTTTGATTTTAGCACAAAAGGAGAAAATAATTATTTGTTATGAGCCGTTGTTTATATAACAGCAGTTTTGAGAAATTCATTAATGCTGATGAAAATTCAATATTTGGTGCGTTATGTGATAATTATCACGGCGACGCGCTTACGACAACAAGAGAAGCATGGAAGTCTGAAATATCTATAATAAAGGGCGTTTTATCAAATTATGCGGATAAAAACGGACAAGTTATATTTGAATATGATATTCCGCGTCTTGGAAAGAGAATTGACGTTGTTTTACTTTTCAAAGGCATCGTTTTTTGCGTTGAGTTTAAGGTCGGCGAATCAAAGATATTGGAAGCAGATATCGACCAAGTTCTTGACTATGCGCTTGACTTAAAAAACTTCCATAAATTTAGTCAGGACAACCTTATTGTTCCTATTTTAGTTGCAACGAATTATCGTAATTCTTCCACAGATATTAGAATGTCTGTTTATGACGATAGAGTAGTCAATCCTCTTGTAACGGGAGAAAATGGGATTTCAAATTTAATATCGAAAATCTTAGAGAAGTATCCAAACGAACCTGAAGTCAATCCGGATTGGATTATAAGCCCGTATGCGCCGACGCCTACGATTATTGAAGCGGCAAAAACGCTTTATGAAAGCCATTCGGTAGAAGATATTACTAGACACGAGGCGGACAAGGTTTCTACGGACGCAACGATAGCATACATTCTTGACGTGATACAAAAGAGCAAAGCAAATAGAGAAAAAAGTATTTGTTTTGTAACAGGTGTTCCCGGTGCGGGCAAAACGCTTGTTGGACTTGACGTTGCCGTAAGACAAACGTATCAAGGCCAAGAAAAACCTATTGAGGACGAAGGCGCGGTTTACCTTTCGGGTAACGGACCGTTGGTTGCAGTTTTGACCGAGGCACTTGCAAAAGACAATTATCAAAAATGTCGAGAGAGAAGCGAAAGCAAAAAACTCTCTGATTCTCGTAGAGAAGTTGGCAAGTTTATCCAAATTATCCACCGTTATCGTGATAATATGCTTGCGAAAATCAAAAATCCCGTTGAAAACGGTATTTTAGAGATTGACCCTGAAAAGGCAGTAAAACTCGCGGAATCTGGCTACGGTGAAGTGGAACACGTTGCCATTTTTGACGAGGCGCAACGTTCTTGGACGCATAAAAGACTTGCGGATTATCTCAAAAGAGGTGGAACATACGGCAATAAATTAAAAGTTCCTAATTTCCCTATGTCTGAGGCTGCATTTTTGATTTGGTCGCTTGACCAACGTGAGGACTGGGCAACAATTATTTGTCTTGTTGGTGGCGGACAAGAAATCAACACGGGCGAGGCGGGTATTTCCGAGTGGATTAACGCGCTTAATGAAAAATTTCCGCATTGGAATGTTTATATTTCGTCGAAATTAACGGAAGCGGAATATGCCGAAGGCAAAGTAAACGAATTGCTTGAAAAGAATAACAAGGTTACATATTCTGACAATTTACACCTTGCAGTTTCCTTGCGTTCTTATAGAGCAGAAAAACTCTCTGCGTTTGTTCACGCATTGCTTGCGATTGAGCCTACTGCCGCAGAGTTATATAAGGAAATTAAGGACAAGTATCCTATTGTGCTCACAAGGGATATGGAAAAGGCAAAAAGGTGGTTGCACGATAAGGTTAGAGGAACGGAACGCACAGGTGTTCTTATAACAAAGGAATCGGCAAGATTTAAGCCTTTGGGTATTCACGTGTTGCCTTCGGGTGACGAAAACGCCGTTCATTGGTTCTTGGAAGACAAAATTGACACCAGAGCATCCAACTACCTTGAAGATGCCGCAACGGAAATTCAAGTTCAAGGGTTAGAACTTGATTATACTTGCTTGCTTTGGGACGCAGATATGCGATATGAAAACGGCGAGTGGCGTTTCTATAGGTTTAACGGTCAAACAAAGTGGGTAGAGCAGACGCCAACAAGCGAAAGTAAGCAAGACTTAATGAAGTATATGCTTAATGCTTACCGTGTTTTATTGACGCGAGCGAGAGCCGGTATGGTGATATGTGTTCCAGAGGGCAATGGAAACAAAAATCCGAGTGGTTTCTGGGAAGATAGCACACGCTTGCCCGAGTACTACAACGGCACGTATGAATACTTGAAAAGTTTAGGAATTGAAGAGATATAATGGTAGAAGTTGTTGCGGCGCTTATATGGGATAAGGATAAGTTTCTGATTTGTCAAAGACCGGCAAATAAGGCACGAGCACTCCTTTGGGAGTTTGTGGGCGGAAAGATTGAAAAAGGCGAAACGAAGGAACAAGCCTTAATTCGTGAGTGTAAAGAAGAACTAAATATTACGGTTGACGTTGGTGACGTTTTCATGGAAGTCGTCCACGAGTATCCTGACATTACCGTGCATTTAACTTTGTTTAATGCAACGATAGCGGAAGGCGTTCCACAAAAACTAGAGCATAGCGATATAAAATGGATAACACCGGCAGAAATTCCAAACTACAATTTCTGCCCAGCAGATGAAGAGATTTTGAAAAAGATAAAGGAGAAGGCTGTTAATGGTTACTCGTAAAGAAGATACGTCGAAGAGAGTTGCAAGACGTAAGTACGAAGAAAAGAATAAAGAATTGCGCAAAGAGAAAAACGCGAACTTTCAAACGATGATTCCAAGAGAATTGTTTGAAGAAATCAACGAGTTTTTAACCGAAAAGGGTATGACGAAAGTGGATTTTATCAAAAAAGCTTACGTAATAATGAAAAAAGGGGACTAAAAGTATGTTAGAAGTCGGAATGAAAGCGTCGGGGTTTACGTTGCCCGATAAAAACGGGAATATGGTTTCGTTGTCCGATTTTCTCGGCAAGAAAGTGGTTTTGTAGAAGATTATTTAAAGTGGCGCTTAATGGGGTGCAAAAAGTTGATTTTTGATAAACGAGAAAATTTTGACAAAAAGCAAATTGGGAGAAGCGTAGATTTTTCCAATAAAGATATAAAGCGTTCTCCTCAAAATGAATATTATCAAATAAAATAAAGATAGAGAGTCGGTGGCTAAAATCACCGACTTTTTCTATGCTTAAATTCAAATCTTTTGTTTGAAAAGTCGAATATATCTATTGATTTTTTTATAAGAAAATGGTATAATAAGTTCAATTATTATACCAAGGGGTATTTTTATGGCAGCAAATTATAATAAACTATGGAAATTACTTATTGATAAGGGTATGACAAAAACCGATTTACGTATGAAAACCGGTATGTCTACGTCTACGCTCGCAAAGATGAGTAAAAACGAAAACGTTTCATTAGACGTTATTCTTAGCATTTGCAAAGTGCTTGAATGTAACATTGGCGACGTTGTCGACGCAACAGAAAAAGAAGATTAATACATGAATTTGCGCAATGGGGAAAATCATGGCTGAAATAGAAATTGGTAAATTTACATTAGAATCCTTGACGACGGGTATGTATAACAATCCCGAAATTGTTTATAGAGAATATATTCAAAACGCTGTAGATTCATTTGATAATGCAGTATCAAAGAAGTTAATGAAACTTGACGACTGCAGAATTGAGATAATTGTTGACGCAGATAGGCAAGAGATTAGTATTAAAGATAATGGTACGGGTATCGGAAAAGAACTTGCTGTAAAAACCTTGTTGGATATAGGTAATTCTACTAAAACACATACAAGCAACAGGGGTTTTAGAGGAATTGGTCGTTTGGGCGGATTATCGTATTGTAAAAAATTAAGTTTTTGTACCTCTGCTCAAAATGAACCAGAAAAGACATTAGTTACGTTTGATTGTGCGAAGTTAAAAGAATTGCTAATCCCTGGACACGCTACTGAATATAATTTGCAAAAAGTCATTTCTGCCGTTACAGAAGTTAAGGTGTTATCTGAACAAGCATCGGCGCATTACTTCATAGTAAAGATGGAGGGGGTTGACGATATTTCCACATTACTTGATATCGAGTTTGTTAAGGATTATATTGCTCAAGTGGCACCTGTTCCATTTAGAGACCGCTTTTATTGGGGGCGAGAGCTTAAAAATGAGTTTGCAAAAAGTAATTTTAACGTTGCCGAATATGCTGTGTTTGTTGGTGATTCTTTTGAGACGTTGTCCCAAGTATATAAACCTTATAAAATTACAATAGATGTTTCTGCTCGTGCGGGAGTTGCTAAAGACGAAATTCAAGGGGTATCATATTTTGATATTAAAGATTCTTCCGATAAAGTATTGGCTATTGGTTGGTATGGTGAGCTTGATTTTTATGGGACAATTGCTGATGAAAAAGTGTCTGGTATTAGAATTAGACAAGGAAATATTCTAATTGGTGACAATAAAACGTTATCCCCATATTTTATAGAAGCGAGATTTAACAACTGGTGCGTTGGTGAATTATATATAATTTCTGATGATTTAATACCGAATGCAAGAAGAGACGGTTTTGAAAGTAATAAGGCTTTTTCTGAGTTTTGCGATTGTTTTAAGAGAACAATTGGTGTTGAATTAGGATTAAAAATAAGAACAGCATCTAAAACTCGAAATAATCCTATGAAAAAAGCCTTAACCAAAACTGAGAAAACGATTGTCGCTGTTGAAAAGGTTTTAGAAAGTGGTTTTAATTCTTCTTTTGAGAAAGAACAAATAGCCAAAAGTTTAGAGGGTGCAAGAAAAGACCTTTATGTTATACCTAAGGACGCACCAACAGAGATTGCTACTCAAAAGGCTGAATTAATGGGGAAATTGACTGAATTAACAACTGAAGTTGACGAGTCAAATAACTATAAAACAAAGAAAGATATTCCTTCGGACTTTTCAAAATCGGAAAAGAAAATAATACAGGCAATGTTAGAAGTGTTAACGAAAAATTTTGAAAGACCAATAGTGGACATTTTATATAAAGAATTTTTACAAGAACTAAAGAAAAAGGGCTAAAAATATGGAAATTTATCCTGAAAAATATGACCAACTTGAATTAACATCTAGTGAAAGGTCGTTTTTACGTACCGTAAGCAGGGCGTTTAACGATGACGAGCTTGGTTATTACGTATTACATATTAATCCAAGAAAAATTGGGCTCGAAGGTGGTAGACCGGAATTATTCAATCTTCTAATTTGCAAAGAAGGTTTACTTTTGTTGCGTTTTTTTGATGTTGATAATGTTAATGCAGTAAAAATGACTATAGAGCTTAATGCGCAAAGAGGAGTTTTTGACAAGATAGAAAATGATATTTATGAAAAATTAAAAGGGAGTAGATATCTTCTAGATTTTTCAGGAGAATTATTGTTTAATTTTAATATTTGTTTTGTTTTCCCGGAAATAGAAAGTTCACAAGTTGTATCACAATTGACACCAAATGGTAGAGCATTTGTAACAAAGCATGTTTTATTTAAGGATACAATTTTAGCTGTTAGAAAAGAAGGAGAAAGTATTCTTAAAAGTTATATTTCCAGAAGAAATTTTATTGAAGAAAAAATAATTAACAATATATTTCAAAGGCTTTGTCCAGAAATTACTATTGCTAGAAAATATATTTTAAGTGATGATGTGTCGGTAACTACCCACGATCAGGGGGTGGATGGTTCTGATAGGTCGGTGTTATCGTATAGACTTAATTCTTCTCAAATTAATATAATAAATAAGATTAAAAAGGGCGACCAATTGATTTTGGCGTGTGCTGGTAGTGGAAAAAGTGTTTTGCTGATATCAAAATGCTTTAAGTTGGCGAGCTTAAATCCTGCTGAAGATTTTTTAATTACTTGTTATAATAGGAATCTAAACAACTATTATCAATGGGCGATAGCGCAGGCGGGCTTTTTAAATAGAAACGTGAAGTGTCAAACTTTCTTTGTCTTGTTGAGCCATTTGTTAGAAAGTAACCATATTCCAATACCAACTATGTATAATGGAGATACAAACGAGAATTTTGATGCACTTTTTAGAGTGGCAAACGATGCTTTAGCTAAGGGTAGAATTAAGGAAAGGTTCACAGGGATTTTTATTGATGAAATTCAAATATTTAAACCTGAGTGGTATAGATTTTGTTTCAATTTATTAAAAAATAAAAATGCTGAAAATCATTTCTTTATTATTGCTGGAGATAAATCTCAAGACATTAAAAATCACATTAAAAGCGGTAAAGCTCCGTGGCAAGGAAATGGAGAAGGTTATCCAGAATATAGAGGAAAAACTTTGCCGATAGAAACGAATTATAGGAACTCGAAACCAATTAATGATGCAGTGGATAGATTCGTAGAGAAGGCAAAATGGTTTGGAGAAAAAATTGGTGCTGATTTAAGTTCTGACCCAGAGTTGTTTCTTCGTGGAACGGCTTACAGAGAAGGCAATTCTCCTGAAATTATAGAATTAAAAGATTTTAGTAACGAAGGAGAGGCGGAAGCTATCTGTCGAGCTGTAAAACATTTGATTGAAAATAAAGATATGAGTGAAGTAGATATAGCGATTATTCTATATAATCGTATTGGTAAGAACACGCATAGCGGATGGAAAACAAAATTTTATAATTTATTACCATATATCAAACAACGTTTTTATTCTTACGGTTGGGAAGACCCTGCGGTTCTTATTTCTGGGGAATCAAACGGTGTCACTTATGGTTCAAGAACTGGTGTTACAATAACAACAATTGAAGGGTCGCTAGGCTTGGATTTTAGAGCAGTTATCTTGGCGGGACTTAGGCCTTTAGGCAGTCACGAAGGAGTTCAAACGACAAGAGATTTTTCCAATTTGACATTGGAAAAGCAAGAAGCGTATAAAAAGAATATTAATTTTATATATACTGGCTGTACAAGAGCAAAGGATGAATTGTCAATAGTGTTATCGGCAAAAAGAGGCGAGTCTGTGTATATGGATTTAATTAGAGATTCTATGGGAGATGATAACTAAAGATGGCAGTTTATGACGATAAAACTTTTGGTATTATAAAAGCAGGGGATAGAGAAAATTGCTTTATTATTAGTAATGTTAAAAGTCGTACAGAGGCGGTTTTTAAGGCAAGTTATATTGTAGCTTCAAGTATGCGCATTTCAGGAAAGATTACGGCTCTATTTGACCTTATTGTGTTAGGCGACGTTGAAGCTGACGATATAGAAGTTAAAGGTAAGTTTATATGTATGGGCGATTGTACGGTTGAAAATTCGATTATTGTCCAAGACAAAATGTTTGTTAAACAAGTAAAAGCTAAAAATATCGAAGTACACGATCAGATTACTGCACAAGAAATTGATGTTGATGTGATTAAAGCTGATGGCAATATAATTGTTGGTCAAACTTTAGCTACGGAGGAGCTTGCATTTAGCGAGCAGAATATTTTGTGTGGTGAAACTGCATACGGAGCTGGTCAAATTTCTGCTAATTCTATTATTACAGTGGAAGAATTGGATATGGACGACGGTGAAGATGCTGTTGTCGAACCCAACAAAATTGTATTTGAAGGGAAAAAGAGTGAGAGAAATTTTGATTATGGAAAAAAATACATAGATAAAAATGATTATGAGGCATATTTTACAGATTTATGGGCAGAGTGCGATGATGTTATGCAATATAACATTGTTAGATGGCGTAGGGCATTACGAGAAATTGAAGAAATTATTAACAAAAAAGAACTCGATTGTTTTAATTTAGGTTTGTTTTTAACGTTAACAGAAATTAATTTTTCTTCTTATTTTAAAGGGTGGGAGACAATTAGTCAGTGGTGGAACAGACTATTTAAGCATTTTGATAGTATAGCTAATGGTGAAGGACTTGGTGTGGAAAAGAAGATTACAATATCTGATTTTACTATTAATCAAAGAGTAAGGCATGATAAATATGGTTCTGGTATAGTAGTAAAAGGCTTAGTTAATAAGGATAATAAAGTGCAAGTAACGATAAGGTTTGATAAACCAAGATTTGACGGTAGAACACAAATAGATTTCCAGCTTGATTTAGCAATAAAATCTTTTTCTCTTGAACAGGAATCGAAATATACTTCAGATGAGCTTAAGGAAAAATTATTTATAGAACCTAATGAATATGGTGAATGGGTTGCTTTTTTAAGTATTATAGAAACATATAGAAACCGATTAAGTGTTAACTTAAATAAGACTATCATTGATTTACTATACTCTAAAATAGGAGTAAAATCTAAGTTTATAGAAGACAGGATTAAAGAAAACGGGTGGGATGATTAATGAATAATCGCGAAATATTGGCAAAAAACATTTCGGAAAGATTTATAAGTGCTATTTCTGGTAATGATAAGAAACAAATTCTAGAACATAATCCGGAAGATAGAATATACGTGGGGAAATTATCTCCTCAAAGCAAAGAGGAGAGTTTTTCCTCAAGCGTTCTTATTAAACAAATAAGTGTTGATTTTAGGATTTCTAAGAATGATGTTGATACTGCAAAATTAAATATTTATCCTCAAGGGAACTTCTTTTTTAGAGTGATTCCGACTTTGGCACAGCAACGAGATTATTTTCTTAAAGACTTCAACTTAGTATTTAAAACTTCTTATAAAAATTTTGAGGAATTTGTGGACGCTTATATTTCTGGCTCTTTTACAAGTGAAATGTCAGAACATAAAGTGCAATTATTGCCTGTTTATGAAAAAATTGCAATTGATAGAAACAATGTCTTTTTTAGTGTAAACGTTGTTGATTTTTATAATAAACAATATTCAAGCGGCTCTATTCCGAAAAACGAAGAAAGTTGTGAATTCCGTAAACAAATAAAAAGAGAAGTAGAAAATATAGCTGTTGAATTAAAGGAAAAGCATAATGTTATACCGTGTCAATTTAGAGAGAAATTAAAAATTGAAAACCTATTATCAGAGGCAAATTGGGAGAAATATAAGGAAAGACAAATTAAAAGAGAAGAGACTCAAATGTTTACAGCTTTTAATTATTCCTTGGATGTGGAGTTTAAAGGTGTTGGAGACTATATATCGGTAGCGGTTGCTTTAAGCAATGAAACTATTTGGCAAGACGAGACTCAAGATAAAGGGCAAGCCAAGCCTAAAAACGATAAGTATAGAATTACAACGTTGTTCAATTCTGGTATAAAAGTAGCATGTGAAAATACAACATTCTTGCCTATTGAACTTGATTATTTTGCAGATGACTATAAGTATGACAAAAACGTTTATGCTTTAGGTAATAATTGCAATGTTGAATATAACAGAGAAACCGCAGAACTTCAAACGACGCACGTTCCACAGTTTATTCAATATAGATTAAAGACGAGAGATGATTTGGCTGTAAGGTTTGACGAGCTAATAGTTTCTCCTGTTGAGACATTAAACAAAGTATATGACAATATGCTTAGAGAACTTTCCAATTGGGAAAGTGATTTTGCGACAGGAAAAAACCCTTCTAATGGCGAGGCATTAACAGAATCAGGGAAAGCACAATTTAGAAAGGAAATTGACGGTTTTAGAACTGAAATTAAACGCTTTAAAACGGGAATTAATCTAATAGAAAAACATAATATGATAAGACAAGCCTTTTGTTATATGAATCAAGCATTTAAGAATTCGGCAAAAGGTTATTCGACGTGGAGACTTTTCCAGATTGTCTTTATTGTTTCACTTCTTTTAGATATTGTTGCCCATGAACCAGATTTAATGCTTGACGACGATTTGGTTCAAAAGGCTAAAACAGATGAAATAGATATTTTGTATTTCCCTACTGGTGGTGGTAAAACAGAAGCCTTTCTTGGTATTATGGTTTTCAATCTGTTCTTTGACCGCATTAGGGGTAAAGAGTGTGGGGTAACTGCGATACTTAAATATCCATTAAGATTATTATCAGTTCAACAAGTTCAGCGTGTATCTAACATATTGGCTTCGGCAGAACTAATTCGTAGAGAAAATCTTCCAGGCGGAGATAGATTTGCTTTGGGATATTTTGTCGGTGAACATAATACTCCTAATAGCATAAAAAAAGAGGAAAGGCAAGCTTTGTTAGATATGTCTCAAATGGAGCTTGACGAAAAGTATAAACTTTTAGATGTTTGTCCGTATTGTGGAAAACATAGTGTACACGTTATATATGATGAAGAAAAAAATTCGCTTGTACATATTTGTGATACGGAAGGATGCGATTCAAAAGGAACAGTGCCATTATATATGGTGGACGACGATGTTTATAGGTTTTTACCTAGTGTTATAATATCCACTGTAGATAAAATGACAGCAATAGGATTTAATTCAAAGTTTCACAACATTTTATGTGGGGCTGATTTTAGATGTCCTAAACATGGATATACAGATAAATTAAAGTGTTTGGCGGATAATTGTGATTGTGATACGTCTGAATTTGAAAGGGTTAGAATGAAAGACCCTGCGCCTTCTTTATTAATACAAGACGAATTACACTTAATTAAAGAATCTTTGGGTACGTATGCTGGGCATTATGAAACTTTAGTTGATTATTTTATTAAAAATCTTTCTGGAAGTAATCGCGGAATAAAAGTTATAGGTGCTACGGCAACAATTTCGGCATATGAAGAACAGGCAAAACATTTATATTGGAAAAACTCAATTAGATTTCCTGCGGCGTCACCTTATTTGGATCATAATTTCTATTCAAAAATAGATAAAAATGATATATGTCGTATTATTTTTGGATATGCGCCTTTTGGTAAAGCAATAGTAAATAGCGTTGCTTATTCTTTGCAATATCTCAAACGAGTAGTATGGGAATTGTATAAAGACCCTAAACAAATTTTATCGTTTGCAGGGATTGAGATTAATGGTACCGACGAAGAACGAATAGAGGCGGCTAAAAAACTTATTGAAGAATACTGGATTATTCTTGAGTACAATAATGTAAAAATGGAAAGCAACAGGGTTCTTCAAGGTTTAGAGGACCCCATCAATACCGAACTAATCGAAGAAGGGATTGAGCCGCTAATTCCTAGAAAAATGACGGGCGATGACTCTTTCCAAGAAGTTAGGTCAACTTTGTCTGCTATTGAGCATGCTGATAGTGTAATAGGCGGTATTGATTTTAATATGATAGCAGCAACAAGCATGATTTCTCACGGTGTGGATGCTGATAGATTTAATTTAATGGTTTTTTATGGTATTCCGGGAAGTACGGCAGAGTATATTCAAGCTTATTCACGTGTAGGAAGAAAGCATACCGGTGTTGTTATAGATATTATTCGTCCGTCAAGGGAGAAGGATAGAAGTTATCTTAAAAACTTTAATAAATTCCATGAATATAAGGATATTTTAGTTGATGCTGTTTCAATAAATAGATGGGCAACGAAGGCTGTAGAAATAACATTGCCAGGCGTAGTGTCAAGTTTACTATTAAACTATTATTTATATAAATTAAAATATACGGAAAGCGTTAAAGATATTAGTAAATTTGCGGATTTGCAAAACGCAATCAAAACAGGGAAAATTTCAGAAGAAGAAATTAAACAGCACGCATACAATGTTTTTAAGTGTTCAAATGAGGACAGCTCAGTTGGTAAACTTTATAAACAAATTATTGATATGAAAATTTCTGAATTGTTTGAAAAACTTAAAAATAATTCTTTTGAAGCTAAAACGTATTTGACAGAAGTCTTTGATAAGTGTAACTTCCATGTTATGAATAGTTTAAGAGATACAGATAAGCAAATAATTGTGGAAATGAGATAGGAGAAAAGATATGGCATCTGATAAAACAATGCACAGAGGTGTGCAACAAGCTTTGTATAAATATTTGCCTGAGAATTGGGTAGACTTTACACAAAGTGGTGGAAGTTTAACCTATGCTGTGCATGTAGATAATTGGAATAGCGTTCAATTAATGGGGATTAATAATAAACGTTTGTTGCGTGTTGTTAATCAACAAATTAAAGAATATAAAAATCTTAACGGTGACGAGTCCGTTGTTGGTTTTCCGTCGGAAATTAATGAGGATTATGTTGATGTTTTAACTCCTAAAATAAGCGATAACATTGCGGCGATTCAAACGTCTGTTAAGCCTTGGGTGTTTGTTTGTAAAAAATGTGGACATGTAAGGCAGTATTATAGTTACGATGAATTCAAAAGAAGAGAGCACGAGAGATGTAAATGTGGTGAAAATTTAACACAGCTAAGAATGATTCGTGTTTGTAAATGTGGTTATGCTGATGGTGTTTTTGTGCCAAAATGTAAGACTCCTGGTCATGGCACAAAATATATGATAAGAAAGGGTAGTGGTCTGGATTTTGTATGTACAGCTTGCGGTCAAAGAGCTTCGTTACCTCACTATTGTCCGGAGTGTAAACAAGAATTAAAAATTAAACCAGCATTAGATTCA
>ULTU01045980.1_pt1 | contig 15226 bp, 13 predicted proteins | sample 1957861 | NCBI WGS metagenome assembly ULTU01 (sample SAMEA4835742, study PRJEB28245) | human gut metagenome | biome: gut microbiome; material: fecal sample | place: Denmark | collected 2008
TTCAATACGATAACGACAGAAAATGATATTGTATAAAGTAAGATATGTATTAATCTGAAAAATAATGCTTTATAACATTATGAAAATATTCTTTTCACTTATTGCAAATTAGAAAAACCTATTTATATTTGCAGCGCTTAAAGAGATATATTATGCAAGACATAGGACAAAAAACACCGTTGGCAAACAATCATATCTCTGTAGATTGTGTAGTGGTTGGTTTTGACGGAGAACAGTTGAAAGTTCTGCTGATTAAGCGTGCGGGAGAAGAAGGGGGAGAGATATTCCATGATATGAAGCTTCCGGGAAGTTTGATCTACATGGACGAAGATTTGGATGAAGCTGCCAAACGGGTGCTGAATGAATTGACGGGGCTGAAGAACGTCAACTTGATGCAATTCAAAGCATTCGGCTCAAAAAACCGGACGAAAGATCCCAGAGATGTACATTGGTTGGAACGTGCCATGCAGTCCAAGGTAGAACGCATTGTCACGATAGCCTATCTTTCCTTGGTTAAGATAGACCGCGCATTGAACCGTGATCTGGACGATTATCAAGCCAGTTGGGTGGCTATGCCGGACATAAAGGCTCTGGCATTCGACCACAACCTGATTATCAAGGAGGCCATTACTTACATCCGCCAGTACGTCGAGTTCAACCCATCTTCCTTGTTCGACTTATTGCCGCGTAAATTTACCGCATCCCAGTTGCGCACTTTGTACGAACTGGTGTATGACAAGCAGTATGACGTACGCAACTTCCATAAAAAGATAGCGTTGATGGAATATGTCGTTCCAATGGAAGAAAAACAGCAAGGGGTGGCACACCGGGCGGCGCGTTACTATCGTTTCGATAAAAAGATATATAATAAGGTGAGACGGTGACCGGACATTGATTTTTAAACCTTTAATTTTAATTGATAGAAATGTATTTATTAGGTTATGACATCGGCAGCTCGTCAGTAAAAGCGAGTCTGGTAAATGCGGAAAGCGGCAAATGTGTATCATCAGCCTTTTTCCCCAAGACTGAAGCGGAAATTATCGCAGTGAAGCCCGGTTGGGCAGAGCAAAATCCCGGAAACTGGTGGGAAAACTTGAAGTGGGCAACACAAGCAATATTGACAGAATCAGGGATAAACGCAGAAGACATCAAGGCAATTGGCATCTCTTATCAGATGCATGGCTTGGTGTGTGTGGATAAGAACCAGCAAGTACTGCGCCCTTCTATTATCTGGTGCGATTCAAGAGCGGTTCCTTATGGCCAGGCAGCGTTTGAAGCGCTGGGGAAGGAAAGGTGCCTTTCTCATCTGTTGAATTCTCCGGGGAACTTCACCGCATCCAAACTGGCTTGGGTCAAGGCAAACGAACCGGATGTATATGAGAAGATTTACAAGATTATGCTGCCGGGAGACTATATCGCAATGAAGCTCAGCGGCACAATCTGTACTACCGTTTCCGGCTTGTCCGAAGGTATGTTCTGGGACTTCAAGAATGACGGGCTTGCCGACTTCCTGATGAAATATTATGGATTCGACTCCTCTCTGATTGCCGACATCAGGCCTACCTTCTCCGAACAAGGGCGTGTTTGTGCCGCTGCAGCCGCTGAGTTGGGATTGAAAGAAGGTACGCCTATTACTTACCGTGCCGGTGACCAGCCCAACAATGCCCTTTCACTTAATGTATTCAATCCCGGTGAGATTGCCTCTACCGCCGGTACTTCAGGAGTGGTATACGGTGTGAACGGTGAAGTGAATTACGACCCCAAATCACGTGTCAACACCTTTGCGCACGTCAACCATGCTGCCGGACAAACCCGTCTGGGGGTTCTGTTATGTATCAACGGTACAGGCATCCTCAACTCCTGGGTGAAACGTACTGTTGCTCCCGAAGGTATCTCTTACAGCGATATGAATCTGCTGGCCGCACAAGCCCCCATCGGCAGTGCCGGTATCAGTATCCTTCCTTTCGGAAACGGTGCGGAACGTATGCTGGAGAACAAGGAAACCGGCTGTTCCATTCATGGCGTCAACTTCAACCAGCACGGCAAGCAGCACATCATTCGTGCAGCACAAGAAGGCATTGTTTTCTCTTTCAAGTATGGAATCGACATTATGGAGCAAATGGGCATCCCCGTGCGGAAAATTCATGCCGGCAAGGCGAATATGTTCCTTAGCCCGCTGTTCCGTGAGACATTGGCCGGTGTGACGGGAGCCACCATCGAACTGTATGACACCGATGGCTCTGTCGGAGCTGCCAAAGGTGCCGGAATCGGTGCAGGCATATACAAGGACAACGACGAAGCCTTTGCCACGCTTGAGAAATTGGAAGTGATAGAGCCGAAGCCGTCAGACCGTCAAGCTTATGCCGACGCTTATGCACGCTGGAAGTGCTGCCTGGAGAGCGCAATGAAATGAGGAAAAGCGTTCATTCAGTCCGCTTAATCAGCACCTAAAAATGAGCATGCATATAAACTGCACGTTTATCAAAAGCGCAGAAAATAGAGAATAAAAATAATTGTAAATCAGGTAATTAGCTATTAAAATAAAATTAAGATTATGGCAACAAAAGAGTATTTTTCCGGAATAGGAAAGATTAAGTTTGAAGGAAAAGAAAGCAAGAACCCGATGGCATTCCGCTACTACGATGCCGACAAGGTTATCATGGGCAAGAAGATGAGCGAATGGTTGAAGTTTTCCATGGCATGGTGGCACACGCTTTGCGCAGAAGGCGGTGACCAATTCGGCGGTGGAACGAAGAAATTTCCCTGGAACGGTGATGCAGACAAGATTCAAGCAGCCAAGAATAAGATGGATGCTGGTTTTGAATTCATGCAGAAGATAGGCATCGAATACTACTGTTTCCATGACGTAGACCTTTGCGAAGAAGCCGCAACCATTGAAGAATACGAAGCAAACTTGAAAGAAATCGTGGCATACGCCAAGCAAAAACAGGCTGAAACCGGCATCAAACTGTTGTGGGGTACTGCCAATGTATTCGGCCATGCGCGCTATATGAACGGTGCGGCTACCAATCCCGATTTTGATGTAGTGGCACTCGCTGCCGTTCAAATCAAGAACGCCATCGACGCTACTATCGAGCTGGGAGGTTCAAACTATGTATTCTGGGGTGGTCGCGAAGGCTACATGTCATTGCTGAACACAGACCAGAAGCGTGAAAAAGAGCATCTCGCACAGATGCTGACCATCGCCCGTGACTATGCCCGTGCCCATGGCTTCAAAGGCACTTTCTTGATTGAACCGAAACCGATGGAACCGACGAAACACCAGTATGATGTAGATACCGAAACTGTTATCGGCTTCTTGAAGGCCCACAATCTGGACAAGGATTTCAAAGTGAATATCGAAGTGAACCACGCCACTTTGGCAGGCCACACGTTCGAACACGAGCTGGCTGTAGCCGTAGACAACGGTATGCTCGGATCTATCGATGCCAACCGCGGTGACTACCAAAACGGCTGGGATACAGACCAGTTCCCCATCGACAACTTTGAACTGACCCAGGCCATGATGCAAATCATCCGCAACGGCGGCTTTGGCAATGGCGGTACAAATTTCGATGCCAAGACCCGTCGCAACTCCACAGACCTGGAAGACATTTTCATTGCCCACATTGCCGGCATGGACGTAATGGCACGTGCACTGGAAAGTGCAGCCAAACTGCTCGAAGAATCTCCTTACAAGAAGATGCTGGCCGAACGCTATGCTTCTTTCGACAGTGGCAAGGGTAAGGAATTCGAAGAAGGTAAGCTGACGCTGGAAGATGTGGTGGCATACGCAAAAGCCAACGGCGAACCGAAACAGACCAGCGGCAAACAGGAATTATATGAGGCAATCGTAAACATGTACTGCTAATAATGATCAATGTTTAGTGATTAGTGGTTAATAGGTTGCGCATGAGGTGTTTCAATATTAATCATTAATCGCTAATCATTAATCGCTAATCATTAATATCATGAATTATACAGAAAAAGGTAGCAGACTCTATCTTTTTTCCATTGTGCTTGTAGCCGTAATCGGAGGTTTGCTCTTCGGTTACGATACAGCAGTCATATCCGGTGCTGACAAAGGGCTCCAGGCATTCTTCATGGGTGCCCCCGATTTTGTCTACACAGATACGATTCACGGCATCACTTCTTCCAGCGCACTTATAGGATGTATCATCGGTAGTGCTCTTTCGGGACTTTTCGCATCCTATTTGGGACGCAAGAGTTCTCTTTTCATTGCCGGCATCTTGTTCTTTTTATCGGCATTGGGCTCTTATAATCCGGAGTTTCTTTTCTTTGATTACGGTGTGCCTTCCTATTCCTTGCTCGTAGCATTCAACTTCTACCGTATATTGGGAGGAATCGGTGTAGGTCTGGCGTCAGCCATTTGTCCTATGTATATCGCCGAAGTAGCACCGAGCAACATCCGCGGTACTCTGGTATCATGGAATCAGTTTGCCATTATCTTCGGCCAGTTGGTGGTTTACTTCGTGAATTTCCTCATTCTGGGCGAGAATTCAAATCCGGTGATAAAGGCCATTGAAGGAATCAACCAGATTCTGAATCCGGAAGCAGCCGTATGGATCACGGAGATAGGATGGCGTCTGATGTTTGTCAGTGAAGCAGTTCCTGCAGGACTCTTTACGTTACTCGTATTGTTTGTTCCCGAAACACCACGCTATCTCGCCATGAGCGGTAAGGATGAGAAAGCACTCCAAGTATTAAGCCGTATCAACGGGCTGGCCCAGGCAAAGGTCATTCTGGCTCAAATCAAAGCTACGGCGGAAGAAAAGACTGAAAAACTTTTCACATACGGCTGGATGGTTATCTTCATCGGTATCATGCTGAGTGTATTCCAGCAGGCTGTAGGTATCAATGCCGTGCTTTATTTTGCACCGCGTATCTTTGAAACGATGGGCATGGGGAACCCGATGGTCCAAACTGTTATCATGGGTATCATCAATATCCTGTTCACGCTGCTGGCCGTCTTCACAGTCGAGAAATGGGGACGCAAGCCGCTTCTCATTTCCGGTTCTATCGGTATGGCGATAGGTGCTTTCGGGGTGGCTCTCTGCAATGTGGTGGCAGGACTTCCTCCCATGTTGGCGGTCATCAGCATCATGGTCTACAGCGCTTCATTCATGTTCAGCTGGGGACCCATCTGCTGGGTACTGATTGCCGAAATCTTCCCGAATACCATTCGTGGCTCTGCAGTGGCCATTGCTGTGGCTTTCCAGTGGATATTCAACTTCATCGTATCTTCCACTTTCGTCCCTATGTACAATATGACTTTGGGGGATATGGGCGACAAGTTCGGACACATGTTTGCCTACGGATTATACGGAATCATCTGTGTGATAGCCGCGCTATTTGTCTGGAAGCTTGTACCCGAGACAAAGGGCAAGACGCTGGAGGATATGACCAAGCTATGGAAGGACAGAAGAAACAAGAAATAAAATTGCCCCTGTAAGAACCTTTTGGTGTCGGATGACACGGATTTTGTTTTTCTGTCAGGAAAAATGGAAGTCCGTGTCATTTTTTTGTTGTTATTTCGGTACGCTATTTATCTGCCGGCAATAGAAAGAAAAATCTCCAAAGTAAGATAACATGTAAAGATAAACTGTACCTTTGCACAGTTTTTAATCAGGAATAACCAGAAAGTTATTATGGACTCAATGAAAATTAATAAGGTGCAGATACGCAATCTGCAGATTGAAGATTATGACCAGTTGGCACAATCGTTTACACGCGTCTATTCAGACGGAAGCGATGTGTTTTGGACGCACAAACAAATAGAGAAGCTGATTCGTATCTTTCCCGAAGGGCAAATCGTGACAGTGGTTGATGAAAAAATCGTGGGCTGCGCACTTTCCATCATTGTGAACTACGATGATGTGAAGAACGACCACACCTATGCCCAGGTGACAGGCAAGGAGACCTTCAACACCCACAATCCGAAGGGCAACATCCTTTATGGCATCGAAGTCTTTATCCATCCCCAATACCGCGGTTTGCGCTTGGCACGCCGTATGTATGAATACCGCAAGGAACTTTGCGAAACACTGAACTTGAAAGCAATCATGTTTGGCGGACGTATCCCGAACTACTACAAGTATGCCGACCAACTCCGTCCTAAAGAGTATATAAACAAGGTGAAGCAGAAGGAAATCTACGACCCGGTGCTGACCTTCCAGCTCTCCAATGATTTCCACGTGCGCAAGGTGATGCGCAACTATCTTCCGAACGATGAGGAGTCCAAACACTATGCTTGTCTGCTGCAATGGGACAATATTTACTATCAAGCTCCCACGCAAGAGTTTGTAAACCCCAAAACCACCGTCCGCGTCGGTCTGGTGCAATGGCAGATGCGTACCTACAAGACGCTGGATGACCTCTTTGAACAAGTGGAATTCTTTGTGGATGCCGTGAGCGACTACAAGAGTGATTTTATCCTTTTCCCCGAATACTTCAATGCACCGTTGATGGCAAAGTTCAACAACGAGGGCGAGTCGCAAGCCATCCGCGGACTAGCTGCCTACACCGAGGAAATCAGGGAACGTTTCATCAAACTGGCCATCAGTTACAACATCAACATCATTACGGGCAGCATGCCGCTTATCAAGGATGACGGATTGCTATACAACGTAGGGTTCCTTTGCCGGCGCGACGGAAGTTATGAAATGTACGAGAAGATACACGTCACTCCCGATGAAATAAAGTCCTGGGGGCTGAGCGGAGGCAAGTCTATCCAGACTTTCGATACGGACTGTGCTAAGATAGGCGTACTGATATGCTACGATGTCGAGTTCCCCGAACTGAGCCGTATCATGGCCGACCAAGGTATGCAGATACTCTTTGTTCCTTTCCTCACCGACACGCAGAACGCTTACAGCCGCGTAAAGGTATGTGCCCATGCCCGTGCCATCGAAAACGAGTGCTTCGTAGTGATAGCCGGCAGTGTAGGCAATCTTCCCCGCGTGCACAACATGGATATCCAGTATGCCCAGTCCGGTGTGTTTACTCCTTGCGATTTTGCTTTCCCCACAGATGGCAAACGTGCGGAAGCCACTCCGAACACCGAAATGATTCTTGTATCGGACGTTGACCTGGATTTGCTGAACGAACTGCATACCTACGGCAGCGTCCGCAACTTAAAAGACCGCAGAAGCGATTTGTATGAGGTGAAAATGAAAAAATAACCTTATTGTCACAAATGCCACACTTCAGTAACTTAAATGCCACACTTCATCACCCTAAACGCCACACCTCAACAGCTTAAATGCCATAGGTGCCGGGCGACGAAGTGTGGCATCGGGGACAATGAGGTGTGGCATTTAAGTTACTGAAGTGTGGCATTTCGGATGGTAATTCCATTGATTATTCGTATCTTTACACAATTATACGCTAAAAACAGAAACGATGGTCAAGAAAAACCTTTCCGCTCCCGAAATACCTCTCTGCATCAATGTATTGCGATTGCTGAACTATCGCCTGGCTCCCGACGAACTGGTCCTGTTCGACTGGCTCACGGTGAAACAGATTGCTTTCAACTACAAGCCTTTCCATTACTCTCAGGCCCGTGTAGAAGAAGAAACCCGCATCCGTCGCACCCGGCAGGAAGTCATCATCAAGCAGTTTTCCGCCTTGGGTTTTCTGAGAACCGACATAAAGGTCAATTCCGTCACCCGCGGGCGTGTCCGATATTACTCCGTAGATTTCAAGGTACTTGCCGACCCGGATGTCCTGTTGGAAATCATCTTGCCCCAAACCATACTCTTCCGGGACTTCCTGACATACTTTGCCTACCATGCCACCATGCAGAAGAAGAGCAAAGAAGAGCAATTGAAGCCCGCCACAGCCATAAACTACGAGGTGGCCGACCGAATCTACCAACTGCTGAACAAAGCCTATGACAAGCGCCGACAATTATACAACAACGGGGAACTGACCAATGAAGTGAAGCCTAAACACACGAAATCTGCCATGCAATTGCAGCGTAACAAGCCTATAGATCGCAAGCTGGCAAAACTGGCGGACTGCTACGATGACAACAGCATCAAAAATGCCTTTCTGACCTATGTGGACGAAGTCCTGACCAAGGAAAAAGAACCGGAAAACCTGATGTATTATTTCCTCTCTTTCGATGAGACATCGGATTGTTTCGGAGTGGTGAACCATTATCTCAATGCTTTCATTTTACATTATAGTGAAAAATAGCAGCATCAGCAGTTGATTGCTAACCTGCTGATGCTGTTATTATTCTTTCTATCTATAATACTTTATTATTCTTTACCATGCTGTTCTCTGCACGCCTATTGCTGATAACAGTAGTGGCATTTGCAGAATGCGGCATACCGCTTGTTGAATTCAACGGAAGTACCCCTTCATTTGTTGTTTTCAACGTAGTTTTTAGGCCGTTTGTTTGAGCAAATTTGCCGTTTTTTGCTGTTTTTTGCATAGGGGAACGGCGTTTTCGGAGGCTTTTTCGCCAAAATATCGTGCGAATATCACTCTCTCCACATTCACCGAACCGGCACCAAATAAACATTTTACTGCACTCATCCAGCTTTTTCTACATAAAAAGTCTCTTGTATCTAAGTTTTTTGTAAATTTGCACCCTTAAAATGGAGAAGGTGTCATTTCGGGGTATATCGGAATGTACTGCCTTCCAATCATGAAAAACAGATGAAAAATAGCTGAATCGTAAATATAAAATATCAAGATGGGTAAGAAGTTTGCCGAATATTCGAAACTTGACCTTTCCGAGGTGAATGGGAAAGTGTTGAAGAAATGGGACGAAAACCAGGTTTTCGCCAAGAGTATGACAGAACGTGAAGGTTGTCCTTCTTTCGTATTTTTCGAAGGGCCTCCCTCGGCCAATGGTATGCCGGGCATTCACCATGTAATGGCTCGTTCCATTAAGGACATTTTCTGCCGTTACAAAACGATGAAAGGATTCCAGGTAAAGCGTAAGGCCGGATGGGATACTCATGGATTGCCCGTGGAACTGGGTGTGGAAAAAGCACTCGGCATCACGAAAGAAGATATCGGCAAGACGATCTCCGTAGCAGAATACAACGCTGCCTGCCGCAAGGACGTCATGAAGTTCACCAAAGAGTGGGAGGACCTGACACACAAGATGGGGTATTGGGTGGATATGAAAAACCCCTATATCACCTACGACAACCGCTACATCGAAACCTTGTGGTGGCTGCTGAAACAACTCTACAAAAAAGGACTCCTTTATAAGGGATATACCATACAACCATATTCGCCCGCTGCCGGAACGGGACTCAGCTCGCACGAGCTGAACCAGCCCGGGTGCTACCGTGACGTAAAGGACACCACCGTAGTGGGGCAGTTCAAAATAAAGAATCCGAAACCGGAAATGGCAGAGTGGGGAACTCCTTACTTCCTGGCATGGACCACCACTCCGTGGACATTGTCCAGCAACACTGCACTTTGTGTGGGGCCTAAGATAGACTACGTGGCCGTGCAAACCTACAATGGCTATAGCGGCGAGAAAATGACTGTCGTTTTGGCAAAGGCATTGCTCTATACCCACTTCAACAAAAAAGCGGAAGGCATTGCATTAGAGGAGTATAAGCAGGGAGACAAACTGATACCTTTCAAGGTGGTGGGTGAATATAAAGGCCCGGATTTGGTAGGCATGGAATACGAACAACTCATTCCGTGGGTGAAGCCGATAGACGTTGCCGAAGACGGCAGTTGGACAGTCAGCGACAAAGGTTTCCGTGTCATCCCAGGCGATTATGTGACGACCGAAGACGGTACGGGCATCGTACACATTGCCCCGACCTTTGGTGCAGACGATGCCTTTGTGGCCCGTGCCGCCGGCATACCTTCCTTATTCATGATAAACAAGAAGGGGGAAACCCGTCCGATGGTGGACCTCACCGGAAAATTCTATCTGATTGATGAACTGGATGAGGATTTCGTGAAGGCATGTGTCGACGTAGACCTATATAAGGACTATCAGGGCAAATGGGTGAAGAATGCCTATGACCCTCGATTTACTGTAGACGGCAAATACGACGAACAGGCTGCACAAGCTGCCGAATCATTGGATATCGAACTCTGCATGATGATGAAAGCGGCCCGTCAGGCATTCAAGATAGAAAAGCATGTGCATAACTATCCGCACTGCTGGCGTACGGACAAGCCGGTGTTGTACTATCCGCTGGATAGCTGGTTCATCCGCAGCACTGCTTGCAAGGAACGCATGATAGAGCTGAACAAGACCATCAACTGGAAACCGGAAAGTACCGGTACGGGACGTTTCGGCAAGTGGCTGGAAAACCTGAATGACTGGAACCTCAGCCGTTCGCGCTACTGGGGTACTCCGCTGCCCATCTGGCGCACGGAGGACAATAGTGAGGAAAAGTGCATCGAGTCTGTGGAAGAGCTCTACAACGAAATAGAGAAATCCGTGGCTGCCGGCCTGATGCAGTCCAACCCCTACAAAGACAAAGGCTTCCAGCCGGGTGTTTATACCGAGGAGAATTATGCCAAGATAGACCTGCACCGCCCCTACGTGGATGATGTGATCCTCGTCTCCAAAGACGGCAAACCGATGAAGCGCGAAACGGACTTGATTGATGTGTGGTTTGACTCCGGTGCCATGCCTTATGCACAGATACACTATCCGTTCGAAAATAAAGAATTGCTGGATAGCCATCAGGTATATCCCGCCGATTTCATTGCCGAAGGAGTGGACCAGACACGCGGCTGGTTCTTCACATTGCACGCCATCGCCACGATGGTGTTCGACAGCATTGCCTACAAGGCTGTCATCTCCAACGGCCTGGTGCTCGACAAGAACGGCAACAAGATGTCCAAACGTCTGGGCAATGCCGTAGACCCCTTCTCGACCATTGAGAAATATGGTTCCGACCCGTTGCGCTGGTACATGATTACCAACTCCTCTCCGTGGGACAACCTTAAGTTCGACGTGGATGGAGTGGAAGAAGTGCGCCGCAAGTTCTTCGGAACGCTTTATAATACCTATTCATTCTTCGCCCTTTACGCCAATGTGGACGAATTTGAATACAAGGAAGCCGACGTGCCTATGGCAGAACGCCCCGAAATAGACCGCTGGATTCTTTCCGTGCTGAATACACTGGTGAAAAACGTGGATACTTGCTATAATGAATATGAACCTACAAAAGCGGGACGTCTGATTTCCGAATTTGTGAACGACAACCTGTCCAATTGGTACGTCCGTCTGAACCGCAAACGTTTCTGGGGCGGCGGCATGACACAGGACAAGCTCTCCGCATTCCAGACACTCTATACCTGCCTGGAAACCGTAGCCAAGCTGATGGCGCCCATCGCTCCGTTCTATGCTGATATGCTGTATACAGACCTGATTGCAGCTACCGGACATGACAACGTCGTTTCCGTACACCTTGCCAAGTTCCCCGAATATAAGGAGGAAATGATAGACAAGGAACTGGAAGCACGCATGCAGATGGCACAAGACGTCACTTCCATGGTACTGGCATTGCGCCGCAAGGTGAACATCAAAGTACGCCAACCGCTTCAGTGCATCATGATACCGGTAGTGGATGACGGACAACGTGCACACATCGAAGCTGTGAAAGCGCTTATCATGAACGAAGTGAACGTGAAAGAAATCAAGTTCGTGGATGGTGCCGCCGGTGTATTGGTGAAGAAAGTGAAGTGTGACTTCAAGAAACTGGGACCGAAATTCGGAAAACAGATGAAAGCCGTGGCAGCTGCCGTGGCCGGAATGTCGCAGGAAGCTATCGCCGAACTGGAGAAGAACGGTTCCTATACCTTCAGCCTGGACGGCGTGGAAGCTGTGATCGAAACGGCCGACGTGGAAATTTTCAGCGAGGACATCCCCGGCTGGCTGGTTGCCAACGAAGGCAAACTGACCGTGGCCTTGGAGGTTACCGTAACCGAAGAACTGCGTCGTGAGGGCATTGCACGCGAGCTGGTGAACCGTATTCAGAATATCCGTAAATCAAGTGGTTTTGAGATAACAGATAAAATAAAAATTGCATTATCAAAAAATCCCCAAACAGATGATGCGGTAAATGAATATAAAGACTATATTTGCAACCAAGTTTTAGGAACTTCACTGACGTTGGCAGACAACGTGGAAAACGGTACAGAACTGAACTTTGATGATTTCTTGTTGTACATAAACGTAGTGAAAGAATAATGAATACTAACCTGATTAACACGTAAAAGTTATGGCAGAAAAGACAAGATATTCAGATGCGGAATTAGAAGAATTCCGCGCTATCATTCTGGATAAGTTAGAGTTGGCACAGCGTGACTATGACCTGTTGAAAGCCAGTCTGACCGGTGCAGACGGTAACGATACCGATGACACATCCCCTACGTACAAAGTACTGGAAGAAGGTGCAAATACCTTGTCCAAGGAAGAGACCACACGTCTGGCACAGCGCCAGCTGAAGTTCATCCAAGGATTGCAGGCTGCTTTGGTGCGCATTGAGAACAAAACATATGGCATTTGCCGCGAAACCGGCAAACTGATTCCGGCAGAGCGCCTTCGTGCGGTGCCCCATGCCACTTTGAGCATCGAAGCTAAAAACAACGGCAAGAAATAAAAATGGGCAAATTCTTTACGAAAGGCCGGATAGCCTGCCTTATCATATTCTCGGTACTGATTATTGACCAGATTATCAAGATTTGGATAAAGACTCACATGTACTGGCATGAGAGTATCCGGGTCACAGACTGGTTCTACATCTACTTTACCGAGAATAGCGGTATGGCTTTCGGCATGGAAATATTCGCTAAGCTGTTCCTTACCTTGTTCCGCATCGTTGCAGTAGCGGTAATTGGCTGGTTCCTGTACCGGTTCGTGAAACGGGGAATGAAGACCGGATTCATCATTTGCGTGTCTTTAGTCTTGACGGGAGCCTTGGGCAATATCATCGACAGCGTATTCTACGGTGTGTTGTTCAATGAAAGCACCCATTCGCAGATAGCATCCTTCATGCCTGAAGGAGGAGGATATGCCTCATGGTTCCATGGCAAAGTGGTGGACATGTTCTATTTTCCTATTATTGATACAAATTGGCCCACATGGATGCCGTTTGTCGGCGGAGAACATTTCATCTTCTTCAGCCCGATATTTAATTTTGCGGATGCAGCAATCAGTTGCGGTATGATTGCTTTACTGTTGTTTTACAATAAAGATTTCAATGATGCCTATCATGCTGCCATAAAGAAATCATGAAAGGAATAAATCGAATTCAATGGTGTAGCGTAGTCCTTTTGGCATTCATCCTGACGGCTTGTAAGGTGAAAAGACCTGAAACCGTCCTTCCGGATGCCAAGATGGAAAACGTGCTTTATGATTATCACATAGCCAAGGCTATGGGGGAAGAGGTTCCGTATAACGAGAGTTATAAGCGGGTACTGTACATTGAATCGGTTTTTAAGAAATATGGCATTACCCAAGCGGATTTTGATTCTTCCATGGTCTGGTTTTCCCGCAATCCGGAAGTTCTGACCAAAATTTACGAGAAAGTAAATGTACGGTTGAAATCCGAAAGAGACGGCATCAACCACTTGATTGCCCTGCGTGACAACAAACCGAAGGAATCACTTGCCGGAGACAGTATCGACGTATGGATATGGCAGCATATCTATCAGTTGACGGGCATGCCTTTGGACAATAAAATTGCATTTACGCTACCTGCAGACGCGAACTTCCACGACCGTGACACGCTACGCTGGAGCGTACGCTTCCGCTTCCGCAATGGTGTACCGGACAGTACACATGCTCCGTTGATGGCGATGCAGGTTCTTTATGAAAAGAACGACAGTGTCATCAGCGCCATTCGGAAAATACGGAACAAGGGTACTGAAACCATCACTCTATTTGCTGATACTTTGGGAGCAATCAAGGAAATACGCGGTTTTATCTACTATCCGCAGCAAAAGTCTCCGCAGTCTTTGCTGGCAGACCGTATCTCACTGATGCGTTATCATGCTACGGACAGTCTGGACTTTGCCCCGAAGGATACTCTTCAGCAGGCCGCAGACTCTCTTCACAAGAGCAGAAACAGAAAGCCTGAGAAATTAAAACCTCTGGAGATCCTGGAGCATGAAAATGCTACGGCTCCTAAAGCCATACGTCCCCGTCCGAAGGCATGAAACGCTATGCTTCTCATTTTCTGTTTCTTTCCGGACATGGTTATCTGAAACAATATGTGGTGGAAATAGGCGAAGAACAGTACGTATCGCGTATCTTCCCATTGGCAGAAGAGGTAGAAAATACGGAATGGCTGCCGGGGGTCATAGCTTTGCTTCCTGAAACGGAGGCCGGTAAATTGCTCTTTGATAAATGTCACAATATACTGGCCGAAGTCCCTCCGGGTATCGAGAAAGAACTGCCCAGTATGGTTCCCTGGTTGTATTTTCCTTTTGATTTTATTACAATGCAGCCTGGCGCCGGAACTCAGCGCAAACGACTGCAGTAGCAATGGCTACGTTCAATGACTCGGATGTCTCGCGGTTGGCGGGATAATTCGGAATATACAGTTTGCGGTTGATGAGCGCCTCCACTTCTTTTCCGATGCCATTTCCTTCATTGCCCATCACAATCAGCCCGTTTTTTGAAAGAGGTTGTCCGTATATGTTTTCCCCGTCCAGGAAGGTTCCGTAAACGGGAATATCCTTCAGTGAGCGGATCAACTCGGGTAGGGAAGTGTAATGCAGCCTGACACGTGCGATACCTCCCATTGTGGCCTGCACTGTTTTGGGATTATAGACATCCACGGTATTGGGAGAACAGAATATATGCTCTATCCCAAACCAGTCGGCAAGGCGGATAATGGTTCCCAAATTGCCGGGGTCTTGTACATCATCCAAGGCCAGGCAGAGGGAGCGGCTGATGACAGAGACATCCGTTTCCTCATCCGGTTGCCGGAACACGGCCAGCACTTGCTGGGGAGTCTTCAGCAGGCTGGCACGCGAAAGTTCCTCTTCCGACACTTCCGTAACATCCGTTACGGAAAGAGGACGGTTCCGGGAAAGCCATTCCGAAGTTGCCAGCAGGAATTGACAAGGGAAATGTCCCAACAAATCTCCTACAAGTTTAGGTCCTTCTGCCAAAAACACCTTGTCTGCCTTCCGGTTCTTTTTCTGCTCCAGCGAGTGGATATATTTGATGCGGTTTTTACTTAATGCCATAGAG
>ULTU01053136.1_pt1 | contig 15203 bp, 11 predicted proteins | sample 1957861 | NCBI WGS metagenome assembly ULTU01 (sample SAMEA4835742, study PRJEB28245) | human gut metagenome | biome: gut microbiome; material: fecal sample | place: Denmark | collected 2008
GCCCGAAGAGTACGAGATGGGGGCAAAAAACTATGTCTCCGATGATTTGGTAGAAGGTATCGCCTATACGGTGACCCCTGATGCCAATGATCCTAATACGATTCATCTGACTTCGCTCATCAAGGGAGCCACTCCGTTGTGGGTCACTCCAAACGGTCCTTCTCAAAAGACCACTCTCGACTTGGCGCTTCCTTTTGCCGGAGAATATAGCGTGACTTTCGGTGCTTCCACACCTGCAGGTCCGGTATATGGCGAACCATATACTTTCAAGGTAGAGACCAATAACTTTGCCATGCTTGAAGACCCTATTTGGGCCAACCTTGCAGGTGGAGTGGGCAAGAGCCGCAAGTGGGTTCCCATTGACAGGAACTTTGGCATTGGCCGTTGTTCGGGACCGGTGATGTACATGAGCCACACTGATGTGAAAAATGACGGAAGCAATATAACAGACCTTATGATTGGTAGCGCCAATTGGACTCCCAACTGGGATCCGGGTATCCAATCATGGCTCATTCCGGCAGACGACCCCTATTTCCAGTCGTACATCACTTTCGGCCTGGATGCAGTGAAAGGCTGTACGGTGGAACTTCATCGGGTGGCTGCTTCGGGCACGACGGATGCCACCGGAACTTTCAACTTGAATGTATCTGACCCGAAACGCCCTGTCATATCTTTCTATGGCGGTACCTATTCATTGCATAACGAGGGGTTTGATGATGTTTGTTCCAACTATACCAACGACATCAAGATTATAGAATGTACCCCTTATCTGCTGCAGGTAGCTACGATGCGTACCAATAGCGAAGGTCCGTGGTGGCTGGTGTGGAACTTCATTTCCGAAGAGGCTTATAATAACCCCAGCATCATACCAACCGAAGATCCGGGCTTGCTTCAGCCTGCCGAAGTGCAACTGCCTGCGATTGAAGATTTGGCAACCAAACTGTTCACTACTGAAATCAACGGTGTCACCTATGTGGGCAATGAGGCACGCTTCCTCATTAATGATGAAGAGCCTTATGACTGGACATGGTGGAACGGCGGCTCTGCTGTTTGGGAAAGCGTAGTGAAGGGACAGTACGGTTCTTCTTGGGCGCCTGTGGCCGATGCTTCCATTGCCGACTATGAGCTGGTATTGAGCAGTACGGCCGATGGCTACAAATGGGATGACGGTACCAATGCCGGTAAACTTGCCATTGAAGACGGCAAATTGAAATTTATGGACACCGACGGTAATCCGGTTGAGATAACCATCCTCACTGCTACGGGAGATAAGCGTACGGTGGAAGTGAAGGGAAGTGAATTTACCGTAATGGCTTGCGATGCCACCAGTTCTTTCCAGATGGGTGTACCTGCAACGACCAATGACAAGGGAGCCGTGGATTCTTATCTCTGTGCCAACCTCAACTACAAACCTATCGCTACCGGACCTACCGGGCCTACTGAAATCAAGGTAGACAACAGCAAGGTACAAATTCTCTTCGGTGACGGAAATCCCGACCGTTTGCGCTTGCAGCTCTACAATCCTTGGGGCGGTGGTGACGCGGGATGGCCGATCGACATCACGAAGGTGAAGCTGAAAAAGAACCAGACGCTGAAAATACTGTACAAAGTGCTGAGTGGAATCACTTGGAGCGAGGGCGCGACTCCTAAGACTGTGATTATGGACAATAACATCGGAAATTCCTGGGAAGATGACTGCTACAATCTGGCTCACGCCGTGGCCTTTGACACTGCCGAAGGAGCCGTGCAGACTGTATTCGTGACCAATATCACCGGTGCCACTGTGACTTACGAAGGAAGCAGTTGTATCTGTATCGGCATCCAGAATAAGGGGCTTGCTACTGTGGCTGCCACCGAAGACGGACAGCCGGATGTGAAGGTTGAGATTATTTCGATGACCATTGAATAACTACTTAAATGAATTTAGTATATATGAAGACAAAGATATATTTAGGAATACTTTCACTTGCACTGGGGCTTTCGCTGGCTTCGTGCAGTGAAGATGACGACTATACTATCCACACCACCCCGATTCTGAACGAATCGTCGGTGGTGACGGGGTCGTCCGATGTGACCGCCACTACCGCTACACTCCATGCCACGCTCTCCGGGTTGGATGGCATGGATGCCGGAAGCTATAAGACCGGCTTCTTCTATGGTTCTGCGCAAGACAACCTGCCCGAGGACGTGCAGGCTGCTTATGACGGTAGCGCCTTCAGTGCTCAGTTGAACGGGTTGAGCAATAACTCCACGCTCTATTATCAGGCCTATGTATGCCTGCAGGGTAAGATGTATTACAGGGGCGAGGTGAAAAGCTTGCTCACCACCGATGCCAAGGTGGCTACTGCCGATGCCGCATCTGTCGACTTCGCTTCGGCTGTATTGGGTGGGACGTTGACCGATGCTACGACCGATGCTACTTGTGGTGTCGTTATCTCTACTTCATCCGATGTAGAAGCGGTTCGTGCAGGTCTTATTGTGAAGAGTGAGGAACTTAAGGACAGCTATTCATTCGTCCATGAAGGGTTGGTGCCCGAAACGCAATACTATTATGCGGCGTACCTCAATCTGGGTAGCGGTATTGTGTATGGTGAGGTGAAGAGTTTCATTACTCCTGCCTATGACTTCGACCTCGACAATGACCTTGTCGACCTGGGCCTCTCCGTGAAGTGGGCTCGCTTCAATGTGGGCGCCAAGAGTGAGACTGGACTGGGTGGCCTTTTCGGATTCGGTGACCTGACCGGATGCAACAACAGCATCGACCCTGCCGACTATGCTTCGGCCGATACTTATAAAACGGCTTCCGACTTGGCTTTCCATGCATTTCAAGGGCGTGCCACACTGCCTACTGCCGATGATTTCGAGGAACTCTTCACGTTGTGCCAGAAAGAGTGGACTGAGCAGGATGGGGTGCCCGGTTTCAAGTTTACCGGTCCTAATGGTAATGCCATCTTCCTGCCTGCAGCCGGTACGCGTGTGGCAAACGATGTGACAGCGCTGGGTACTGAAGGATATTATCTCACCGGTACTGTCAACTCTTCCAATGCAGAGTTTGCGATAGGTTACCAGTTTGCTGCTTCTGTCAATCACCGCATCACTGCTGCAGTTTATCAGAATATGGCTGTACGCGCTGTTTCCACTGCCAAGAGCGTACCGTTCAACAAGGCCCTGATCTATCAGAAGTGGCATCTTGACAATGGTCAGGACGGTAAGCAGCACGTGTTTGAAGGACCTTTCACGCAGTGGGGTGTTACGGACAACTGGAGCACGGTTTCCAACGGACAACCCAACATTGAACAGCAGATTCATTGGGAGATGGGTACAGATAATGGTTGGATAGGTTATACTTACGGGAAGGACTATGGTTATATGGAGCTCAAGGAAGACGGTACGGTGAACATTCATCGTATTGCCGAAGACGGCACCGTGACCGATGAGACCGGTAAGTTTACGATTGATGAGGTGAATAAAATGATTGACATTGACATAGACGTGCTTTGTGCCAATACTTGGATTGGCACAAAGAGTGGTAAGCTGAGCATTCTGTCGTTGACGGCCGACGGCTTGCAGATTGCTTTGCCCGATGGTGACTATGGCTATTCGTTGAACTATTACAGTCAGGCCAAGGCCAAGGCCGATGCCGATGCGCAAGTTCCGGTGTTGCTCAATATTGCCGATTCATCATGGGGAGGAAGTTGGGATGCACCGCTTGCAGCCATTTCACCCGAAGGCTTGGCGGGACAGCACACGTTTGTTTTCGAGGGAACTTGTACCGATGCCATGGTGTTTACGCTTGACTTTGCCGATATGGTGAAGCGTTATCCCAATTCGTTTGTACGCATTGACGAGATCAAGTTAGACGGTACTTCCATCCGGTTTGATGCCAACCGCTTCTACTATGGTGATATTGAAGGAAACGGTAAGTACCGTGTTCAGTTGTTCAATGCCTATGGAACCGGTTCTGTAGGCAATGCTGTTCCTCTCAGTCCGTTTAGCAATGTAGAAAATCAAGGTACCGAGCCTGCCATCCATTTCAAGGAGAAGCTTGAGATTGTCTGCACCGTCATTACCGACGGTACCGGCGCAGGTGTCTATACTCCGATATTGGCTGCTATTAACCCTTCATGGGGTGGTCCGTGGGATTGTAACCAGGGAGCTACATTCGAGGTAAAGTACGAGAATTTCCAGTACAGCCTTGTTGCTCCTCAAATTGGCATCAAATATGAATCGGCTGACCATACGGCTGGTTCCATTATGACTTTCATTGAAGTGGCTGACATCTACAAGTATTTCCCCGATTTACATGCCACACTTGACAACCTCTATCTGGATGGCAAGGAAGTGACATTTGATGCATCCAAAGTGCTCGATGCCAATGAATCCCCGAAGTATCGTCTGGAACTTTGGAATTGCTATGGGGCAACAAAGGATAAAGGATGCGCTTTCGGTACTCCTGATGGCGATGTTATCAAGGAACTTGGTTTCAGCAGTTCTATGGAAGTGAGGTTCACATTCCACAGCCTTTTCCCTGCGCCTGAATGGTAATCGGGAAATATATTGATTGAACATAAAAAGGGGGAATCAACACTAAAACCCACTATCATTTTGCTCTGTCATGAACTTCGTTCAAAACCTCATCTGATACCTTCATTAAGGTATAGTCAGAGCGAAGTGAAAAATCTACTCCCTTTGTGAATAAGGGAAGACATGGTTGAAAAGCAACAAAAAACCCACTAAAATCGCAAGTTTTAGTGGGTTTTCAGTTTTAATTGACTTTTGTTGTTGGGCTACCTGGATTCGAACCAGGAATGACAGGACCAGAATCTGTAGTGTTACCATTACACCATAGCCCAATTGTTGTTATTTCTCTTTTGCGGTTGCAAAGATACAAAGATTTCTATAATTCAAAACAAAAACGAGTACTTTTTTAGAGAAAAACTGATAAGAGACCGTAATCCAAAGGATTATATAACTAAAAAAAATCAAAAATAGAAAGAGTTTTCTTCTTTTGCGTGTTTGATATGAGAAATCAACGTATATTTGTCAACTGTTTTAATATAATAATGTATAATGAACGAAACGAAAAGACTGATTCTACAGATAACAGAAGGCATTCAAGATAAAAAAGGGAAAAAAATCGTCATCGCAGATCTTACTAAAATCGATGATACAATATGCAACTATTTCATCATCTGTCAAGGAAACTCCCCCAGCCAAGTGACAGCCATTGTAGAATCCATCAAGGACTTCACACGCAAGGGTGCCGACACCAAGCCCTTTGCCATAGACGGACTGCGCAATGCAGAATGGGTAGCCATGGACTACTCGGACATACTGGTACATGTCTTCCTACCAGAAACAAGGGAATTCTACAACCTGGAACACCTTTGGGCAGACGCCAAATTAACCCAAATTCCTGACCTCGATTAATCAAAACGTATGGATAATAATACTAACAAGAAACCCAACAAAGTAAATATGCCCAAGTTCAACCTGAACTGGTTGTATATGATTATAGCAATGATGCTGTTGGGGCTATACCTGACCAATGAAAACGGTACGGCAACCAAAAACATCTCTTATGATGAATTCCAGCAATATGTACGCGACGGCTATATAAGCAAAGTCATCGGCTATGACGACAACTCTGTCGAGGCGTACGTCAAGCCGCAGCACGTGGGAAATGTCTTTCGCCAGGATTCCAGCCGTGTTGGCAAGAATCCCCTTATAACGACCGAGGCTCCTTCACGTGAGAGCCTGGGCAACTTCCTGCAGAAAGAAAGGGACGATGCCCATTTTGACGGTTCCATCAACTACGAAAAGAAGCGGAACTACTTCGGTGCTATCCTATGGCAGGTTCTCCCCTTTGCATTCCTCATCGGTTTCTGGATCTTCATGTCACGCCGCATGAGCGGCGGCGGAGGCATGGGTGGAAGTGGAGGCATCTTCAGCGTAGGAAAGTCCAAAGCCCAGCTGTTCGAAAAAGGCTCCCCTATCAAAATTACATTCAAGGATGTGGCAGGACTTGCCGAAGCCAAGCAAGAAGTGGAGGAAATTGTCGAGTTCCTGAAAGAACCACAGAAATACACCGACTTGGGAGGTAAGATACCCAAGGGCGCCTTACTGGTAGGCCCTCCGGGAACCGGAAAGACCTTGCTTGCAAAGGCTGTGGCGGGAGAAGCAAACGTACCGTTCTTTTCTTTGGCCGGTTCCGACTTTGTGGAAATGTTTGTCGGTGTGGGTGCTTCCCGTGTCCGTGACTTGTTCCGCCAGGCAAAGGAGAAAGCGCCCTGTATCGTATTTATTGATGAGATTGATGCAGTAGGACGTGCCCGTGCCAAAGCAGCCGCCATGGGTGGCAACGATGAGCGCGAGAACACATTGAACCAGTTGTTGACCGAAATGGATGGTTTCGGCTCCAACAGTGGCGTTATCATCTTGGCAGCCACCAACCGCGTGGATGTTTTGGATAAAGCCTTGCTGCGCGCCGGGCGTTTCGACCGTCAGATACACGTTGACCTTCCCGACCTTAATGAACGTAAGGAAGTATTCGGTGTGCATCTGCGCCCTATCAAGATAGACAACAGCGTGGATGTGGACCTTCTGGCACGCCAGACTCCCGGATTCTCGGGAGCCGACATTGCCAATGTGTGCAACGAAGCAGCCCTGATAGCTGCCCGCCACGGCAAGAAGTTCGTCGGGAAGCAAGACTTCCTCGATGCCGTAGACCGTATTGTGGGTGGACTGGAAAAGAAAACCAAAATCACTACCGAGGCCGAACGCCGCTCCATTGCCATACACGAAGCCGGCCATGCCAGCATTTCCTGGTTGCTGGAATATGCCAATCCGCTGATTAAAGTTACCATCGTACCCCGCGGACGTGCTTTGGGCGCAGCCTGGTATTTGCCGGAAGAAAGACAAATCACCACCAAGGAGCAGATGCTCGACGAGATGTGCGCCACCTTGGGAGGGCGTGCTGCCGAAGACCTGTTCTTAGGCAGAATATCCACCGGAGCCATGAATGACCTGGAGCGTGTGACAAAGCAAGCATACGGCATGATTGCCTATTTGGGGATGAGTGAAAAACTTCCCAACCTCTGCTACTATAACAATGAGGAATATTCCTTCAACCGTCCGTACAGTGAAAAGACCGCGGAACTGATTGATGAAGAAGTTAAGCGGATGGTCAACGAACAGTACGAACGCGCCAAGAAAATACTGTCCGAAAACAAGGAAGGACACAACCGCCTGGCACAACTGCTGATTGACAAAGAAGTGATCTTTGCCGAAGACGTTGAACAAATCTTTGGAAAGCGTCCGTGGGCTTCCCGTTCGGAAGAGATAATCAGTGCCACCAAGACTTCGGCCGAGCTGAAGAAAGCAGAAGAAGAGGAAGAGAAAAAAGCCGCCAAGGCAGAAAAGGAAGTTAAGGAAGAAGAGAAAAATGAGAAATAACTTTATCCAACGTGCCGTTACCGGCGTGTTATTCGTCATAGTATTGGTGGGCTGTATTCTTTACAGCCCCCTTTCATTCGGTATATTGTTTACCATTATCTGTGCGCTGAGTGTGCACGAGTACGCAAAATTAGTCTGCAAGAGTGGCGAAATAAGCATCAACAAGACCATCACCGCACTGGGAGGGGCCTATCTCTTCCTCGCATTGATGAGCTTCTGCACACAACAGCCCGTAGGAGCGCGGGTATTCCTTCCTTATCTGGGCCTGCTGCTCTATATGATGATTACAGAACTTTACCTCAAGAAGAAGAATCCCATAGGCAACTGGGCATACTCCATGCTGAGCCAATTGTACGTGGCACTTCCTTTCGCCTTGCTGAATGTGCTCGCTTTTCAGAATTCCCCGGAAACAAGCAGCGTAGTCTATAACCCCATTCTGCCGCTTTCCATCTTCGTATTCATCTGGTTGAGTGACACAGGCGCCTACTGTGTGGGTTCACTGATAGGCAAACACCGCCTGTTCGAGCGCATTTCCCCCAAGAAATCTTGGGAAGGCAGCATTGGCGGCGGAGTTTTCTCCATCGCCTCCTCTTTTGCCTTTGCGTACTTTTTCCCCTTCATGCCGTGGTGGCAGTGGGTAGGCCTGGCAATCATTGTCGTCATCTTCGGCACATGGGGCGACTTGACCGAATCACTGATGAAGCGCCAATTGGGCATCAAGGATTCCGGCAATATCCTGCCGGGGCACGGAGGGCTGCTCGACCGCTTCGACAGTGCCCTGATGGCGATTCCTGCAGCGGTCGTTTATCTATATGCCCTGACAATATTCTGACCGCAATCGGCATAAGGCAACTTATATATATAAGAAAAGAGCACCCGGATAAGATGACCAGCATCAAAATCCCGGGTGCCCTTTCTACTATATGTTCTTGCAAACTCTTTCTTATTTCAACTGCATATTGGACAAATCCATATCAGCAGTCATCTTTTCATTACGTTCCGTGGTCTTCAAATCAAATGTCACTTCCACTTCGCCGTTTTCCTCAGAATTGAGCTTCAGCTTGATGCCCTTGGTTTCAGAAGTAATATCCAAACCGTTCAGGTTGTAGGAGACAGCACCAGGGCTGCGGCGCCCCGTCAAATCATCATAGTCGTTATAGCGGAGTTCCAAGTGGATGTATCCGTCTTCGGCAGCCAAAGCATCGCCCTCTTGCGAACGCACCAGACTGATACGGTGCTTGTGCTCGGTCGAGGATGGCAGATTCTGCATGAAAAAGATGTTCATATAGCCACCGCTGATGGTGATATCACCTTTATATATCCATACGGGATCATTCCCGAACTCCTCTTCATTCTCAGGGGTTATCGTCTCTATCTCCTTCGTCAGGACATTCTGCAGGCGCAGCAGTTTCACGGCATGGTCGTATCCTTCATAATTATCCCACAAAGGATTGAACACGGTAATCACACGTTGTCCGTCCACAGCATCATACCACCCGATATCCGTATTCACCGGCCAAAGCGTTCCCCAGGTATCACAGTTCAAATAAAAAGCATTCCCCGTGACACGCACAGTAGCCCACAAAGGCGGAGTAAAATCACCTATAGAATATCCGTCACTATCATTACATGATTGCAAAGCGGGCATCACTGCCAAACATATTGCCATAAATAACCAATGTAGCTTTTTCATAATCAATGTTTTTTTTCATTTGTTTCTGTATAGAGAATACAAAAGCCGGGCATTTACTGCACCGGCTTTCCCCTTTTTAACAATTTCTTATTTTTTCTGTTGCTCATCCTTATGCTTTCCAAGCAATGCCACCATCTCTTGGGCGGCATGCATGGGTGCCCCTGCCTCTCCCAAGCGGGATGCCATGTAATCATATCCCTCAAGCATCCGACGACGGTATTCCTTATCGTACAAGATACGCCTCAGCTCCGAGCGCACCTGCTCCACCGTCATTGTATCGGCAACCAGTTCCCTCACCACCTCCCGGCCGGCAATGAGGTTGACCAGCGAAATGTACTTCACTTTCAGTACATGCCGTTTCAGGAAAGCGATTACTTTTCCTATCGGAGTATGGTAACACACCGCCTGCGGCACGCGGAACAGAGCCGTTTCCAGCGTAGCCGTCCCCGAAGTGACCAGCGCAGCCTCCGCCTGCCTCAACAAAGAGAATGTCTTGTTGAAGATAATCTTCACATCTGCCCCGCCCACATAGCGTTTGTAATACTCGGGGGAAATGCCCGGAGCACCGGCCAACACCAGTTGATAGTCGGGGAAAGAAGCCGCAGCACGGAGCATGTCAGGCAGATTGTCCTTGATTTCCTGCTTGCGGCTGCCTGCCAGCAAAGCAATGACAGGTTTGGACGAGAGCCCGTTTGCCCGGGCAAATTCGTCGAATGTCTCCGAACAAGAAGCACGGAAAGCCGCCACTTCATCCACCGTCGGGTTGCCGACATAATGTATCGGATACTGATGCTTCCCTTCAAAAAACTCCACCTCGAACGGCAGGATAGAGAACAGCTCGTCCACATCCCGTTTGATATTCCTGATGCGGTACTCCTTCCATGCCCATATCTTGGGGGAGATATAATAAAAGACGGGGATCCCGGTGCCGGCATGGACAAACTTGGCTATATCCAGGTTAAAGCCCGGATAGTCCACCAGAATCAGTACATCCGGCTGCCACGCCACAATATCTTCCTTGCAACGCTTCATATTGGCGAAAATGGTGCGCAGATGTAGCAGTACGGGGATGAATCCCATGTACGCCAGCTCTTTGTAATGCTTCACCATCACACCGCCCACCGCAGCCATAAGGTCGCCGCCAAAGAAGCGGAACTCCGCTTGCGGGTCTTCTTTTTTCAATGCAGCCATCAGATGAGAGGCATGCAGGTCGCCGGAAGCTTCACCGACAATCAAGTAATACTTCATAATTAATGGAGAATTGAAAATGAAGAACGAAGAATTTAATCAGAACCATGTTTTCAGTTCATCAATCAAGCCATAGGCTGTGGCATCCACCGTGGTCGGGGTGATAGCCACATAGCCGTTGTCGAGTGCCCAGTGGTCATTCCTTTCATTATCGGCATCGTTGTTCTTAAACTCGCCGGTCAGCCAGTAGTAATGGGTATCCCCTCTATGGGCAAAGTTCTCCCATTCGTTCGTCCATTGCCCTTTGGTCTGTTCGCAAATCCTCACGCCCTTCAACTCCTTCACATCCGGGAAGTTGACATTGAGGCATGTCAACGGAGGCAAGCCCTTCTCCAATACCCGTCTGGCTATCTCGCGGATATAGGGACCCGCGGGTTCAAAATCGGCATTCGGCTCATGGTTGCAAAGGGAGAATCCGATGGAAGGCACTCCTTTCAGGCATCCCTCTATCACAACGCCCATCGTACCGGAATAATGCAGGTTTACGGAAGAATTGTCGCCGTGGTTGATACCGCCTACCACCAAGTCGGGCTTGCGGTCGAGCACCGTATGAAAGGCCAGCTTCACGCAATCGGTCGGCGTACCGGAACACTTGTATACCGTCAGCCCCACATCCTTGCGCACCAACCGGTAGTGGATAGGCTCCGTCACTGTCAGTGCACACGCACTTCCCGAACGGGGTGCATCCGGTGCCATTACCACAATCTCGCCCAGCGGACGGAGGAACTTGATTAACTCGCTAATACCTTTCGCAATGATGCCGTCATCATTGGAAATCAATATCAAAGGTCTCTGATTTTCCATAACTTTCTTTTTATTATCAGGCAAAAGTAGCTAAAAAGGAAGAATTATCCTACTTTTGTCCGCAAAGAGAAAAGGTACAGTCGTCCTTTTCAGCAACAGCAACAATAAACCTATGGATATTTTCCTCCTCATCATGGGCATCCTCTGCCTGATTGCCGGGCTGGCAGGTTGCATCCTGCCGATGATTCCCGGGCCACCCGTAGCCTATGCAGGCCTATTGCTCCTGCATTTCACGGACAAGGTGCAGTTTTCCACCACACAGTTGCTCTTATGGCTGGCAGCAGTCGTCCTTGTACAGATACTGGACTACTTCGTCCCGATGCTGGGCAGCAAATACAGCGGAGGCACCCGGTGGGGAACGCGCGGCTGCCTCATAGGCACCGTCGCCGGACTGTTCTTCATGCCTTGGGGCATCATCCTCGGCCCTTTTCTCGGAGCTTTCGCCGGCGAACTGATGGGAGGCGGCAAGACAGGCCAAGCCTTGAAATCGGGATTGGGCTCGCTGCTGGGATTCTTGCTGGGCACAGTGGTAAAGTGCGTGATATGCGCATACTTCTGCTGGGAATTCGTCAAAGCACTGGTCTGACACCGGCCACTCCCCTTCTGCCGATAAACAACCCATCTGCCTACCGCAACCCACACAGCAGCCTGTCTGCATGAGATGCACATCTCGAACAGCATGAGATGCACGTCTCGAACAACACGAGATGCACATCTCATGCAGACAAGAGAAATAGTTCAAAGTTATGTCTGCCATTGGTTTACAAATCTTAATCTTCTGCAAGCGAGACAAAAAAGCAGCTTCATTTCAAGATAAATCCGTATATTTGTCCACCAAACAGAGAAAGAACGCTTTACACGCAATTTACAAGAAGGAAAACAGAGATAAGCGTCTATGAGTTATTAACAAAACAGCCGACTTATCAACCGTTTTCGCAATCTTTCTCCGAATTTGTAGGCGCTATCCGGAATTATCACTTATTTCGCTGCCAATAAATATTGAGATTATGGGAAAAATAATTGCTATGGCTAACCAAAAGGGTGGTGTAGGCAAGACAACAACAACAATCAACCTCGCAGCCTCACTCGCCACGCTTGAAAAGAAAGTGCTCGTTGTAGACGCAGATCCCCAGGCCAATGCCTCCTCCGGTTTGGGTGTGGACATCAAACAGTCGGAATGCACTATCTATGAGTGCATTATTGACCGCGTAGACGTGCGCAAAGCCCTTCATGACACAGAGATAGACACGCTGAAGGTAATCTCCTCCCACATCAATCTGGTAGGTGCCGAAATAGAAATGCTCAACCTGAAAAACCGCGAGAAGATACTGAAAGAAGTGCTGGCACCACTGAAGGATGAGTTTGATTATATCTTGATAGACTGCTCTCCGTCTCTGGGCCTGATTACGGTCAACGCACTGACTGCCGCCGACTCTGTAATCATCCCCGTACAAGCGGAATATTTTGCATTGGAAGGCATCAGCAAATTGCTGAATACCATAAAAATCATCAAATCCAAGCTGAACCCCGCCCTCGAAATCGAAGGCTTCCTGCTGACGATGTACGACTCGCGCCTGCGCCAAGCCAACCAGATTTACGATGAAGTGAAACGCCACTTCCAGGAATTGGTATTCAACACCGTCATCCAGCGTAACGTGAAACTGAGTGAAGCTCCCAGCTACGGCCTGCCCACCATTCTCTATGATGCAGACTCAACCGGAGCCAAGAACCACATGGCGCTTGCCAAGGAGCTGATAAGCAGAAACGAGAAAAAGTGATTAGTGATTAGTGGTTAGTGAATAAAAAAATAGAGATAGATGGCACAAAGAAAAGCATTAGGACGCGGGCTGGACGCCCTGCTCTCCATGGATGAAGTGCAGACCGAAGGCTCCTCCTCCATCAATGAAATAGAGTTGTCGAAGATTACGGTCAACCCCAACCAGCCCCGTCATGAATTCGACCAGACTGCGTTGCAGGAATTAGCCGATTCCATCTCCGAAATCGGCATCATACAACCCATCACCCTGCGCAAGCTCAGCGACGATGAATACCAGATTATAGCCGGCGAACGACGTTTCCGCGCTTCGCAGCTTGCCGGGCTGACAAGCATCCCCGCCTATATCCGTACCGCAGACGATGAGAACGTCATGGAAATGGCACTCATCGAGAACATACAGCGCGAAGACCTGAACTCCATGGAAATAGCCCTTGCCTACCAGCATCTGCTGGAGCAATACGGACTGACACAGGAGCGTCTCAGCGAACGTGTAGGCAAGAAGCGCACCACCATTGCCAACTACCTGCGCCTGCTCAAACTGCCCGCCCCCATACAGATGGGATTGCAGAACAAGCAGATAGACATGGGCCATGCCCGCGCACTGGTAACGCTCGGTGACCCCAAGCTGCAGGTGAAAATCTTCGAGGAGGTCCTGGAGCACGGATACTCCGTGCGCAAAGTGGAAGAAATCGTGAAATCACTGAGCGAAGGCGAAACCGTGAAAAGCGGCGGCCGCAAGATTGCCCCCAAGCGTGCCAAGCTGCCCGAAGAATTCAACATGCTGAAACAACAACTGTCGGGCTTCTTCAGCACCAAGGTACAGCTCACCTGCTCGGAAAAAGGAAAAGGCAAAATCAGTATCCCGTTCAATAACGAAGAAGAATTGGAACGTATCATCGGCATTTTTGATACGCTGAAGAAATAAATGAAGGAAAAGATATATATATATAAGGTAGCCATTGCCCTGCTGTTCTGTTTTCTACAGATGGCAGGGATTGCTATGTATGGCCAGGACCGCCCGCGTGCCGCTTCCAAGCGTACGCAGCGGCATCAGACCGACACTCTCGACACCGTGCGCCAACCTTTGCGCCTGCAGGCCGACAGCCTGGACCGGGAAACAGACCGGGGCATCCGGCCACGGCTCACCATGGGAAAGGACAGCCTCGCCATTGCCGACAGCCTCGCAGCCGAAAACAGAAGGAAGATGCTGGAAATGACCGCCAGCCCCAACCTGAAAGAGCAACCCGTACCCGCAGACAGCCTGCAGAAGGCCATAGACCCCAAAAGATGGATACCCAACCCCACGAAAGCCACCTGGCTTGCCCTCGTCATCCCTGGCGGCGGGCAAATCTACAACCGTAAATTCTGGAAACTGCCCATCTTCTATGGCGGATTTGCCGGCTGCGCCTATGCCCTCACTTGGAACAACAAAATGTACAAGGACTACTCGTCGGCCTACAAAGATGCCGTAAACGAGAATTGGACTTCCAGCAGCATCACCGACCTGCTGCCGCCCAACCATAACTACAGCAACAGCCAACTGACGGAGGTACTGCGAAAACGTAAAGACACCTTCCGGCGATACCGAGACTTGAGCATCTTTGCCTTCATCGGTGTATACCTGCTTTCCGTTGTCGACGCATACGTAGACGCAGAACTATCCAACTTCGACATCACCCCCGACCTCAGCATGAGAGTGGAACCTGCCATAATCAACAGCCAGATGACCGGTTCCTCCCAAAGGAACGTCGGCGTGCAATGCAGTTTCCGATTCTAAAAACGACATTAAAGCATAAATTATTACCTATGATACACAAGTCCATATATATGAAAAGAATTATCCTCGGCTCCTCGCTTTTGCTTTGCGCCCTTTTCACCGCTCCGGCAATGCACGCGCAAGAAAGCGTGGAAGTGCTTATCCATGAAAACGGTACAGAACGCCAGGAATCCATCGAACTGCCCAAAAGCATGACCTATCCGCTGGACAGCCTGCTCAATGACTGGAAAGCCAAAAACTACATCGACCTGGGAAAAGACTGCAGCACCTCTACCTTAAATCCTACATTCAGCGACTCGGTGTACATAGACCGGCTGTCGCGCATGCCGACCGTCATGGAAATGCCATACAACGAAATCGTGCGCAAGTTCATCGACATGTACGCCGGACGCCTGCGCAACCAGGTCTCCTTCATGCTGAGCGCCTGCAACTTCTATATGCCCATCTTC
>ULTU01078479.1_pt1 | contig 15183 bp, 8 predicted proteins | sample 1957861 | NCBI WGS metagenome assembly ULTU01 (sample SAMEA4835742, study PRJEB28245) | human gut metagenome | biome: gut microbiome; material: fecal sample | place: Denmark | collected 2008
TCAGAAATATTCAATGCAAAACAAGATCGCTGAAATATGCAACGTATTACGCAACAAAGGGTTTGATACGTGGGTAGACTATTATTGTGACGCTTGCATAGAGAACAGCGGTGGTAAGATAGGCAAACTTAAATACAAAAAAAACGAAGATACGAAATGGAAGTTCTTCGAGTTCGACGATGAGACGATAGAGCAACTTATGTGCTATTGCAAACAGGATAACAGCGGTGACGACAAATGATGCTTCCAAGTGTTTTAACGGTTGAGCTTACTTATCGTTGCAATCATAAATGCCTCTTTTGCTATTGTCCGTGGGAGAATGAGCCGTCGATGAAAGAAGCCGAGCTTTCGACGGACGAATGGAAAAAAATATTCGACAAGGTGAAGAAGTACGGAGTGAAGCAGATTACTTTTTCAGGAGGGGAAGCGATTCTTCGGGATGATTTGCTTGATCTGATTTCATACGCCCATAACGCAGGATTTTCCGTCGGCCTTATATCTAACGGAAAGAACCTTAATAGTGAGTTTCTGTCTAAGTTGCGACTCTACGACGTGCTTTTAAGCATAAGCGTGCCGGGAATCGAATCGTTCCATAAAACAACCGGCGTCGATAACGTTGAAAACGTGCTTGCGTTGTTTGCTTTGTGCAAAGAGCTGGGGATTAAGACGGTAGCAAATATTGCAGTAACGAAAAACAATATCAAAGAGTTGTTTGAAAATATAGCGTTGCCGCTTGTTAGTGGCGCGACGTATATTTTGCTAAACAGATTTTTGCCCGGCGGACGAGGGTTGGAAAACAAGCAATATCTCCTTTCTATAGACGAAATAAACGAAATGTTCGACGTTGCGGAAGAAGTGTTGTCGCGCGCGGGTTTGTACGGACACGTCGGGACGGAATTGCCGTATTGTATAATAAAAAACCCCGATAAATATAAATATCTACAAATATCGTCGTTCTGTGCGGCGGCAAAAGAATTTTTCGTGATAGATCCGAGCGGATACGTGAAGGTATGCAATCACAGCCCGACGAGAGTTTGTTTTTGGACAGAGATAGACGGCTTGGGACAAAACGAATATTGGAATCGGTTCGTTACGAAAGACTATATTCCGCTTATGTGCAAAAATTGCGAATATCTGGGCGTAAAATGCGACGGCGGCTGCCGCGAAGCCGCGCACGTGTATTTCGGAGATATTGCGGATGCGGATCCTTGTTTTGACAATATTATAAAAGAAAAATAATCGATATACCCGGTTATCGGGAAACCGATCATTCAAATAATGTAGAAAATAAAGTCTTAAATGCTATATTATGAAATGAGGTAAATCGTTTTAATAACGGCATAAAAAAGAGAAAATTCGCCCATAAAACCGAATTCCGATAACAACGGGATTCGGTTTTTCTTTTGGGAAGATGCCGAAAGCGGGAGGGAAACGCTTGACAAACCGAACGATCGGCAGGTACAATGTGAAAACACTCGGATTGAAAGGCTCGGAGAATAAAAACGGAAAAAGGAATACGAAGCAGGAGGTATTGAAAGCTGCTCTCGATTCGGTTTCGGCACAAGGGGAGGAGGACGCATTCCGGAGATTATCGAACGGCATATTCGTCAATTTTTAGAAATATACAAAGGGGAAACGAGATGAAATACGTCAGAATAACCAAAGACAACGTTGACAAGGAGCATATTTGCTGTGCGATGTCGGGTAAACAAAGTCTGGCAAAAAAGGAATGGATGAAGCGGCTGTTTGATGACGGCCTTGTCTTTTATCGCAGCGAGGAGCGCGGCAAGTGCTTTATCGAATATATTCCGGCCGAAAAAGCATGGGTGCCTATTGAAGCCGACGGATATATTTACATAAACTGTCTGTGGATTGCCGGTTCGATGAAGGGGCACGGCTATTCCAACGACCTTTTGGGCGAGTGCATATCGGACGCGAAAAAGCAGGGCAAAAAAGGCGTCTGCATATTGTCGTCGGAGGGAAGAAAGAAGGAGTTTTTGTCAGACCCGAAGTACTTGGCTCATAAAGGCTTTGCGGTTTCGGATACGTCGGCCTGTGGCATAAACGTCATGTATCTGCCGCTTGTCCCGAACGCCGAGCCGCCGAAGTTTAAGGAGTGCGCAAAAAATCCGAAGACGGACGAAGATGGCTTCGTCCTTTACTACACCGATCAATGCCCGTTCACCTTCTACTGGGTGCCGAGGATAGAAGAGGTCGCAAAAGAACATAAAATCCCGCTTAAAGTCATACACGTCACGAGCAGGGAAGCCGCGAGAAACGTTCCGTCGCCGGTCAGCACATACGCGCTTTTCAGGGACGGGAAGTTTTTGACGCACGCGATACAATCGGACAAAAAGTTTCTGGCGCTTGCGGGCGCGGAATAAAAATAACGGCGCAGAAAAACACGAATATTCGGAAAGTACCGTATGCTCGTGAAAAAGAAGAATATCACGCACATAGCAGGTTTCGCTTTTCGTGTATGCGCAGTACGTAGCGTATGCCTCGGGGTAAGCGGCGCATTTTTAAGGAGGGGAAATGCCGGCATTTGAAAGACGGTTGGCGATAATTTCCGTTTTGCGCTTAAGACGGTGTGATACGAGAGGAAACCTTGCGGCAGAATTCGGCGTAAGCAAGCGAACGATTGAAAACGACGTAACGTTTCTTTCGTTGAAATATCCGATATACACAAAGCAGGGCAAAGGCGGCGGGATTTTTTTGACGGACGATTATATCGTCGGCGTACCTCGCTTGAACAGAAAACAAATCGATCTTCTTGCTATGCTTTTAGAAACGCTCGAGGGAGAGAACAGAAGAACAATGGAGGAAATTATCGAAAGATACGGCAGCTGACCTCGCGCAAACAGGGGAGCTTGGCAAAGCATCGGCAGAATCGCGGACGGCTGCTTCGTTTTCGACATCGAATAAGTTTTTTCAAAACCCGTAACAAAACGCAAAAAGAGAGTTTGACGTTCGTCAGGCTCTCTTGTTTTTTGACAAGGCGGATTTTATGTGGTAGAATGAAACAAACAAAAACGGAGATATAGAATGAAACGAGGAAAGAGAACCGATTATCCCACCAAACGACTTGCGCCGGACACCTACGTTCTGAACGACTTCGGGTTTGCAAATTGCTATTTGCTTTTGGGCGATGAAGCGGCGCTTCTTATCGACTGCGGTATGGGCATAGGCGACATCGAAGGCGCGGTCCGAAAAATCACCGACAAACCGCTTATCGTGGTGGGAACGCACGGCCACGTCGATCATATCGGCGGCAGCGGCGCGTTTGAAAAAATTTATCTTCACCGTGACGATTGCGGCAAAAATTTCAGATCCCAGACGAGCACGTTTATAAGGAAAGCCTTTTTGATTGCGGGCAAAAGTTTCGTATCCGAAGGCATAACGCTTCGCGACGTGGTGAAATTCGGGCGCAGACCTGAGGTCGTGGAAATTTTAAGCGGGCACGTTTTTGACCTCGGCGGACGAAAAGTCAGGGTGGAACACTCGCCCGGGCATACCTTGGGCAGCATCGTGCTTTTGGACGACAAAACGAAAATCGCCTTCGTGGGGGACAATATGTCTGTTTCCGAGTGGCTGTTTCTGCCGCATGCGACGACCGTCGAAAAATGGATTGAAAGCGCAAGAAGAATAAGAAAAATAGCCGACGACTACGCCCTTTACTGGGGGCACGAAAGAGGGCTTATATCCACCGACATCGTGGACGCCGACATTCGCTTTGCCGAAGAAATTTTGTCCCGTTACAAAAGGAATCGTCTGCTTCCGCATGTCAAGTGTTATCCGAAAAACGACAGAGTGAAGGGAAGCATCGTGTTCAAGGAAAACCGAATTTTCGAGAAGAAAAAACAGAAAAACGCACGCTGACAAGCGAGCGTTTTTTGTAAATCGTCGTTCGTTTAAGCCGCCTTTTCGGGCGCGTCTTCTTTTGAAAAGCAGTTTGCCGGACGGTAGCATAAAAGCGCGCCCGGCGGGGCGCGTTTCGGCTATAACTGCGATTTTTGGCAAAGGCTTGACAAAGGCCGCCCTTTTGAGGTACAATAAAATCGGAACAAGAGCAGCTTCAATCCGCAAAAAACATTTTTTAACTTATCTGTTTGAATATGAAAAAACCTATTGTTGCAATTTTATACGATTTTGACAAAACTCTCTGCACCAGAGATATGCAGGAGTACACTTTCATTCCGTCCGTCGGCATGGAACCCGACGATTTTTGGGCGGAAACCTCCGTCGTTGCCAAAAGAGAGCAGATGGACGGGATTCTGACCTATATGTACTGCATGATGGAAAAGGCCGAAGAAGCGGGCAATCCCTTAAAGCGCGAAATGCTGGTGGAGTGCGGCAAGGACGTGGAATATCACCCGGGCGTGGAGGGCTGGTTCGACCGCATCAACGAATACGGCAAAAAGGCCGGCGTCGAGGTGGAGCATTATATTTTGTCGTCGGGGCTTAAAGAAATCATCGAAGGCACCACCGTGGCCAAGTATTTCAAAAAGATTTATGCGTCCGAGTTTTTGTACGGGCCGGACGGCAAGGCAAAATGGGCGAAAATGGCCGTTAACTACACCAACAAAACGCAGTTCGTTTACAGGATAAACAAGGGCGTTCTGGACATCTGCAACAACTTCGATCTGAACACTTCCACTCCGGAATGGGACAGAAGGGTAAATTTTGGGAATATGATTTATCTGGGCGACGGGCTGACCGACGTTCCGTGTATGAAGCTGGTGAAGCAGTCGGGCGGGCATTCCATAGGTCTTTATCCGAAAGGCGAAAAAGCAGAGGCGCAGCCGCTTCTGAAGCATGACCGCGTGGACTGGATTTTCGAAGCGGACTACCGTGAGGGCAGCGAGCTTGACACCGCCATGAAGGACCTTCTGGAAAAGCTTGCCTACGACAACCGCCTGTCCGAGCTTTCGGACAAACAGAAAAAAGAGCTTTAATCAAAAACCTCCGCCTGAAAGCGGAGGTTTTTTAAGATCAAACTAATCTCTATAGGTGTATTTGGTGTTGTAGCCGTCGTTTTCGGCCGGGCGGAGGTTGTTCGGAAACTGTATGTCCGTTTTGATGTCCACGACGATTTTTTGCAGCTTTTCGGTGAGGGTATACGGGTTTTCCAGATCGTAAAGCACGTTTGCGCCCCCGATGCTTTTGATATAGATGTCGCCGACTTTCTCGATGCGGTCCACAAGCCCCACCCTTAGGTTCACGGAGTCGATTTCCGAATAATAGATGTTTTTGAAATCGATGCCGATGATGCCCGATTTTATGATGATGCGCTTTTGGGTGAAGGCGTATTCCAAATTTTCGTGCTGTTTGTTTGCCGTCAGAACGTGCGACAGCCAAATCCACACAGGCATCAGATGGAACAGGAAAAACACCGCCATAAATATTTTGACAGGTGCCGGGATTTCGTCCATTGTCCCGATCATAAGCCCGATAAATCCGCCGTCAAAAATCAGCCAAATGAGGGCTATCGGCAGCATTTTGGTGAATGCGTTGATAAGATAAGCGCGCTTTTTCGGTTTGCCGCTCCACAAAATTTGTTCGTCCGAGCCTATCACGTCCTCGATGTTTTTGAGGTCGCGGCCGGATGGCTCTATCTTAAAATAGGTTTCGTCAAGTTTCGCCACAGTTTTGCTCCTCGATGTGTTTTATTCATAGAGTATATCACAAAAAAACCAAAAAATCAACGGGTTTTCAAAAAACGCAGGCCGGAGCCTGCGTTTTTGACGTTTTAGTTCCAAGCGGAACCGTTGTAGGTGTAGGTTGTTCCCTTTGCCAGCGGTTGCCCGCCGCTGTAACTACGAACGATATCGTTGTAGTTTACGGTGTTGCCTTCGGTGTTGGTGAAGGTTTTAGGAGTGACGGTTTCCGAAAGCGTCCCTGCACCAAAACGTGCAGTTTCCGTGATGTTAAAGACCCGATAGAAAGTACCGCCGTTAAATGGATTAAGCACGTCTGTAGAAGTTGTTCCGCCGCTGTTGCCTTCTTTTGAAGTGACCGAAAGCGTTGCCGATGAGGAAACTACGACTTTTGCGCCCGAAGCGGTTGATTTGATGTTTCCGCCGAACGAGCCGTTTACGTTGTAAGTGCCGTTCACCACAAAATTGCCCTCAAGCCCCGACGGATACGGATATCCACCGACAGGCGCTTGTTCGTCGAACGTCGAGTAAACGATAACCGACTTTGAAGTGGTGAGGGTTGCGTTTTTGGCAACCGTCACGTTTGCTCCGGGGAGAACCTTGTAATCATAAGGGGCAGTAAGAGTGGTTGCCGTCGTGCCGTCGCCGATGTTTACGTTGTAAGTCCACGGGATAGGGAACTGCACGTCGGCCATGTTTACGGTTTTTGAAATAACAAGTTTCACCGTTAAAGACAGCGAACCCATCGTAGCATTGCCGACGATTGTGAGGGTTGACTTTCTAGTGGATCTGTCGTAGGTTTTTTCGAGGTAGCCAGAAGACAGGCGAATGATACCGTTTGAACCAATAATTTCTTTTTTGTCTGTATTGTGGTTGCTGTTTGCGTATAAATCGACGTAGCCGGTATGTTTTGCGCCGGCTTCGTAGATTTGACGGCATTGAACGTTCGGCATTTCGTACTGATTGAACGGCGAGATCTTGCCTTTGTTGAACACGGTGACGGTGTTCGTGCCGCCTCTGAAGTCAATGACGACAAACGGACTATAGACGTTTGCGCCCGACTTGAAGGTTGCGGTGCCGGAGCCTTTCACAAAGCCTTTTGCGTCGAGGTTGGAGCCGGAATTGAAGGTCATGTTGCCGTTGTTGACAAGTTGACTATGCTTTCCGGACGTTGCGCCGCTAAGACCTGGGCCCGGACGTCCTAAGATACCTTGAATACGCACGTTGCCGTTGACGGTGAGGTTTGCGCCGGTCATTATCGTCAGAACGTGTTCGATATATTCAGAGATCAAATCCACGTGTTCCTTGTCGCTTCCTCCGGACGTGTTGTAGGTTGCCTTGCCTAAAGCAGAGCTGTCGGAGCTTGCCGACAGGAGCAGGGTTGCACCCGATGCCAAAGTGTAGTCGCCTGCGGAGAGGAAAGCTTTTGCATAAACGCCGCTTGCTTCCGCAAGGGTTATGGTGCCGGTTCGGCCGAGGGCATCCTCGACGGTCATAAGGCTTCCGCCGTCAACGCGCGCCGCTTTCACGGCGAAGGTGACGTCTTTGTGCGCTTCGTTGTAGTTAGTGGAAGCAGGAGAAGTCACTCTTATGCGATAGATGCCGCCGTCCAGAACTTTGGTGTTTTGCGGCAGGTTGATGAAGCTGTAAACGAGAGCTGTTCCATCAGTATTGGTGGTGGAAGCGCCGAGATGTTCGGAGACGATGTATTCCGTGTTGTTCCAGTCGACTTCCTTGCTCGTTGCAACGACTTCTGCGTTCGCCTTGTCAAGAACGACGCTTACGTCAAGCGTGACGCTGTTGTAGTTCTGAACGTCAGGATTGTAAGTTGCTTTATATTTGGTTACGTTGCAAGTAACTTGTTCGTTTTCGTTCACCCAGCTGAAGCCGCCCGTAAGGGTGAAGTCTTTCAGCGTGACGCCGGCATAGTACGTTCCGGTGAAGGAAGGCAGGTTGAGAGTTGACGGATCGATGTCGCCTTTTTTAACGGTCAGAACGCCGTCTGCGCCGATCACAACGTTGTAGTTTGGAAGAGAAATCTTCGTCTCGTCGAAGTTGTAGCCGTAGGTGCCAACGTTTGCGCCCTTATAATAGTCGGTTCTGAATTTTGCCGTGAAAGCGGCTTCGTCGTTATACGCAAAGCCTTCTGCGGTGTAATCGAAGTCAGGAACCGGCAGATTGTAAGGTATGGTCATGGCAGGAGCAACCGTCAGCGTGAGATTTGCTTTTCCGACCGTCAGGTCGTAAGGGGACACGGTGGCGGTGTAGTTTTTGGAATCGAGCGTTCCGTTTACCTTGAAGGTGCCTGCGGCAGGAGCGGTGAGATAATCGGTCGAATAGGTCATCACGCCGACGTCCGCTTTTTCGTCGCCCGCTTTGAGGCCGGAAGTGACGATGAAGTCGAAGGCAGGGGTTTCGCCGTAAACGATTGCCGAAGGACCGGTCACGGTGGCCGTCAAATTGGCCTTCAGAACCGTGAGAACGCCTTTTACGACTATGAATTCGTAGTTGTTGTTTTCTGCCGTTTCCGCGCCTATTTCAAAGGTTTCGCCCGCGTTCGCGCCTGCATTGTATGCGGTGTTATAGGACGTGACGGGAACTTTGTCGTCGCCGTAGAGCGGAGTGTTTTCAAAACCGCATACCGAGGTGTCGAAATCGTCGCCGTAAACGACGGTTTGACTGTGCACCGTCACGGTAACTTTGCGTTTTTCAACCGTAAGCGTGCCGTTTTGAACGGTGAAGTCATAGTTTCCGTTATCTGCTACGCTAATCTTGATTACGCAGGAAGTGCCGGCAGCCATACCCGCGGCATAGTCCGTGGAAAGTGTAACTTCAACGCCGTCCGAGCCGTAGAGGCCGGATTTGACGCAGGTCAAGTTCGGCTTGTCGTAGCCGTATTCGACGGTTTTGTCTTCCGCTTTCACGGTAGCTTTCCTTGGCACGCAAACCACTTTTGAGGAAGTGGTGACGCTGTAGTTGTCGTCGAGGACGATTGCCGTAGCAACGTATTCGCCGACGTTTGCGCCTTGATAGTAGCCCGTTTCGAGGCGGACGACGGAGGCGTATTCGGCAGGGATGGCAAACGCTGCCGCTTCGTCGCCGTAGGAAACCGTGACGTCCGACGGGCTTACGTCCACGGCCTTTCTTTCCACGGTCAGTTTGCCGACCGTGGTCACGATTTCGTAGTTTGCGTTTTCGGTGAAGCCGACGGTTACGTCGTACTGGCCGACGTTTGTGCCCTTGGCGTAGTCGGACGATACGGTGATATTCAGAGATTCGAGATCTTCGGCCAGAATGCCCGTTTGCGAGTAGCCGTATTCGGGCGCTTCGTCGCCGTAAACCACGTTTACGTCGTTTGCCTTGACGGTGGCCGCGCGTTTTTGAATTTCAACCGTGAATTTGCCGACGGTCCGGGTGAAACCTTCCTTTTCCAGTTTAAAGAAAACGGTGTAGGTGCCGGCGTTTGTAAATTCGGGGCTTGTGGTAAGGCTATAGTCCGCGCCGTCTGTGGAATAGGTTATCAAGGTGCCTTCTTCCACGGTAACAGTGCCGCCGTGAGCCCGTCCGTCGTATGCGCCGACGTAGCCTTTTGCATCGTGAGTGATGTGTTTGGTGGATATGGTTACGTTGAGGTCGTATTTAATGACGTAAGAAGCCAGACGGTCTTCGGAGCCGCGCAGAATCTTCAAAAGAGTAGGTTCTTCGAAATCGTTCGAAAGGTCGCCTTTTGCGACGTATTCGCCGTCTTCTGCGGACGAGGTTTTAAGGGTAAGATAGAGCTTGTCTCCCGAAACCATGCCCGAAATTTCTTCGCCTTCGATGACGAGGCTCCACTTGTTGCCGCTTTGAGCCACGATGACGGTTCTCGAAACGGTGATTTCTTTCGGGGTAACGGTGAGGGTTCCGCTTTGAACGGTGACGTCGTAGTTGACGTCTTCCGAAAATTCTACGAGCACTTGGTATTCTCCGGCTTTGTCGCCTGCGATATAAGAGGTTTTTGCCGTAAAGCCGAGGTCGTCGGTGCCGTAAACGGAGCCCGAAACGAGGCTGTAAGAAAGGGAAGGAGCCGCGCTGCCGTATTCGGCGGTGTTGTCTGCCGCTTTCACGGTTATTTTGCGCGCCGTAACCGTCAGAGTTCCTTTTTCGACGGTGACGACGTAGTTGCCATTGGTCGCCGAGCCCGTGACGTCGTATGCGCCGACGCTTGCGCCAGGGTAATAGGTTTTTGCCGCAAACGTAAGGCCGAGGTCGTCGGAGCCGTAAACGGAGCCGCTCAAAACGTCGAAGTCGTAGGTTTCAGGGGCAGCTTCGCCGTAAACCACGGTTTTTGCCTTCGCCATGACTGAAACCTCGCGTTTCGTGACGGTGAGCATTCCGTTTTGAACGGTTGCGGAATAGTTATTATTGTGGCAAACAGCCGAAATTTCAAAGGTTTCGCCTGCGCTCCCGCCGACTCTGTAAGAAGAGGAATAAACGACGTTAAGTTCGTCGGAGCCGAAAATTTCGCCCGAAACGATTTCGCAATTTTGTTTTGCCGCGTCAAACTCGTCGCCGTAGGTGACGGTGCCGTCCGAAACGCGCAAGGTTATTTCTCGCGGGGTAACGGTGAGCGTGCCGCTTTCGAAAGTGAAAACGTAGTTATCGTGCGTCGCGCTTACCGAAATTTCGTATTCGCCGACAGGCGTGCCGCTTACGTTCTCGTCGCAGGTAAGGGTAGGTTCCGCGGTGTCTCCCTCCAAAAGCCCGACGAACGTTGCCGTGAGAGTTGCGGCGTCGCCGTAAACTGCGGTTTTGTCGTCAGCCTTGACGGTGGCCGCGCGCGGTCTTATGTCGATTTTGCCGTTTTGGACGGTTACGTCGAAGTTGTCGGAATCGATTTTTGCCATATACACCGTCTTTTCGCCAACGCCGTCGCCTTGGACGTAGTCGGTGGAAAGAGCGGCAAGAAGGTCGTCCTTAAGAAGAGCTTCGAGTTCAGAGGAGAGCGTTTCGCCGACGAATTCGTAGGAAAGCGTCGGAGCCTTGTTGCCGTAAGTTACGACGGTGTCTTTTGCCTTTACTAAAACCGCAAGTTTTTTGATGGTCACGGTGAAGCTGTTGTTTTCGGTTTTATAGCCGCCGCGCTCGATGCGATAATATACGGTATATGTGCCCGCGTCCGTGAAGGTAGGGATAGCCGCTTTGAAATTTTCGCCGTCGGTGCTGTAGGTTACGTTGAAGCCTTCAAGCGTAAGCGACGCAAAATGTTCCTTGCCGTCAAAGGTGGTTTCCACGTTTTCGACAGGGGTATATTCGACGTTTGCAAGCCCGATAGATGCGGAAACGGTCAGAGTAACTTTGTAGTTTTTGGAAACGTCCTTGCCGTTTCTTTCGACTTTTACGGACAAAACGGTTATGCCGGAGCTTTCTCCGCCGCGGTAGAAGTATTCGCCCGCGTTAGGAGAATCGGTTTTGAATTCGACGGTCAGCTCGTCGCCGTCCGGCAAATCTTCGGACGACACGTTGCCGGAGAAAGTAAGCGGGGTGCCGTCGTAGGTTTTGCTGATGTCTGCTACGCTTGCCGACACGGCTTTTTCCTTAACGGTTATAAACGAGGTTACCACGCTTAAGTCGTAGTTGTCGGCCCAAAGCCCGTCTTCGCCGACTTTTACGGAGAGAGAGTATTTGCCGACGTCCGCGCCTTGGACATATTCGGTCAGGAAGTGCTTTTCTCCTCTGACCACGCTTTCGTCGTCAGAGCCTTTGAAACCCGAATAGGTTACTTCGGCCGACGCGAAATCGTCGCCGTAAACGAGGTTTATCGGCGATACGGTTGCGGTTAAAGTCGCTTTTTGCACGGTTACGGTTACCGTGGACTCGGCAGAGCTTTCGCCGCGGCCTTCATATGAGGCCGTAACTTTTACGGTGTAGGTGTGAGTGCCTGCGTTAAGGCTGGAAATTTCGATTTCGAGGCCGTCGGCCACTTTTCGTCCCGCAAGGTACCAAGAATAAGCGTAGTTAATTGCCTCCACGTTGTTGGAAGCAGGGGTTGCAACCAAGGTTTTGGTTTCGCCGTAAACCATGGTAAGAGGCAAAGCGGTTGCGGCGTTAGGTTTTGCAACCGACCATTTTGCGTAGTAAGTCGCGTCTTTTTCAAAATATTTTCCCTCGACGTATTCGTTGCTGTCCGCGTCAAACCAACCTTCGAACTTAAAGCCCGCAAGTTCCGGATTTTCGACGGAAGGTATAACGTCGGCCGCCGTGCCGGTTCTTACTTTGTAAGGAGAGGCGTCGCCCTTTTCTTTATAGAAGGTTACGGTGTACGATTGCATGTCGGAAAACAGCGCGTTCACTTGCAAAACTCCTTTTATGACGGCGAAATCCTTATCCCAGCCGGCAAAAACCTTGCCCGCAGGAATTTTGTCCTTAAAGGTTTCGGGATCCGGAGCGGTTGCCGCCTTGCCGTATTCAACGTTGTCGGAGGAAACGACCTCGCCGTTCACGACGAAGTTTACGCGGAAAAGCTTAACTTCCCATATAGCGAAAACCTGCGTGCCGTCTGCAAGGTTCCGAAGGTTTTCGACGAAGGTCGTGCCGCCTGCGGATTTGCTCCAGCCCAAAAAACGGTAGCCCTCGCGAGTGACGTTCGGGGCCTTTGCCGAAGCCGTCATTTTGACGCTTTGGGTTTTTCCGGTGCCGTCGTTGAAATTGAAGATAACGGTCGGATAGGTTTTGTTGTTGTCATCCGGGCTCGGGGTGTCGGGAACGTTGGTTTTATGACACGCCGCCATAGACAATGCGACGAGCATAATCAACGCCAGACATATCAGAAAAGATATTCTTTTTTTCATTTTAACTCTCCTTAGTTTTGTCCCGCGCCGCCGTTGCCGTAGGCCGAGGTGGCGTCGAACATTATAAAGCGGAAGTCCTCTCCGCCGGCAGCATACGGAAGCATTTGTCCTTGCTGCTGAAGGCTTTGGTCGTTGTCCGGACGATTGAGAACGGACAGGTTGATAGTATATTGTTTCATTTGTTCAAAAGTATATTCCGAAAAGTCAACCATCGAATAGTTGTAGCCGCCGCCGTAAAAAGCTATGCCGCCGTGGACGTATTTTTGACCGTCGGAGCGTTCGGCAATGATGTTTTTATACTTTTCGTCGGATTTTTTCAAGCTCTCTAACATTGCGCGGATGTTGAGGTTCAGGAACGACGTTTCGGCAGCTAAGTTGTTGTTGGTTTCGATGAGCGTCGAGCTGTCGACGTTGGACAAAGGTTTCCAGTCGTCCAGAACGACGTTTCCGACCATGTGGAGAACGGCAGGATAGGACGTCGCCGCCAGATTTTTCCAGCCGTCGAATTGTTTGAAGGTTTCGCCCACCAGCATGCCGCCCGCGAAGTGGCTTTCCATGCCTATCGTGAAAAGGCCGCTGTTTTTGAGCACGCTGTCCTTAAGAACGACGTCCGTCAGAACGTAGGTGCTTACGAAATAGTCGTCGTTTAAATATTCGTCGCAAAGAGGGCTGTTTGCTGCCGTGTAGGCCTCGCCCGAAGCGTTTGTAAGCCTTGGTGCGAAGGTTTTGTCGAACGAGGAGTAGTCGGTTGCTCTCACCGCGCGGTTGGTGCCGATTTTGAGGATAAATTCCCTCGCGTTCTGCAATAGGCAACCTTCTATTTTGACGTTGATTTTTTCCTGTTCGACGTTCACGCTGTCGTCAGGGTTGACGCCGTATCTGCCGAAGGCTCTGACTACCGTGCGGCCGTTTCGGACGTAGCTGTCGGTTAAGGTGGCGTCGGACATGATTTCCAAAGTGGTGCCGACGTTGTTCAAAAGCGTCAGGTTGAGGCCGGAGCCGTCCTCCAGCGTTTCGTCGTTGCAGCCGAGGAGCGTTACGTTGTCGATAACCACGCCGTTCGTTCGAACAAGAAAGACCACGTTATCCTGCGCCTTGACGGACGCGCCCATTTCGTTGTGAGAAACGGCGACGAAGTTGAGAGGTCCTCTGAACAGCGCGTAACGGCGGAGGTTGCCCGTCGAATCGGTCATGTTGGTTATGTTGTCTGCGGAAAGCGTGTAGCCGTTGCCGAACACGTCGTTGGTGAATTCCACCGCATAGCGTACGTTCGGCCGCGCGAGGCCGCGGTTTTTGTAGTAGGTCCAGTCGGCGGTCGTCGGGAGAAGCGAGGTTTCGCTTTCCAGAATCGATTGCATCGTCGCGTCGTCGTATAGTGCCTTGCCGGTGCCATCGAACAGCTTTTTGCCGACGTCCACGTCGTTTTTCAAAACCGTTTTAAGGCGCTTCTTGGACGCGTTCATAAGGTCTTCGTAGGTTTCCGCCCACACGCCGTCAACTGCGGTGTAAACGTATGAAACCGGTTTAAGGCCGAAGAGGTCGCCGTATTTCCATTTGACGGTAATAGTGACGTTTCCGGTCGCCTTTACGTCCATAAGTCCCAAAGGGGAAACGGAGGCTATCGCGCCGTTTGACGAGGTGAAGGTAAGATCCGCAAAATCCGCTTCGTCGTAGTTTTTGGCTTTGGCAACGAGGCCGGTTTTGTAAGGCTGTTGCACTGCCGCGTCGCCGTCAAAACGCATGGAAGCGACGGCAAGGTTGCCTTTAAGGCCGTAAGTCGAGGCACTTTCCTCGAAGATAAGCGAGGTGTAGTGCGGCGTGACGAAAATATTCCGTTCGACGGCAGGATAGGTTTTTTCACCGCTTTCCGTCAGAACGTAAGGGGTAACGATGAGCGTTGCCACGCCGATTTTTAACGCGCGAACGGTCAGATATCCGTCCGAAACGGAAATTTCGGCCAGCGAATCGTCGGTGAGTTCCGATCTGTATAATATGTTTTTATTGTAAGGTTTGGCAGCGATCGACAGCGTAAGCGGAGTTCCGTAAAGCGCCGCAATCTCGCCGGACGGAGAAACAGGGAGGGAAGACGACAGCTCGAAAACGTATTCCGAAAAACTCAAAGTCGCGTTTTTCACAACGCTTCCCAAAGCAAGCTGACAATCCAAATCATCTTCGCCCGCGTCGCCCGAGAGATAAACGGTGATTTTGTATTTGCCGCCGCCGAGGCTTTCGGTTTCGAAGTTTTCCACTCCCGTGCCGAAGAAGCCGACGTCGTCAGCCGAAGGGTAGCTTTCGGCAGACGGCATTTCGACGTACAAAACAGTTTTGTCCGAATCCTTCGGAACGGCAATCGTCAGATTTTTCGAGCCGTTCACAACCACGGAGTCGGGTTTTTCGACGTTAAGAATCAACGTTTCGGTTATTCTGCCTCTTGCGCCGTCAACGCTTAAGGTGATCGTCGTTTTGCCGCTGAATCGCGCGAGAATTTCGCCCGAAACGCCGTTTACGAACGCGGCGTCGTCATCGGAAGAGGAGTACTCGACGCTTGCGCCCGCAACTCCCGCAGGATAGACGATTCCGGAAACGAAATAGGTGCCGGCAGGTACGGAAGCGTAATAGGCTCCGTCTGCGTTCTTCAGAAGTTCGACTTCACCCGAAAACGCGTCGGTAACCTGAACGCCGAGTTCCAAAGCTCC
>ULTU01072076.1_pt1 | contig 15108 bp, 7 predicted proteins | sample 1957861 | NCBI WGS metagenome assembly ULTU01 (sample SAMEA4835742, study PRJEB28245) | human gut metagenome | biome: gut microbiome; material: fecal sample | place: Denmark | collected 2008
TAGATATTTGACCTGTCTACTTGACAGGGGGCATATCATTTGTGGCTGCCTTTTTGGTCTTCTGTTTTTTATTCTTCGTTTTCTTAGCTGTTTGCTTCATGTAGTTTCCTCCTGATATTACAGAATCTGTAAGATGATAATAACATAATATGGGAATAAATGCAATACATATACTGGAAATTATACCAAAGAAATTTCCGACGGATTCCGACAAAATTCGACAAAAGAGAGTAGAAACCAAGCACACCTAAAAATCCTCCCAAACCCTCTAAAAAAATTACGCTTTACAATTATCCCGGATTGCGGTAAGATAGGAATGTAAATTTTGGGAAAGGAAATGCATGTGGTTATGGTAAAAAGATGCAAAAAAGTAAATAATTGGCACGATTCTTGCAACCAACCAACCAACCTTTCCTATTTAGCTGAAAAGGTAGTTTTTGCGTGTGCAAAGACCACCTCTAAAATAGAATATGCTAGAAAACCAAGACTTCTTTTGTTTGGCACTTAGCCAAGCAAGAGAGGTCTTTTTGTGTGCAGAAATTCAGGTGCACGATAAAACAGAAAAACTGCATAGGAGATTCTCACTAACGGAACGGGATGAGAAACCCGCTGTATCAGCAACCGTGGAGCGTAAGGTTAAAATCCAAAACGACAAGCCGGGAGACGAGTGAGAATCGGATGTTAAAATCTCTGGGATAGTAGAAAAGGCATCACGACGAGAAGCGTCGGTAAGTGAGAAAATGGCTGCCCCAAGAGTAAAAGAGGGCAGTTTTTTATTACCATGAAACAGCAAACATTCTTTTCATCCTTTCAGGGCGGCGCGAAAGAAAAATAGAGCACGCCGCCCACAGGGGGCAAGAGAAATACAATTGATACGAAACCGAAACAGAAAATGAGGAATACAAAATGAACCAAAGGGAACTCAAAGAACGCATAAAGAACGACCCGAACCTGACAGGCGGCGAAAAAGCGAAGAAACTGCGGGAAGTCGCAGCGCCGTATCGGAAACTTAGCGATGAAGAGCTTCTGCAGCTTGTACGCGACTTCGTGGCGGAAAACAACCGAATGCCCGAACGCTGCGATTTGCTGTATGATACGGTACTCAAGGAACGCTTCGGGCCGTGGGGCAGAATGCTTGAGAAGGCTGGTGTGAAGGAAGTCGCGCAGTCCTATCTTGACAGACGGCGCAGAAGAAAGGAAAAGCGCGAGCGTCATAAAGAATATCGCAGGCAGATTCGTGAGCAGCAGGCGGCAGAAGCGGCACGCGCAGCGGCAGAAAATGCCGAAACCGCCGAATGTGCCGAGTCAGCCATACAGGTAGGCACAGCGTAGTAACAAGACCACTACACAAATAGAGTGTTTACATAGATAATCGCGAGGCGCGCAGCACGAGGCAGAAGCCCGTAAAACGCACCGAAGCGAAATACAAAAAGAAAGGATTAAAAAGAATGAACAAAACACAAAACATTGTTTTCAAGAAAGCACTTGTCATGTTCATGGCGGTAATCATGGTATTTACCTATATGCCGAGCATGGCATGGGCGGAGAGCATGGAAAATAATCTCGCTGACGAGGCACTTTCACAAACTCCTGCACCGCAGGCAGCAGAGGGCGCAGTGACGATTCAGACTGGGGACGCAGAAGGTTTGACGGAGTTTGCACTGTCGGTAGAACCGATAAACAGGGACGCTGCACCTGTGACTTCAAATTTTCAAATTAAGAACGGACAAAGTGTACCGGTCTTACGCGAATACACCTATACTGTTCCAGCAGGAACAGAGGAAGTAACCATTTTCTTCACTACCTCTGACTCTGAGAATGGATTCTTTGTAGAAGCGGAAAACGGTACAGTAACTATGAATGATTTTTTATATTTAAAAAGTAAACCGGAAGAGGCTATTAAGAGTACGACAGTCAGACTAAAAAATGGCAAGGGTTCGACAAAATGTATCTTACCATATCTACCGTCAGGCGGTTCAGGCCAGTGGTGGTTAAACAAGAGTAAAATCTACCAGTTCCATTTTGAAACAGCACCGGAACCGATAAAAATTAAGACCCCGGACGCAAAAGGTTTGACACAGTTTACACTGTCAACGGAGCCGTTAAATAAAAAGACAGCACCTCTTACCTCAAAGTTTCAGTTTAAGGAAGGAAAAAGTGTAGATTATTTATATGAATACACCTACACCGTTCCAGCAGGAACAGAGGAAGTAACCATTTCCTTCACTTCCTCTGACCCTAAATATGGGTTCTTTATGGAAGTAGAAAATGGCACAGTATCTCTAAACGATTTTACGCAATTTGCTGCTAATAAAAAACCGGAAAATCCTATGACTGAAACGACTGTGACACTCACAGATGGCAAAGGCTCAACGAAGTGTATTTTGGCATATTTGCCATCAAATTTTTCGATCTTGCCAGGAAACCAAATGAAGATACATAAATATTCAGTGAATGGTCACATATACCAATTCCACTTTGTGGAGGCCTCTGATGAAGTGCAGATTAAAACCGACCTTCCGGAGCGAGTAGAATATAACCAAAATGCTGCTGCAGAGCCATTAAAGATAGAGGTTAAAGCACCGGAAGGAAGCGGTATTCAGTACACATGGTACCAAGGTAAGACACCGGAAACTGTCACGACGGTAATTGATGGAAAAAATACAGACACATATAAACCAGCAACCGATACGGCAGGCGTAACATATTACCGCGTGGAGGCTACTGTTACAGAAACGGGAAAAAGTCCTGTTACTTTTACTTTGAAAAGTGCAACAACGAAGGTTGTCGTAAAGGCTCCAAATGTCACCTTCTCGTTGGGAAGCTGGAAGATGCCAACGCCTTATGAGCTGCAAAAGTATGAAAATAGCGATCAGATTTATACAGTGAAAATCCCTGTGGATAATTACAATGCAACAACTGACCTTAGTGCTCGTTTGGCAATCTATACTTTCCGCGGTCAGCTCAGCGGCACCATTCCGGACGGTGTGACAATTGAAAAGGCATGGAGTGGTTCACCAGCCGATGACTTTGACTTAACAAAGGAAGGTGCGCTGACGGTGGATTACGATACCAATACCTTTGTTCTCGACCTCACAAAGGCGGCAAGCCCGGAGGTAGCCTATATAACAGAAGAGAATAGTCCTCAATACTGGCATCTGTTGGGACGTTGCCTCTATTTGCAGACCAAAGATGAAGATAATAACACGAAGCTGTACACCATTGCAGCTGACAGCGAAAGACTGAGTGTTGACTATCGCCCGTATCTTCCTTCCTCGGTGAGTCTTTTGACGGAAGAAGGCACGGCACTGCCTGAGTTTCAGGTGGAGTTTCCTTCAGAAGGCGAAATAGCAACCTCTGTCTTTGCGAAAACGCTGTCCTCTGAGACGCCGGTTGTTTTGCACGCACAGGTTTGCAGTCGGGATGAGGGCGTTGAGGGATTCAAGTTAAATGCTCTCCTGCCTTATGCAGCTTGGAAAGAATCGCAGTTAAGCTGGGTTGTAGTAAACGGACAGAAGATCGGTGGAAGTTTCCACGGTAAGACCGAAGCTGCAGATGGCATCAGTTCCGCCTTTACCCTAAAGCCGGGGCTGAATGTGGTAGAGGTATATACCAACATGAAGCCTTACTATTTTTCAAATAAAGCGACAAGTACAAGTGTAGGTGGCATTCACGAAAATACGACCGTGACTATTCCTTATGAAGGCAGTTATCGCTACAAAGCTGTCGGCACAGCATGCGTGGTATATTTAATCGACTATCAGGGAAATGCCGCAGCGAATGTTCCGCAGGATGACCCTACTGATACTTCCCTGCAGGAAGTGCAGGCGCTGCGCTTTGGACCATCAAACTCCATCGTTACCGCATGCCAGATGGAGCAAAGCGAAGAAGGATATACCCTTATGGTTCCGGAAAGCTTTGATACGGATGCACCGGAAGATACTTTGAATAACGAATATACGCATGCAGTGTTGCTTGCAGCAAAGCCAAAAGTTCCCGGCGCGACAGTAAGCTTCTCCGGCGTAGATGGTCTTGTTGTAGGAGAATCAGTCGCTGACAGCGCATTTTTAAATATGGAGGCGCTGTATGGGGAAACAAACAAGTCCTTCACCATGTCGGTAACGGCAGCGGACGGCAAGACGAAAAAGGATTATCCGGTCAAGGTCATCTTTGCATCCGATGTGACAAGGCCGGTAATTCGATTTACAAATAACCAATCCGCAGGAAAAAAGGTTTTTGACGAGAATACTTATGTTTATTATTTTGACTACTTTAATCAGAAGGATCCGAGTACATTTTTGAATATTACGCTTCCTACAGGCATGACTGCTGTAATGAGTGGTGGAATTTATGGCGATGGGAAATCCTTTATCAGTGGGCAGCAGATTGAATTGTCACCGTGGTTTGATTTCTATAGATTGACCCTCACAGATGCCAATCAGACAGCAAGAAATTACTACTTCATTACTCGTCGTACAGGAGGTGCAGAAATTTCCGATCTTAGTGCCTTTGCTACAGGAGTAAAGGTGATGCCGAAAGCAGATGCACTGACTTCTGAAAATTTAAGCCGGCTTGAATGTCTCATCGCACAGTATGAAGCTCTGGATGAAGAAAGCAAGGCAGAACTTGAAAATGTACCTAAAGAAATGCCTGAACTTACTGGCGTTTTGGAAAAGTATCAAGCACTGGTAGCGGCAGGCTTAAAGCTGAAAGGAAATGAAAATGCCGCAAACCTTTATGAGAAGATCTCAGCACTTCCGAAGGCTTCGGAAGTAACAGAGGCAAATGCTGCTCAGGTTAAGGCAGATGTCGCAGCTATCCGCAAAGCTATGACCGAAGAGGATAAAGCCCTTCTTGGCTGGGCTGGCAGCTCGGTACTTGCAAAACTTGAAGCGGTCGAAAAGGCTGCAGGAGGTGGCACCAGTGGCGGAAATACCGGCGGAGGCGGCGGTGGCGGCGCCATCGGGCCGATTCCATCTTCTGTAGATGTCATTACCGTAAAGGAGACAACCTCCGGCGAAGTAACAACCGTAACTAAGACGACAATCGATGGTGGTAAGGCGCAGGCTGCAAAGAATGAACAGGGAGAAGCTGTTTCTAAGATTCTTGCAAATGTATCGAAAGAAATCGCAAAGGAACTTGCAAAACAGGCAGAGTCAAACAAATCAGACCTTGTTACCATTACCGTAAAATCCGGCGATGCAAGCTGGACAGAGATTGCAATTCCAAAAGACAGTCTCACTTCGATTGCAAAGGACAGCAAGGCAGACCTTCTTTTAAAGACAAACCGCACGCAGGTGCGCTTTGCACACGATGCACTTACCGCCCTTACGACAGGTCAGACAGGCGATACCATTACCATCAGTATCAATGAAAAGGCAGCTCTTACTGACGCGCAAAAATCGGCAGAGCCGGTAATTGGAAAAACCGGCAAGCTGTTTACTGTCAGCGCAAAAGCAGGAGATAAGTTCCTTACCGACTTAGGCGGAGCAAAGGCAGGCGTGAGCCTTCCGCTTTCCGACGCACTGAAGGGAAAAGACATTCTTCTGGTTTCGATTGACGAAAACGGCATCTGCACTGTTTTACCGCACAGCGTTGAAACGGTGAATAACGAGAGCTACCTTACCTTTGAGACCGACCGTCTTGGCACATTTGCAGCGGTAGAAAAAGCAGACGCAGAAAAAGAGATTTCCGCGCAGAAACAGGCACGTGCAAAGGCGCTTTTACAGGATGTGAAACTTCAGGTAAAAACCACAAAGACAAGCAAGAAATCAGTAAAGGCTCAGGTAAGCGTAAAGAATAACAAGACGGCTATCAAGGAGCTGAAAGCGATGGGATATACCGTAAAATACCGTTTCTATCGCTCGACGAAGAAAGCTTCCGGCTACAGGGATCTGAAGACAAAGAGCGTAAGTACTTTCACGAATACGAAGGGCGTAAAGGGCACGAGATACTACTACAAAGCCCGCGTGTTTGTTTATGACGGAAAGACGCTTGTTGCAAAGAGTACGCTGAAGCAGTGCAGCTATGGCACAAGAATCTGGAAGAAATAAGAGGTGTTACATGAACACACAGACAAATCTTTTCAAACAAACGCTCACTGTGCTTTTGGCATTTATCATGGCCTTTACCATGATGCCAAGCGCTGTTTGGGCGGACAGCATACCGGAGCACGGCGAGGCGAAAACATTGGTCTTTACGACGGACCTTGACGATTCCTCAGTGCGTTTCTGCCCAAATGAGGGAGCAGCATCCACAAGGCAAGAAATCATTGAAGCACGGGTTACCAAATATTATAATGCAGGCGGCAAATTGCAAGATTTGCCGGAAAATATCACGGTAAATTATCAATGGTACCGAAATGATAAGAAGTGGCCATCCTTAGCGCAGGTTGGCGGCGAGGCATGGAAGACGGTCATTGGTTTTAGCGAATACAGTAGGCCGGTGCAATATCATGTAATTGCAACTGCTGAAATTAACGGCGAGACCTATACGGCACACAGCAAGACCTTGACGGCTAAAACCAGTTCGCAGTCACCGATACAGGCAGAGCTTACGGTAAGTAAGGAGGGCGTATTAGCTTCAGCAAAAGACGAAGCAGCAGCGGCACATCTTTCGGTGACCGTTGTGGATCTGAACGGGGACGAAAGATTCACGCTGGATGAGGCGCTGAAAGCCGCACATAAGGCATATCTGACGACAGAGGACTACATAACGGAGACATCGGACGAAGGCTTTGTCATCCGTAAGTTCTGGGGCGGCGAACCGCAGAGCCTCACTTTCTTTAAAAATGGCAAGCGTGTGCAAAGCGGGGCAGACAAAACCTCGCTGAGAGCAGGCGATGAAATTTATGCTTCGATAGATGCTGTTGCAGGCTACTGTAAATTTGACAGTGCCGAGATAAAGGCGGCACCGGGGGAAGAATTTACCCTGACTTTAGCCGACCGAGACGGAACACCGCTTGAAGGCGTTCAAATCGGAACATGGAAGAAAGGCGCTTTCACTCCACTTACAGGAAAGGTGACGGATGAAAACGGCGAGGTAAAACTTGTATTTACCGAGTTAGGAGACTACATGATAACGGCACAGGGCGATGCGAAAAACGCCCTGCTTCCGCCTGCCTGCCATGTTACCTGCGCGATGCCAAACGGTGACTGCGGACAGAACAGAGGAAGCAATGCGAAATATTTCTTAGACCTTGATACGCAGATTCTGACCATCAGCGGAAGCGGCGAGACAACATCCGAAACTTCGCCGTGGCATAAATATGCAGACCGAGTAAAAGAAATCCGGATTGAAGAAGGCATTACAGGACTCTATACAGATTTTAGTGATTGTACGAATGTGGAGAAGGTAAGCTTTCCAAGCACCTTGACACAGATTACAAACAAAGGTTTTTATAATTGCCAGAAATTAAAAGATGTTATCTTCCATGAGGGCTGCGAAGCGACAATCAATTCTGCTGCTTTTGCGAAATGTACGGCATTGACGGAAATTGTGCTCCCGAAAGGAACGAAAACTTTTGGCAGAGCAGCATTCGGTGGCTGCACGGCTTTAAAAAAGGCCACGGTAGGAGCGGTCAGCATTGGAACCTTCGCGGGCTGCGATGCGTTGACGGAGGTTATCTATCAGGAGGGCGTAAAGAGCTTTGGAAATCAGACCTTCCGCGCAACCGATTATGCCTATGATGCCTATGGGGACTGTACCTCCCTTGAGACGGTGACAATCCCTGCGTCACTGACCGAGTGGGGCGAAACGCCGTTTTCCGAAGAAACGCTTGCAAAGGTCACCTTTACAGGAGAAGGAAAAGCAAACTTTATTTTTGAAGAAAACAGCTCGGGCGCAGGCTACAGCGCAATCTATAACAAGGATAAAACCGCACTATATTATGTGAATCCTTCCGTAGTCGAGCTTACGATTCCGGCAACGGTTCGGGAGCTGAATGCGAGCATGTTTTCTGGGTTTACAACGCTTCGGAAAGTGACCTTTGGCGAAGGAAGCAGACTTACCGAAATTCCGGCAAAGTGTTTTTCGGGCTGCAGCGCACTTACGGAAATCTCCCTGCCGCAGACGGTTACCGGCATTGGAAGTGAGGCCTTTTCAGGCTGCAGCACGCTGAAAAGGATAGGACTTTCTTCTTCCTTAAAGACGATTGGCTACGCTGCCTTTTCCGGCTGCAAGGTGCTTGAAAATCCGGTGCTGCCGGAAGGTCTTTTGGAAATCAGCGCAAACGTTTTTGAGGGCTGCGAAGCGATTACGAAGCTTACCTTGCCGCAGAGCCTGACCGGTCTTGGCATGCGCGCGTTTACAGGCACGGCGATTGAGGAAATCATCCTCCCGCCGAAGGTTACCACCTTGGAGCTGAGTCAGTTTGCGAACTGCCACTCCATCAAGCATATTGAAGTGCAGGGAGAGGTGACCGAAGTCCCGATTGGAGCTTTCTTTCCTTGCAGCAGTCTTGAGAGCATCATTCTTCCAAAATCGGTAAAGAAGATTCAGCATCAGACGGGTGTTCAAAATGTTTACTTCAGCGAAAACGCGGTAGTCTATTACGGCGGCACGAATGCAGACTGGAGAAGCGATGCAATGGATCCGTGGGGACGAAAGTGCCTGAGCACGGTTATCTGTAACTATGTGAAGCCGACAACCGAAGAAGGAAAATTAGAGATCACGCAGCCTCTGCCGGAGGATATTGTCGTAGACGATGCAGCAGAACTGACAGGGAAGGAACTCACTTTGAACCTGAAATATCCGGAAGGCACGACTGCAGAGAGCGGCGACCGCATTACCGCAGACTGGTACTATACGGCAGGAACGCTGAACGGCTTAAAGGGGCTTTCGCTGGTGCCGGAAAGCGATTACCGTCTGGACGGTATGAAAGCGACGGTAAACCTTGCGGAGCAGGCAAAGGCAAAGCCGGGGACGTGGAGCTATCTTTGCGTGATTTTTAAAACGACTGTAAAAGGCGAGACGACCATGCTGGTAAGCGAGCCAATCCGTGTAAGGGTGCGTGACACTTCCTTTACCCTTGCGGGTGAAGGAACAGAAGAGGCTCCATATGAAATTGAAACTTTCGAACACCTTGAACTCATTGCAGAGAGAACTGCCGGAGGTGAAAATTTCAAAAATACCTACTTTGTACTTAAAAACGATGACATCGTCATTCAGGCAGGCTGGCAGCAGATTGGAACCTCTCAGACACCGTTTGAAGGAACCTTTGACGGAGATGGTCATACCATCACCTATGCAAAAGGCGCAAAATGTCTCTTCCGCAGGGTCGGAAGCGGTACGATCAAGAACCTGAAGGTGCAGGGCGCGTACATTGCCTCCGCAGGAATTGCATCAAGTATGGGCCCGGAGAAATCCGGCGGCAAAAATGCAAGTCTCATAAACTGCACGCTGCTTAGCGGTTCCAATACGCTTAGCTGCGGACTAATTGGAAACAGCGGCGGGGTTAGTGCCATCGGCTGCAAAGTCGAGTCCGGCGTCAAAATCGGTGTTGATGAAAACGGACAGCCGGCAGCAAAAGGCATCCTCGGCTCCATTGTGGGAAGCGGTGCATTCAATTTAGTAAGCTGCAGGAGCGGCGCAGACCTTTACAGCAGCGGAAGCTATGTGGGCGGTCTTGCCGGCTACAAAGCCTTTTCCATGCGTGACTGCAGCATTAAGAACTCACAGTTTACCGGAAATATCTATGCAGACGGGGAATATATCGGCGGCATCTTAGGCGGCGGCTATGACGACCAGACTGCGCCGAACACGCGCTGCGCGGTCATCGAAAACTGCTATGTAAATGCTAATATTACCGGCGCACGTGCCGTTGGCGGCCTCTTTGGCGGCGAAGGCGGCTGCGACCAGTGCTATGATAATGGCATCGGCTATATCCGTAACAATGTGTTCTACGGCTCCCTGACCTTAAACGGTAAGACCGTTCCGGCAGGCTCGCCGCTGCAGTGCGTACCGGCAGATAACATTAACGGCTCGAAAGGCACTGTCGCAGGCTTCATGCGCTCCCTGAATCAATGTAATATCATTGAAAATAACTACTACTTCATCACAAACAGTGAGAGCGTAAAGGGAATCGGTGCAGTAGAGCATATCGACACGAGCAAGATTCGTCCGATGGGATTCAAAGAAGGCGCAAATGACGGTACCTATTACTATGATACTTCTAAGGACAGCCTTAAGGACATCTGTGACTGGGTAGACCGCGAAGATGGTCTCACCAGAGAATATTCCGGCGTGTCAAAGAGCGGCATGAACCGTGACGACGATCCGCTTGGCGAAGATAAGGATAAGCTTGCGAAGGCTTGTACGCAGGAAGAAATGAAAAACGGCTCAATCGTAGAGATGCTGAACGCGAATGCAAGCAGCATGCACAACTGGGTGCAGGGTGAAAACTGCCCGGTGCTTTCCGATGAAGCAGTGCCATATAGGATGGAAGCAGGCGGCACTTACAAGAACGAATACTTTGTCGGCGATACGCTTGATCCAAAGACGGATTTAAAAGACATCGTTTTCACTGTGACCTACAGTGACGGCACAACGAAGGAGCTGACGATTAATGATGTAGAAATCAGCGGATTCGACTCTTCCAAGCAGGCAATTGTGCACCTGACGGCAAGCTATCAGAATATGACCTGCGACTTTACGGTAAAGATTAACAAGAAGAGCGGCACTGCAGTAAATCCAAAGAGCACGATTGATGTAAAGTTCACCCTGAAAGGCGATGAAAGGCACGGAGAGGACGGGACAAGCCATACCCTGCAAAAAGGCGGCCTTACGACATGGATTCAAGGGAAAACCTATACGGTAGACCTTAACGCAACGGTTTGGGATTTCCTCAAAGAAGTTGAAAAACAAACAGCTTCCCCGAAAGTCCGCTTCAATGCCGAAGATTCGCAGTACGGAAAGTATATCTACTCCGTGACCTATAACGAGGATTTTGAACTTGCAGAATTTGATAACGGAAACTTCTCCGGCTGGATGTACACCTTAAACGGCAAGCACCCGCTTTTGGCAGTTGACGAGCAGTTCTTAGAGGACGGAGATGCAATCGTATTCCACTACACGGATGACTACACAGTAGAAGAAGGCTCTGAGGCTTGGGATGACGCGGGCGGTATGGCAGGCGGCGTTATTGAAGCGGTAAGCGATGTCACAACCGACGCCAAGGCGAAAACGACAACCGCACCAACCGAAGTCAAGGTAAGCGAAAAGACAAACGCTGACGGCACTAAGACGAAGGTTGCCGATGTCAAAGTTTCTGCTGACAATCAGAAAGAAATCCTGAAACAGGCGAAAGCAAGCAAGTCAAACGAAATCATCTTGGTTGTTTCCAGCAAATCCGTCGGCGATGCAGAAAAGGCTGATGTAACGCTTGAAAAGAGCTTCATCGACTCCATCGTAAAAGACACCGACGCGAAGCTGACAATTCGAACACCGTTTGGCGACAAGACTTACACGCAGGAAGAACTGAAGGCAATGTCTGAAGCGGCGACAGGCTCAACCATAACTGTTACAATCGAAAAGGCAGCAGAGCCGGCCGATGACGCAGCAGCAAACATCGCAAAAGCGAAGTCCATCGTAAAAGATATGAAGCTCGTTGCGCGTTCCAGCAAGACGGCTAAGAAGAACATCAAAGCAGTCCTGAAGAGCGACGCAAAGGTTAAGGCTTCCATCAAGGAACTGAAAGACCTTGGCTTCACCGTGAAGTACCGCTTCTACCGCTCCACGAAGAAGGCAGCTTCCTACAAGTCCACCGTGACGAAGAAAACTGCTTCTTACACGAACACAAGAGGTAAGAAGGGAACGAAATACTTCTACAAGGTTCAGGTAAGAGTTTACGATGAAAGCGGCAAACTCGTTGCGAAGACAGCACTCAAGCAGTGCAAATACGCAGCAAGGACATGGAGTAAAGCGAAGTAGCAAATCTTTTAAAATAACTGTTCATATTTAATGTTAAAGAGTCCAACGACAATCTATCGTAGGGCTCTTTACATTTATAAAAAAATATTTTTGACAGTAGCCAACTTGCGAGAAATTGTGATATACTGTAAACGAGTGTATGCGTAGTCAAAGGAAGGAGCCGGACAAATGGAAAAGGAACATATGTATATTGCCAAGATACTCTTTAAGAATAAAGTCTATCAGCATAAGGGACAAGCATTTGAAGATTTTTTTGTTTCAATTATGACTAAGGTTAACTCGGAATTTCAAGCTGTGAAAGCATATGGAAATATAGGAGATCGAAAAAACGACGGATTCGTGCGTTCAACAGGGACGTATTACCAAGTGTTTGCTCCGGAAGATATAACAAAGACGAAAACGATAGCAGATGCAGTAAAAAAATTGGAAACAGACTTTAAGGCTCTGTATGAAAACTGGAATGACAGTTGCAAGATTAACAAGTTTTTCTTTGTTATCAATGACAAATATGTAGGAATACCGGCACCGATAATTGAAAAAATATTTGAAATAAATAAGAATTCCTTATATGAAGATGTTGAATTGGAACTGTTTACCGCAAAAGATTTGGAAAGAGTGTTTGAGAGCTTAGATGAAACGCAAATGCTGGATGTAATTGGATTTATTCCGACCCCTCATTGCTCAATGATTGAATATTCGGCTTTATCGGAGGTAATATCTTATTTGCAAAATATGGAATTAGCGCACTATGAGAATGAAAAGTTAGTAGTGCCGGATTTTATGGAAAAAATTGCATTTAATAACTTAAACGCATCGATAGAGCACTATCTTATGGAAGGAAGTTATCAAGAAGGGCTGTTAGAATCCTACTTTAACGAAAATCCCGGAACTAGGGCAATACTGCAAGACAGATTCCATGCCTTGTATGAAAAAGCGTGTGAAGTTATTCCGGACACGGACGAAAATGCCGAAGATTGCAGATACTTTTACATTTTAGAAAATGCCGCATCTAAAAAAACATTAGCAAATGAAGCATGTATTAAGGTGCTGATGGCATATTATTTTACAACTTGCGATATTTTTGAAGAGCCGCGGTGAAGCGCATTACTTGTAAATAATAGAGAAGGAGGTGCGGCATGATATTACCAAGAAAACAATTATCCATAAGCGAGTCTTACTTTGGACTTGGGGGGTTTTTATTGCAGAAGCTCTCTGTACCGATGTCTGTGGAAGAGCTTTGGGAATATTATAAAAAAGCTTACTCCGAAAAGCGATACCCGACAAAATTTTCTTTTGATCAATATATTATGGCATTGGATTACCTGTTCATTATAGGTGCTGTTAGGAAAAATGAAAGGGGGCTGTTGTGCTATGAGACTGCTTAGTTTAACTGCCAATCAGGAAACTTTTCATTCAATCTATTTTAACAAAGGGATTAATATTATTGTGGGGAAACAAGCGAAACCACATACTGAAAACGATGGAAACACCTATAACGGCGTTGGAAAGTCATTAATCTTGCATTTGATTCATTTCTGCTTGGGCTCCCGGAAAATCACATCTTTGGCAAAAGGGATTCCCGGTTGGGAATTTACCCTGAGATTTGAAGTTGATGGAAAAGAATACTATTGCAGCAGAAATGTAGACAACCAAAATAAAATTAATTTTAGCGGTGATACATTAAATCCTAAAGAACTGCAGAACAGGTTATTGGAACTTTGCTTTGGGCTAAAAGAGACGCCGAAGGATATGACATGGACGACTTTGTTTTCTCGTTTTGCGAGAAGGTATAGAACATGTTATACTACTTTTGATTCCTTTACGGTAAAGGAGACAGACTATAGCAAAATTCTCAATAACTGCTTTTTGCTGGGTATAGATACAGAACTTATTGTTGCAAAAAGAAATCTGCGTGATGAGGAAGTTGCAACTGCAACGATGGAGAAGACACTGAAAAATGATCCGTTATTCAGGCAATATTATTTGGGTGAAAGCGACGCAGAATTGGATGTTGCAGATTTAGAATATCGAATTCACGAACTTGAAAAAGAACTTTCGCAGTTCAAAGTTTCCAACAATTATCATGAATTGGAAATAGAGGCAGATGAAAAAAGCTATGAAAAGAAGATGTTGGAAAATAAGAGAGTTCTCGTTAGCAATTATATAAAAAACATTGAGAATTCCACAAAAGAAACTGAAGATATAAGTGAGGAGACTCTCTTAGAGATATATCAAGCAGCGCAGATTGAAATACCGGATATGGTGAAGAAAAGCCTTGACGAAGTAACGGAATTCCATAATGAATTGCTATCAACAAGAAATGTAAGATTAAAAAAGGAGTTACAAAGACATCAGGCAGAATTAAAAAAGATTGATAAAGAAATCTCGGATATAGGTTCAAGGATGGATGAACTCCTGAATTATTTGGATTCACATGGAGCACTTGAAGAGTATGTGGCATTGACGAAACACCTATCTGCTTTGAAGAGTGAACTTAACAGAATACAAGAATATCAAAAAATACTAAAAGCATATAGAGACACGAACTTAAACATTAAAGCCGCACTAATAGAGCAAGACAAGGCTGCTGATATTTACCTCGAAGAAAATAATTATTTTGAGGGACTGCGAAATAAGTTTTGGAACTATGCAAAATGTTTCTATCCGAAAAAGAAAAGCGGTTTAGTTGTTAAAAATAATTTCGGAGAGAATATGCTGAGATATAGGCTGGAAGCACGTATTGAAGATGATTCCTCTGATGGTGTAAATGAGGTGAGGATGTTTTGCTTTGACTGGTTGATTTTGAATTGTATGAAAAGCAAACTGAGATTTATCGCTCATGACAGCAGAATGTTTGCGAACATGGATCCACGGCAGCGAGAGACTTTGTTCCGCATTGTTTATGAGACTTGTTTGGACACAGAGTTTCAATATATCTGCTCGATTAATCAAGATGCGCTTGAATCTTTCAGGGATATAATGCAGGAAGAAGAATATGCGAAAATTATAGAAGAAAATATTGTTTTGGAGCTTAATGACGATGCACCACAAAGCAAATTATTGGGCATTCAAGTCGATATTGATTTAGAAGACAAAGGTAAGGGCGCTGGAGAAATTAAATAAAATCAAAGATATAGTGAGGGGCTGTCGCATTAACGGGAATCGTTAGGGCACAGCCCC
>ULTU01072863.1_pt1 | contig 15094 bp, 14 predicted proteins | sample 1957861 | NCBI WGS metagenome assembly ULTU01 (sample SAMEA4835742, study PRJEB28245) | human gut metagenome | biome: gut microbiome; material: fecal sample | place: Denmark | collected 2008
GAGCAGTTCCGATACTTCGCAGCCACAATGTTCGTCGACCTTGACACCATCCAGCACCTCGGCTACACCGAACATATCTGGCAGCACTTCATGGAGATTCACGCCCAGTTCCTCGTTATCGAGCGCCGACTTGAAGCGGAGTTCTTCAGCCGCGAACTCATGGACTCCCTTCGTCAATGCAACATCCTGAAGCAATGGGGCACCACCGCCGACCCAGCAAGGTATCAGCGCTTGTACCAGCGCATCGCAGCCATTGAGTTCTCGATACTCCGCACGGGCGAGTTCCCAATCCCGAGCATCATCGACGCTGTCAACTTCATTCGCACCGCTCCGGCAAACGTGTTCACCGAGTGGAAAGACTCTGAAACATCCAAACTCTTTGAAGACCATGGCTACAAAAACAAAAAACAATCCGGAGGTTTCTTCTTCTAAATAATTTTGTATCTTTGCAGAAGAATAATAAAATACAAATTATGAAAAAATTATTTCTATTGTTAATTCTAACTTTAAACTCATTGCTTTTGTCTGCACAAAAACATTTTACCATTAAAGGTATTACTATGGATGGTCCTTATCCAACATTTATGAAAGAAATGGAAGAAAAAGGATTGAAAACAATAATAAAACAAGATGAAGGTTGTGCTATGAAGGGAAAATTTGCAGGCAAAGATGCTACATTTTTTATCATAGGAACTCCTAAATCCAAAACAGTTTGGCGCGTACGGATTGATTTTGAAAAGAAAAATGAATGGTCAGATCTCCTTGATGAATTTGTAGAAATGACAAAGCACTATACAACTAAATATGGTGAACCTGAAGATAAATTCCTTAACACTGTTAAGCCATATGAAATTGGGGATGGAAAAGAAATGGAAGCGTTAAAGGATGGAAAAATCTTATTTGTTTACTTTTATAACCTAGACGAAGGAATGATTTCCGTAGAAATTTCAAAAAACCAATGTGTTTCAATAAAATACGAAGATAAAATTAATACAGAATTAAAAAATTCGGAAAAAGAGTCGGTAATTGCCGACGACATCTAACTTGTCTTTTTCCCCATACAAATGCTTTCATACTTTCGCAGTATGGAAGCATTTTTTAATATATACCTACCAAAAGATTGGCAGTCCTTATCCGACAGCCAACTCCTCTTTTTCTTCCGTCTGCTCTCGCACGACCTGCAGATTGAAGAAGTCCTTACCGTCTGCCTATTCAAATGGGCTGACCTCAGACTTCTCTGCCTCACCGCCAACGGCTCTTTCCTTGTCAAGCAGCGCCACCGACCAAAGTTCGAGGCCACGCTTACACTCCAGCAGATCCAGTCTGCCACAGCAGCCCTTGACTACCTAAGGACATTCCCGATTCGCATCACCAAGATAGGCAAGGCGCGTCCGCTCGATGCCGGCTTCCAACGCATCCCATTCGCCACGTTCATATCCTGCGATAACTATTACCAGGGTTTCTTGCAAACGAAGGACGAGGAGCGGCTGAAGAACCTCACGCAGCTTCTATATCCGGGCATCAAGCCACGCTGCCTGACACGCCCGATTCTCTACTGCGCCTTCTACTGGTTCGCATCGCTGAAGCAATACTTCGCCCGACTGTTTCCACACTTCCTGCAGCCAATGTCCAGTTCTTCAGAAGACCTACTTGGCTACGCACCGCCCATTGGCGAGGTGCTACGGACTGCCATGAATGCACAGATCCGTGCGCTTACTGAAGGCGACATCACCAAAGAAGAAGCAGTGCTCTCGATGGACACATGGCGAGCACTCACAGAACTCGATGCTAAAGCGAAAGAAGTTGAAGACATCAAACGACAAACGAAACGACAGACAAGAACATCAATTGGGATGCATCATCTTTCTTTGAAACACTTGCATCCAAAAACAAATTAGCTAAGACAGAAGAATTTCGATTCTGCCGTGTTTCCGGACTGGAAGGATTTGAAGAAGCTATTCAGCATCTCCAATCTACAGCTAACTTCATTGCCGTCTCTGATATATCACAAGGATATACAGAGCTAAATACAACACCGCACACACGAAGAGTCAAAACTGTATTCTTCGCTATGCGCCATGCACTCGACGATATGCAAGCACGCCAGGAGTGCATGGATACTATGCGTGAGCTATTCAGACAATTCATGTAGGTATTTTTTCCAATACTCGAAGTATGTCAATTCCTTGCATTTGTTTGATACCGCCATTTTGGTTTACGAATACAAGGTTTAATCCATCGCTTATAATGCCATCTCTAACAACTCCACGATAAACTTTTTGTTTCTTATAAACCCCTACATATTTTACATCGCAATAAGTAGCGGAGCATTCCTTTAACAGAGCATCTTTTGCCCGTTGTTTACTCCTGGCAGGGAAGGTGAGTTTCCAAAATTGCTGTCCACATTTTGCACACTCATAATCGGGATCATTATCTGTAATGCAACAGCCACCGAGTACCGCACGATGTCCTGTATCTTTCAAATAATCCTCGTACCACGTTGCAGTAGGCTCACCATAAAGGATATCGCATATATCACCGCCACATAAAGGGCAGCGATTTGGTCTTCTTATTACATCCAACATTCTCATATTATGGTTTCAATTTAAGATAGCTTTCCCTATAGCACGAAATGGCGCTATCATGGTCAAGCGAACTGTTACTATTTTCTGCTATATGGTTGTGCCATCCTAAAATGTGGTTTATTAGTGACAGAGGAACGTCCTCTTTCTTGAAGAAATCTTCAACACCCCACATCTTTAGTCTGTCGTGTTTCGCTAAGTATGTATTGTAGCTCATACTAAGCGCATCCACCCATTCTTTTTCTAAATTCCAATACCATTTCCGCCAAAGATTGTCATCTGCTACTCCTATAAAGTCCCATGGATTTGTCTCTTCTCCATGGTAGTAAAGGCACTTTGCAACAAGTCCAGGTCTACGCTTCACCGCTCGTTTCTCTCTGTTCGTTGGCTCATTTGAATAATATGTGCGATACCATTTGCGAAACGCTTCTTGGTCAGGCATCCAGCCACCCCAATAGTAAAATCTGTTCCATAAAAGAGCCTTTAGTGAAATTGGTGTGCCATCATCAACATCAAAATCCTTATTACCATATGCAACATACTCTCCTATACAACCATTATCTTTCTTACCATTTAGTTGCTCTTTTACCCAATGTTCTTCATAACATCGTGCTGTGTGAGCATTCTTCAAGTGTGCAACTTCTTCTACAGATAAAGTATATTCATCCTTCATACACTCTGGAGGTGGAAGATGACTCTTGTCTATCTCATGCGCTTCCAACTTTTTGAGATAGATATCTTCTTCTGTGCCGTCGTAGTATCGGCACATCAGAATTAAATGTTTACGCTTATCTTCTTTGGTATATTTCATTCTATTTTGCAAATGCTGATTTATAATCAGCAATAATACGAAAATCCATTTATATTTCTCGGTTTAACATCATTTTTAATGGTATTTATGGGAAAATAATCACACTACCTGTTTTTCTACGCAAAATACAGGTTTGCTATCTTTGCATTATGAATCAGCAAATTACCGAACAACAAATATTTGAGCAGAGGCAAAAGTTCGTTCTTGCCTTCAACGATACGATGCTCAAAATATGGCGTGAGCAAATGACACTCCTCGGTGTAATCGACAACGGACGTTTGCTTCACAGCCCCCAAATCACTCCCCGTCCGTGCGGATGGTCGTTTCATTGAGTTAGGACTAAGCCAGTCCTTCCTCGAATATGGCCTTTGGCAGAACTTCGGTACTGGTAAAGAATTTTCGCGCAAACGAGAGCAGAGCGGAGCTTGCTCCAACTATGCCGAGTGCAGCCGAAAATCTTGCGAAGCAAAAATTCCTCGTGGAAACAAGGGTGACATCGGACGTGAACGCAAGCGCAAGAAGATGCCCTGGTTCAGCCGTAAGTACTACGCTTCCGTCATGAACCTCCGCGACTTCCTCTCCGACAACATCGCTCACGAGTTCGTCGGTGTCGTCGCCCAGGCACTTATTTCATCTATCACATCTCTCATTACCTCATTCCGCAGCGAGACGCGCGAAGAGGCTATAACGCCCGAAGTTCTGGGCGCACTGTTGCAGAAAATCGCTGACCTTTTGGGAAAAGCTGCTCTGCAGACGGACGTGAGTCGCCTTGATAATTGGCGCTCGGATCTTGCACGCATCGGCTATGTGCTGACATCGCTCACCATCGGTTCGGACGACCGCAATAACGTGTATTTCACATTGGGAAAGGCGAACCTCTCTACTGGAATCAATCAAATTGCAAACAATTCCATTCTCATCCGCCAAGCCACTACCGAGCGTGCCGGTGTCATGCGTGCGCAGCAGGTGCAGGACTTGAACAAGTGCAAGTCCGAGCTGTCTTCATGCATTGCTTCTATGAATAAGGTGCAGGAGGCTCTTGTGAATTTTCAAAAGGCTACTCAGAGTCTGAGCCTGCGCATTTCAAAGAACAACATTGAAATCGGAAACAACGCTGAAAGCATACAAGTTCTTCAATCTGACCTCAAATCAGTTGCGTCGCAGATAAAATCGTTGCAGACTGACATTCAGAAGTTTGCCACGATGAAGCAAGCTACGCAGATGCACATTGAATGTATCATCACTGACAGTTCTCTTGTGATACAGGATGCCTACCGTTATATCCGGCAAGGGCTTACACCTGTCGTTTTCCGACACTCGGTGCGCACAAGTCGCAAGCAGGAGGATGAAAACGGTGTGCGTGAGTATCTTCCACGGCGACGTGGCTGGAACCGCTTTTATGACGACCGAAAGATTAGTGTGAATAGTGGTGACGAGATTTCTTTCCGTCTGGATAAGGAGGGCGACCCGAACAGAGGCAAGTTTTTTACTGAGCCTGGTGTGTTGTTCGGCGACTGCCGTGCCGTCATCGACCCCGAAACGCAAAGGCTTTCGGAAGTGCGCATTTACTTTGGCAAGCGCTCATATAACATTCTCGGCATCAACCGCCATTTCCGCTTTGCCATCGGATTTTACAAGAAGTCTAAAGATTATGGTCCGTTCCAGTTCGGTGAACTCCGAACTAACCTCGCTGAGTTCAAGGTTATCGCAAGGGCTGATACATTAGATAGTAGCAACAATTACGAACTCACCTTCATTTTCAGTATGTAAACGAAAAGAGCCATGGTTTCTCCGCAAGGAGGCCACCACAGCTCGGATGCAAAATGGTGTTCGCGACACCACGCTGCCAAAGAGCAATGGTCCAATCGACCACAACTCAATCGCAAAGATAATGCAAATCGAATGCAGAACAACAAGCGTGCTTGATTGTTATGCTGAGATGCAGCTTATCTTATACAAAGATAACCACATCATATTAACTCTCAAAAGACAATTCATTATGACAAAAGAAACTAAGGAAAAAGTGCAGATTGTATCTGCCATAGCTATGCTCATCGGTGGATTCCTCCTCGCTGTCGCAGGATTCATCGTACCGCCCACCGGACAAATTCACGAGTCTGTCCTGGGTGTATTCGCAGAGTGTCTAATCTATGCCGGCTCAATCTTCGGTGTCACTATCTACATACAGACTAAGTATGCAGAACTACGCTCGTACCTCGACGACAAGCTGAAACGGAAGGAGGAGAAGAATGCGCAAGATTGATCTCATCATCGTCCATTGCTCTGCCACGCCCGAAGGCAAGGACTTCACCACGGCAGATATCGACCGCTGGCACCGGCAGCGAGGCTTTGCATCCATCGGATATCACTTCGTTATCTACCGCGACGGCTCTGTGCATCATGGCAGACCGCTCGCACAAGTGGGAGCGCACTGCCAAGGGCACAACGCCCATTCCATAGGAATCTGCTATATCGGTGGTTTGACCGCCGACGGCAAACCCCCTAAGGATACTCGCACGAAGGAGCAGAAATCCGCATTGGTGGCACTTCTTCGTAAACTCAGAGTGCAGTTCCCCAATGCCAAAATCCGAGGACATCGCGACTTCGCTGCCAAAGCGTGCCCATCATTCGATGCCACGGCAGAGTATGCAAACATCTAAACCATACGATATGAAACATATCCTAATCCTTATTCTTTGTGCATTTGTACTGGCGTGCAAGAGCACAAAGACAGCATCTTCCTCCAATGAAAGTGAGCGAAACGCCGTTTCGCAAGCTCAATGGCGATCCGCTCAGAATCTTTCATTCAGTTCCCTACAGTGCCTTACCGCCCTTTCATTCGATAGCTGCGTCTTCACATTCGGGGGTGTCGACACGTCGGCAACCCCTCAATGTTCCGACCTCAGCTATCCATCGGGCAAGCCCCTGTCCAATGACAAGGCAAAGCCTCCATCTTACCACGGCAAGCCTTCAGCAATAAGTCACGGCAAGCCGTCATCTCTCAGACTCTACGGACTTCACCTTTCCCAAGAGGAAAAGGAGGAGTCCGCAGCTGCACAGCAGGTGGAAGACAGCATCGCAATAGCGAAGCAGTCTTCATCCGACAAGTCGCAGGAAATCATCAAGTCAAGGTCTTCTGTTACCTTCACGGCAAAGCTCGCTATTGCCGTCCTGATGATGATAACGGCAGTAGCCGTCATTTTCTTTATCCGTCGCTATCTCGCCGGCAGACGACGACACTTCGGTCACAGACTCCCGAATTCATTGCCTGGCAGCTCCGGCGGTGCATTGTTCGGTGGCGAGGACAAGCCATTGCATGGCTAAGTGAAATTGTGGGGTGTTCCATTGCGTTCCGTCGCTTTGGGCTTCTGTTGCAAAATAAGTATGCCACTTCCCTGATCCGTACCATGTCTCTTTTTCTCGGATGTGAGGAGGACAAATCGCCTGAAGTCGAATAGTCCTCCATACATTCGAGAAAAGTGCAAGCACACGAGTCACGGTACGGGGTAAGCAACATACACATTTCTCCACGGCAGCCCAAAGCCCCTCCACTTCATTACACGCCCCACAATTTCACGGCTACGCCAGTCCTCGCCACCGAACAATGCACCACCTACGCACATGATTGACGCATCACCCAGCCAAGCAACGCTTGCAGCGAGCTTGTCTGACCTCCTCGTCAATCATCAACACGCAAGCGTCATCCGTCTTCCACGTCATTTCATTCCGTCATTCTTCTCCACATCTGCGATGTCATTCTGTTTTTTAGCACATCAAAGATGTCTATCTATCATCATCAAAGGTAAATAGTGTTGCACACCCTTCACCTTTCTTAATAGGTACGGACACACGCTCCATTGCATTGCGCATAAGTCCGTGCAGCTGCGCTCTATTGTCTATCATCTCGCTATGCTCAATCCCTTTCATTTCGCTTCGCTCAATCTTCTCTTCTTCAGCCGAAAGGCAGTGGCTCTCCACTCCCGTGTCCGTCCGTTATGCGCCACCTCCTTTCGTCCACTGTTGCGAAAGGATACTGCGCTACATTCCATTACGTTATCATTCCGGAGTTTCTCTATGACTCTGCGAGCCATGGAGAAGTCCTACATTACCACTTCATTACATTCCACTTCATACCCATTCGCTTCGGGTAAGGCAGAGCCTTCTGTTTCCTATAAGGCGATGCCTTCATGGTTTGGTAAAGCTGCGCTTTCTATTGTCTATCAATGCGAGAAAGCCGTCTGACTAATGGCAATCAAGATTGCTATAAGTCTGACAGCACTCTCGCTTATTCAAATAGGTATGGCAGAGGTATGGGATAGAAAAGGTAGTGCGCCTATTGTCGGGCAAGACCGACAGGCGCATTACCTTTTTATCCCTCACCACTGCCGCATTACCGCCCGATGGGTCGGGCGTGGCGTGGTGGCTCGCTTGGTGTGGTGGCGGTGGTTCAGTACGCAGTATGAAGCCGAAACCTTCGTTTTTTCTCGCATATATTGCAACATCCGCAAGCCATTGATGCCCATCCGATACCCAATAGCCTTTCGTGGTACGGCAAGACCCTCGGGTTGCTCGGCTTGGAGGCTTAAAGTGCCGAAAATAGAGCATTTGACGCATCCGAAAACCCTATATCGTGCCGAAACCCGATGCTTTGCCGAAACCTTTTGCTTGTTTCAGTCTTATTTGTTCAAGTCGAAACCTTATGTCGTGCCGAAACTCGGTGTTCTTCCGAAACCTTTTGATTGTTTCTGCCTTATTTGTTCAAGTCGAAACCCTCGTTTTTCGTGGAACTTGGAGGGTTTGTGCATCAGCGTGAAACCTCGGCTCGCTTTCGTCATCAGCGAAACTTGCAAGCCTTTTTCGTCACTTTCCGCCTTTTCGCCTTTTAGCGCAACTAAGGCGGTTTTGCGTGTGTGAGAAACTAAATATTAACATTTGTTTACATATTCCGCAAAGGTCGGGCGGTCGTAGCCGTCAGCAAGGACAGGGCGGTCGGGGGGTCTTTATCAAGACGGGTTAAGGGAAAATCCCTTAACAATCCCTTAACGGCTTGATACACAAGCCTTTCGTTTTTCTATCGCTTAATTTTCGTCGGTTTTTGTCGGCGCCAGCGTGCCTAAATCGGGCGAAACTGCCTTATTTCTCGTCTTTTGAGTGGTGTTTGAGCGGTGTTATTTTTGCGTATCATTAAACCAATAAAATTGAAAGACGTATGTCGAATATAAACACCAATGCGACCGTTACGCTCACTGTAAACGGAAAACAGGCGGAAGATATGCTCCTGAAACTGAAATCTCAGGCTGCAAACCTCGAAAAAGCCATTGAGAAAGCGGCTGCAGCAGGAAACAAACAGCAGCTCACGAAGCTAAAGCGTGAACTGAAGGAAACTAATCGCCAAATCTCGCAGATTGAAAATTCTGCAAAAGGGGTCGAGCATGTTCTGCAACGACTCGATGAAACTTCGCCAAAGGAACTGAACCGAACATTGGCACAGCTGAAACGAAACCTTAATGGGCTTGAACGGGGAAGCGAAGAGTGGAACAGACAATGTGAGGCGATAAAGCGTGTAAAGGCGGAGATTGCCAAAGTGAACTCGCAGTTGCGAGAGAATGAGAGTCTGTGGGAACGGATGAACCGAAAGTTGAACGACTGGCAGACGGCTCTTGCCGGCATTGCTGCTGCCATCACGGGTATCATCATGGCAGGACGCTCGGCGGTGAACGCTTTTGCGGATATGGACCAGGAGATGGCGAATGTGCGCAAATTTACGGGTATGAACGCTTCGGAGGTGGAGCAGCTGAATGAGGACTTCCAGAAAATTGACACCAGAACGGGGCGTGAGGAGTTGAATAAGTTGGCGCAGGAAGCTGGACGATTGGGCAAAACATCGCAGGAGGATGTCTTGGGCTTCGTGAAAGCTGCCGACCAAATCAATGTGGCTTTGGACGACCTCGGTGATGGGGCTACGCTTACATTGAGTAAACTTACCAACATCTTCGGTGACGAGGAACGCCTCGGCACGGAGAAGGCTCTGCTTGCCGTGGGTTCCGTTATTAATGAGTTGTCACAGAACTGCACGGCTTCTGCTCCTTATCTCGCAAACTTTACACAGCGAATGGCTGGCGTGGGTGCACAGGCGAAGATGACTATCCCGGAAATCATGGGCTTCGCTGCGGTGCTGGATAGCCAGGGACAGGCGGTGGAGATGTCGGCAACTGCTGTTTCAAAAGTCATTATGGATATGTTCAAGGAGAACGACAAAATCATCAAGGCTACGGGACTTAATGCGAAGGAGTTTAACGAAACGCTGAAGAAGAGCACTATCGAGGGACTGCTGATGTTGCTGGATCGTCTTCACGAATTGGGCAACATCGACGTACTGGCTCCAGTCTTCAAGGATATGGGCGAGAATGGTGCCCGTGCTGCCCAGGTGATCTCTGCTCTTGCTGGCAACCTCGATATGGTGCGGTGGGAGCAGGAGGAAGCTACTAAGGCGTTTGCGGAGGGTACGTCTGTCACGAATGAGTTTAATGTGCAGAACAGTACGGTGCAAGCAGGACTTGACAAGGCTCGCAAGGGTGTGACGGAGATGGCGGTGGCACTCGGTGAGCAGCTGCAGCCTATAATGAAGCATGTCATCTCTTCCACCACGTTGTTGTTGAAGTTCATGTCTACTTCTATCACGTTCATCAAGGAGAACGCTTTTACTTTGGCTTCGCTGACTGCTGCTTTCATTGCCTATAAGATTGCGGTGAACGCTTCGAACATCGCTTTCAAGGCGCATTATGCGTGGCTTGTTATTTCCAAGGCTGCGACTACGGCATACAAGACTACGGTCGCCACATTGCACGCAGCACACCTTTTGTTGCAGATGGGTCTCGCCAAACTGCAGGGCAATTGGGTGCGCCAGTCGTGGCTGATGTCGGACCTCAAAAAGCAGGGTGCTCTTCTTGCATCGGGCTATGGTGCGATAGCTGCCGGAGCCATCGCTCTCGGAGCGGTCTTGTATAAGCTGTACAAGAAGATGACGGAGGTGTCGCAAGCAGAAAAGGACTTGCAGGAGATACGCAAGCGTGGGCAGGAGGGCATCATCGACGAGAAGAACAAGATTGATGCGCTTATTGCGGTGGCTCGCGATGAAACGCAGTCGCTGAAGGACAGACATACGGCGATTGATGCGCTCAACAAGATTATCCCGAACTATAATGCCCAGTTGGATGATACTACGGGCAAGTATAAGGAGAACAAGAAGGCTCTTGATGATTACTTGAAGTCGTTGACTCGCAAGTATGAGATTGAGGGTGCTAAGGATAAGTTGCGTGATATAGGAAAGCAGCGTGTCGACCTTAATCTGGAAAAGCAGAGGCAGGAGCGTGTCGTTGCCATGGATGAGATGGAGGCAAGGACGGAAACGGTTATGCCGGGTCAGGAGGGAAAGGTGGTGCAGTTGGGTGTCAACTCGTTGCGTGCCTCGAACAGACGTGCGCTTGCCAAGACGAAGGAGGACCTGGCGGAGCTTGACCAGCGTGAGGCGAACATCTTAGGCATATATGGCGAAGACATCAAGAAGGAGGCACTCAATGACGCGAAGAAAGAACAGAAGCAGGAACAGCAGACGCAGAACCCTCCATACACGCCTCCTAAGACGGACAAGAAGACAAAGACAGAGGATGTGTTGAAACCGCAGAAGGACTGGAAGACCAGGGAGCAGGCTCTCAACCGCATTGCGTATGCCAAAGGTGAGAAGGACTTCGAGGAGTACACGAATCGCATGACGGAGATTGATATTGAGTACAATCAGAAGGTTATGGCTAATGGCAAAGCTACGAGTGAACAGAAGTTGGAAGCGGAAGCAGCGTACTATGAGGCGAAGAAAAAACTCGCTGATGACAAGAATACGCAATCGGCTAAGCAGGAGAACGACTATTACAATGAGCTTGTTGCTACGGAGAAACAGCGGTATATTGATGGCAAGGTCGACCAAAAAACGTTTGATGATGCGCTTGAACTCATGGAGTTGGAGCATCTGCGCCGTTTGACGAAGGTCTACACGGACGGTTCTAAGGAACAGCTGCAAGCGCAGAAGAATTATCAGAATAAGCTCGTTGAAAACCAAAAGCGAAATCAGAAGACCATTGAGGACAACGAGAAGAAGCATCAGAAGGAGCTTGCCAAAATCAAAGAGGAATACTTCGGGGATAACAAGGCGGAGAAGAAGGAGAAGTATGATAAGGACTCTTCCGCTTTGGATGAAGTGTACGCCCAGGAGATAAAGGCTGCTGGCGACGATGCTAAGGAGAAGCTGCGTATCGAGGAAGCGTATCAAAAGGCAAAGGTGGCACTGGCGAAGAAGTACGGCCAGGAGTATAACGACACGAGTAAGAACTTCCTCGAAAACATGACGGAGGACATCACGGAATGGCTGAACTCGGACCTCGGACAGGCGGTGCAAGGGTCATTCGACACGCTGACGTCGGGTATGTCTTCAATATTTTCGGGCATGACCTCGCTCATTCAGGCGGAACTGGAGATACAGACTGCTGCCATCGAGAAGCGGTATGACAAGGAGATATCGCAAGCGGAGGGCAACAACTACAAGGTGAAGAAGCTCGAGGAGCAGAAGCAGAAGGAGCTGGCAAAGAAAAAGAACGAGGCAAACAAAAAGATGTTTGCCATGCAGGTAATTCAAGCGGTGGCGCAGACGGCACAGAACGCCATATCGGCGTATGGCTCGGCAGCGGCCATTCCGCTTGTGGGTTATATCCTGGCACCAGTGGCTGCTGCAATGGCGGTGGCAGCTGGAGCAATTCAGATTGCTGCAATCAAAAAGCAACAGCAAGCGAGTGAAAGCCAGGGCTATGCCAAAGGTGGCTTCACACCTAATGGCAGTAAATATGAGGAAGTGGGCGTGGTTCATGCCGGGGAATGGGTGGCGTCGCAGGAGATGCTTGCCAACCCGGTTGCGCGTCCTATCATCAACGCCCTGGACTATGCGCAGCGGACTAACACCATCGGATCCTTACGAGCCGATGATGTGAGTCGGACTATTGCGCCAGTAGCATACAGAACGCCACAACAGCAACAGCCTATCATCGTGCAGCAGCAGCCGGACGGACTGGCTACGGCTGCAATCGTGCAGAACACAAAGGCTATGCAGAGTTATGCTGATACGATGAAGCAGTTGGAGAAGCGATTGAGCGAGCCTTTCGTCACGGTGAACACGGTCACGGGTGACACTGGCATCAAGCAAGCGCAGGACGAGTATGACACACTAATCCGTAACAAGACACCAAAGAGTAGGAGAAAGTGAGTAACCTCTGGTTAATGGTGAGCCTCGCCAATTGTCATTACATACATAGCAATAAATAAGAATATTAGGAGCAAAATCCATGTGGCAAGCGATATGTATGATAAAGTGGCAAGTGTTCGTCTTGCAGACTTACCTTTCACATATCTACTTAAAATATACAGTACGACACTACTTGCAATAAGAAATATGAGCAAGTGCGGAAAATCGAAATTCCAATAGTCAATAAAGACAAGACTTGCAACAAAAAGTGTCAAACTTGCGAATATTATAATTAGTGTATGTTTCATTTTGCAAAAGTAATAAAAATGGAAATAATAATCAATGGCAAACAAGCTTTTATGAAGAAGAACACTTCGTTTGACTTCATCTTCGAGAACCGTCTATTTACGGGTAGCGACAGCTACACCTTGACAATTACGTTTCCACTAAAGGGATGCGCCCGAAATATAGCCATCTTCGGGCACATCCACAGAGCGGATGTTATCAAGTCAAAGGTGGTATTTGACTGTGACATCCGTGACGGCGCTTTCCTGAAGTCTGGCTCCATAACAATAACAGAAATATCGGACGTGGAAGTAAAAACGCAATTCCTGGAGGGTCGCAGCGAGCAGAACTTTAACGAAACGTTTGACGATATCTATCTCAATGAAATGGATTTGGGATATCCTACCAAGCGCGATAATCTTATAGCAGCAGAAGCGTTCAAACCATATCCAACGAACAACTGGGTGCCGTTGCCGTGGGTAAACAACTATTCCGGCAATCTGCAAAATGCTGTTACTACATCTGTCCATTTCATCACTGGCTTCGAGAATGTCAAAAGTACTCTTTCGTTCCAGCCATACTTATTGTATATCTTGAAGCGTATTTGTTCGCAATTGGGGTATGAGGCGAACTTTGCTGAACTGGAGCAATCGCAATATAAATATCTCTTGATTTGCAATACGCTTCCGGCTGCATGGGCTGCGTGGAACTTTGCCATTGCATTGCCTCATTGGACATTGAACGAGTTTTTTGAGCATCTTGAAAACTTCCTTTTCGGAGATTTTGATATCAACCATAAGGCTAAGCGCATCGAGTTTCATTTCTCTAATAGTCTGGCAAAATCGGCAGGAGAGGTAATCTTAAACAAGGTCTTGGACTCTTACACAACAGAGGTGTCGCAAGAAGATGAAAGCAAGTACATCGCTTCGGCTAACTTGAAATACGCTGATAATGATGCGCTTCTGTGGTCATATTACTCGTGCGACTGGTTTATAAGAGCCAACAAGTCAAAGGCTTTGGTCTATGATACATTTCGGGAATTGATTGACAAGGCAATGACGTTGAAGATTAGCGGTTATTACAAGTCTACGGGGCATAGCGGACATGGATACAGCGAGTCTTTCAGCCGTGGCTATCCAGTTGGAAGTGACGGAAACAGACTGTTTTATTGCAAGGAGATTGATACCTATTTTATAATGTACTGCTACAAATCAGAATTTGTCAGCAAGCATAATGGCATGAAGTGGTACAAGTATTATAACCGTCTGATGCCTGTAAATCAGTTCGGAGATTATTTTGTTGATAATGATGCTGACGATATTGAACTGAAAATCGTTCCTGCATGGATAGAGGGTACTGACGACAAGTATGGCAATTGTATGTTTCTCGACTGCGGAGAGTTGGGCAGTAGAGAAACATGGACTATATCGGAAGACGGAACAGGCTCTTCTGGCTCTGCATCTTCTGGCATCTACATAGGACAAAGACCGAACAATGAAGGGCAATTATCATCGGTACGCTATCACGATGATGTCGACTATGATGCAGGAGACTTGGCACAAGGCACTGCAAGCTATGTGATTGGCAAAGGAGAAACCGAGAAGTCATCTGCATACTTTGATGTTATATATGTCGGCTTTTGGAGTGGACATTATCTTTTCGGCGGTAATCAGCCACATCCTATAATAGATAAGGTGGAGGTTACTGACTCGTTTGGGTATAACAGAACTCAATTTACCTTGCGATTGAAAGACGGCATAGCTAATTCTATGCGCTTGTCAATGCACAAGATTGACGGAAAGCAGAAGTTCCATTTCTCTTTCCTCTCTGACACAATACCCAATCCTCGTGCATTGTTCTACATACGTGGGCAGAGGTATATATGCGAAAAAATAACTGCCACCTTCCATGAGTCGGGAAAGTCGCAGTTACTAAAGGGAATATTCTATCGTGTCTTAGCTGATTGAACGCTGCAGGGCGGTGGCATGGCGCTCGATGGTGGTGCGCAGCACCTTTGCGTAAATCTGTGTGGTCTTGATGTCCTGGTGCCCAAGCATACGAGCCACATTCTCTATAGGCACATCGTGAGCCAATGCCATTGTAGCGAAGGAGTGGCGAGCCACGTGCACA
>ULTU01051291.1_pt1 | contig 14964 bp, 8 predicted proteins | sample 1957861 | NCBI WGS metagenome assembly ULTU01 (sample SAMEA4835742, study PRJEB28245) | human gut metagenome | biome: gut microbiome; material: fecal sample | place: Denmark | collected 2008
GCCCTCTCCTACATCAACGGCTATTATATGCTTGTAGGTCAGGATGAAGCTGGCAAAAATGACCTTGGATTCTCAGATTCCGGACAGTCAGAGTTCCTGAGACAGTGGTTCAACATGAACGAAATGACCTGTGACGGCCTCAAGTGCGTCTGGGGTGACTCTTATCTTACTGAACTTCAGCACGATTCATGGGGAACTGGCTCAAACGACGCTTTGGTAGCCGTATATACTCGTGCAGTGAAGGCCATCGCTCTCGCGAACGAATTCCTTCTCCAGACCACGGACAGCAAACTCGACGCCCGCGGACAGTCAGGAATCAAGGGCGAAATTGCAGGTTACAGGGCAGAGGCACGTTTCCACAGGGCAATGTTCTTCTACGTTCTCATGGACGAATTCGGTAACCCTCCTTTCCCTATGCCTGAGAACATCGGTGGTGACAATCCATCCCGCATTACCAGGGCGGACCTCTTCAAATGGCTTGAAACAGAGCTTCTTGACCTCGGTTCAGACAATAGCGCAATGCCAGCAAAAGGTGCCGTTCCTTATCCACGTCCTACCAAGGGCTCAGTCTGGGCTCTCCTCAGCCGTATGTATCTCAATGCCGAGGTCTATACCGGAACAGCAAGATGGCAGGATGCAAAGGATGCTGCGCAGAAGGTGATAGAAATGGGTTATACCCTCGCTCCTAAGTATTCAGATATGTTCCGTCAGGACAATACCGAGAATGGTTCTGCAGAGAAAGAGTTCATCTTCGCAATTGCTTACGACAGAGTTTCTACCCAGAGTTGGGGCGGTACTTCCACCTTCGCTTCCGCATCCCTCAGCGAGGACGCGAACCTCAAGCTCGGAGCCGAGTTCGGATTGCCGAAGATCAATGCCGAGAACTGGGCAGGTTACCATGTGCCTGATGACTATGTGGCCCGTTTCGATCTCAATGGCGTAGTCTGGGGCAGCAAGACCAATGTCTTCGGATATGACAGGGCTACCAGCGACAAACGCGCGTTCTTTACGAATTACGGTTCAACTAAGGAGTTCGATGGAAATAAGGTTTCAACAGGCTGGATGTGCTGGAAGTTCTGCGGACTTGATTCCAATGACAAACTCGCCCAGCAGGACGGTGTCCCTGGAAACTGGAAACTTTCTTCTGCCGACATGCCTGTCTTCCGTCTGGCCGAAATGTATCTCAACTATGCTGAGGCTGATGCACGTCTCAACGGCGGTACTGTCAAGGATTCGAAAGCATTGGGATATGTAAAGGAACTTCGTGACCGTGCAGGCGTTCCGATGCCGACGACGATCAGTCTCGAATGGCTGCTTGATGAAAGGGCCCTCGAGTTCATGTGGGAGGGGCACCGCCGTGTCGATCTCATCCGTTTCGGCAAGTTTACGGACGTGAACTATCCATGGACACTCAAGGGCGGTATCTTGAATGGTAAGATTGCGATTCCTTCATACAGGACCATATTCCCGATTATCCAGAGCGACCTCAGCTCCAACAGCAACCTCATCCAGAATGAAGGTTATTAATCGGATTGACAACATTATAAAATCGATATTATGAAATCATTGAAATATATGGCAATTGCCGCTATTGCGGCTCTGGCTGCATCCTGCACCTTGGATTTGCCGAAGGAACAGATTTCGTCGGAGTTGACGGCTCCTGTTCTCAGGCCGGTTTCCAATGTCCTCTCGGATGCGAACACCACCAAGGTGGAGCAGGTGATCTTCACATGGGATCCTGCTGATTTTGGAGCAAAGACTGAAATTCTCTACTCCGTTTATGCGGAGCTTGGAAAGGAGAAGGTTCTTGTAGGACAGAACTACAAGAATTCTCTCAGCATCAACAAGGGCGATCTTGTAGGTATGGTATGCAGTTCACTGAATGGTGAAAAGAATTCCGATGTTACCATCAGTGCCTATGTGGAGGCAACTCTGAAAGACGTGGTGAACTCACCGGTATTGACCTCGGAAAAAGTTTCTTTCTTGGTTCATACCTATCTTCCTCCTAAGAAGTCTATCTGGCTTCCTGGAAAGTATCAGGATTGGAGTCAGTTCGGAACTGAAATCATAGAAGTAGAGGCTGGAACCAGCACCTACAAGATTCTGGTGGATGTGTCCAACGAGGCTGAAACTCCTTATTATTTCAAGATTGTCGATGAGAATCAGTCATGGGTCGGAATGAATGACGGATATAAACCGGAAGGCTGGGAAGTTGCAGATCCTGCAAATGGTGACGGAAACTTCTCCGTGTCTGCTGAAGAGCCGATCATGTGGCTGACCATCAACACCAAGACTAAGACTGTCGCAAGGGAGGTCGTATCCAAAGTTGCTCTTATCGGAGATTTTAACGAATGGAAAGAGAGCGAGGAGCCTGAATTCACGTACAATGCTGCGAAGAATGTCTGGGAGTCTCCAGTCATCAGCTTCACTGAAGGCAAGGCGTGGCTTCTTAGACTGAACGGAAGTTGGGAACACAAGTACGGCAGCGCAGTTGCAACTACAGACATTGCCGGCGGCTTTGAAATCACCAAGGGTGGTGAGAACATTCCTGCTCCTGGAACAGGTGACTATATCGTCCGCCTGCACGCCAACAGGACACCGATTGTGGTGACTTATGAAAAACAATAAACAGGTTTGACTTATGAAATGGATTAGAAATATATTTGCAGCCTCTGCCGTAGCTATTGCGGCAGTAGCCTGCACCATAGAAAGTGAGGACACCTTCTCGACGAGTCCAGTCGCTCCGGTGATGGATGCACATTCGGATATCCTCATTACGAACGGAACCAAGGCGGAATCCGTGACTTTTACCTGGACTGCTGCGCGCTTCATCGATGCTGATGCATATCTCTATAACTTGAATGTGAAGAGCGGAGAGAAGGAAGCCGTCCTCAAACAGGGAATCAAAGATGCGTTCTGCACCATCTCCAAGGAGGAACTCAGAACCTTCCTAAAGACTAATTTCGAGTTGGAAAAGAATGCGACCCATCAGCTTTCATTCTCCGTGAATGTTGCTGACAATGCAGGTAATGTGTATTCCTCTCCGGCATTAGCCGTGAAGGTTTATTTCTATGACGATGCTGTCGCACCTGTATTGAGCGCACCTGCACCAGCGATCGTCCTCGACAAGGAAAAAGCTGCGGACGAAATCGAGGTCCTTGTTTGGGCTGCTGCCAGACTTGAGTATGGTGAGGACGTTACATACAAGGTTACCATGAAGTGCGGTGACGGCAAAGAAACGGAACTTGCCAAAAACCTTGACGGAACATCATACAGGACTACGGTTGACGGTCTTAACGACGCTGTACTTGCAGCAGGCGCAGCTGAAGGCAAGGAAGCAGAATTGACATTGAAGGTATATGCATATTGTACGAGTCTTCCTGACGGTGTCGTTTCCAATGCAGTGAATGTCAAGATTACTAATTATGGCCTGTCATTCCCTAAGAAGATGTGGCTTCCTGGAAGTTATCAGAAGTGGGATATTGCCAATGCTCCTGCACTCTCTCTTTCCTCAAAGCAGAAGGGCGTGTACCAGGGCTTTGTGGATCTCTTCACTGAGGATGATTCTGATGTGGAATTCAAGTTCAGTGCGACTCCTTCATGGTCAGAAACTGATTTCGGCTTCGAGGATGTGACAGTAGAAACCAAAGGCAGTGAGTCCCTCCCATTTGCGTATGCGGAATCGAATACACTGGGCGGTTCCAACATCAAAGTCCCTTCAGGATTGTATTACATCAAGCTTGACAAGAAGAACGGAACACTCGTGATGGTTCAGGTGAAGAATCTCGAAATCGGCGGCAGTTTCGCGGCTTCGGGCTGGGGAACATTCTTCTCGATGTCGAAGAAAGGTTCAAAATGGGCTGCGGCAGAAGATTTTAAAATGAAACCGGATGACGAGATCAAGATCCGTTTCAATTCTGACTGGACATATTCTTTCGGAGGAGAGTTGGATAATGTCGTTTTCGGCGGAGGCAATATCAAGTTCACTAAACCAGCCGGAGAATACTCGCTCGTATTCAATACTGAGACATCTGATTTCAGGTTCGATCTCCTGAACTAAAGTGTGGATTTTCTGAATTTATAATCCGGGCAGGCCCTGCGCTAAGAAAAGGCCTGCCCTTTTTGAAAAATTCTCAAGCCAGTACTTGTGAAACTCTAATTTATCATGAAAAACATTACAAGATTTTTTGTCCTGTCCGTTCTGTGTCTGTCGGCACTCGTTTCCTGCAGCAAGGAAGAACAAGTCCAGCAGGGAAAGAAATTGCAGATTACACCGGAGGCATTGTATTTTACCAAAGCCGCCGCTTCGCAGACATTGGAACTTAAGACAAATGCGTCACAGTGGACGGCTACAGTCTCCAAGAATGACTGGCTTGAAATAGACAAGACATCGGGAACCGGTTCGTGCGATATCGTTGTCACAGTTTCTGAAAACAACAAGGAACTGAGGACAGCGACCATTTCGTTTTCCGCGACCGGATACAAGACAGCTGTCGTAAATGTGACTCAGCATCCTGTAGATGAACTTATAAATCCTTCTGCTACAGGACTTTTTGCGATTCCTGAATTGCCTGAGGCTGATGCTTCGTGCGTGCTTTATTACAGGGCGGACCAGAAATCCCCGTTCTATGATTACAAGGGAGACTTGTATGCCCACATCGGTGTGGTTGAGGCGGAGTGGATGTTCGTCCAGGCTGAATGGGAAGAAAACATTGACAAATGCAAATGGCCGCCGTGTGAGGAGAAGAATCTCTGGAAACTTCCGATCCAGCCATCCGTCAGGGAATGGTTCGATTCCGGTGATACACCTGTAAACAAGATCGGTGTAGTCGTGCGTAGTGCCGACAGAAAGCTTCAGACCGAGGACCTGTTCGTCAAAGTGAAGGACGACAAATTCGTTTTCGAACCTAAGCCGGTCGTGAATGAGACAATGCCTGCGGGCGCCCATTACGGCATCAATTATAACTCCGACGGCAGCGTGACCCTGGTGCTGCGCGATCTCGACAACAAGAACAAACGCCACGAATACTGTTATCTGACAGGTGAATTCTCCAATTGGCAGCGTTCCAATGACTATTCCATGAAGCGTGACGACGCGGCAGGCTGCTGGTGGTTCACATTGACAAATGTGGACCCGGACAAGGAATATATGTTCCAGTACTATCTCGTGAACAAGGACGGCTCGGCTTTCCGCATACATGATCCTTATACTGAGATCGTTTACGACGGCTCGAATGACAAATACATTTCATCCTCGACTTATCCTGACCTTCCGGCATATCCTAAGGGTACAAGCGGACTCGTATCTGCGTTCAAGGTAAATAAGGATGTCTATAACTGGACAAGCACCGGCTTCAAGATCGCAGACCAGAATGACCTCGTGATTTACGAGATGCATTTCCGCGATTTCACATCTACCGGTGACATTCCGGGTGCTCTCGGAAAGCTCGACTATCTCTCTTCTCTCGGTGTCAATGCCGTGGAACTCATGCCGATACAGGAATTTGACGGCAATGACAGCTGGGGCTATAACCCATGCTCATATTTCGCGCTGGAAAAGGCTTATGGCACACGGACTATGTATAAGCAGTTCATTGACGGATGTCATGCCAGAGGTATGGCCGTAATCGTGGATGTCGTTTATAATCAGGCGACAGGAGCCCATCCGTATGCGAAACTTTACTGGGATTCGAAGAACAACAAGACCGCGTCCAACAATCCTTGGTTCAATGTCGATGCCCCTCATCCGTACAGCGTGTTCCACGACTGGAATCACGAGTACCAGCCTTTCCGTGAGCATGTCAAGGAAAGCCTGAAGTATCTTATGGAAGAATATCACGTGGACGGCTTCCGTTTCGACCTTACCAAGGGCTTCACAAACAAGAAGAGCGACGAAAGTACCGCTTCCAACTACGACCAGAGCCGCGTGGACATCCTTACGGACTACACGAAGAGCGTGAAGAGCTATAACCCGAATGCCGTAGTGATTCTGGAACATTTCTGCGAGACCAGCGAGGAAAAGGCTCTTGCCGAAGCCGGGGCGAAGGTCTGGAGAAATCTGAACAATGCTTATTGCCAGTCAGCCATGGGCAAGTCTGCAGGAAGTGGTTTCGAAGGCCTCTGGACCGGTTCGACAATGCCGTTCGGCGCATATGTGGGATTTATGGAAAGCCACGATGAAGAAAGGACAGCCTACAAAGCACTTAAAGAAGGCGCGTCAGGCATCAGCGGAGACTCGAACTTGGACGCCAGAATGAAACGTGAAGCGCTCAATGCAGCATTCTTCCTCACAGTTCCGGGACCTAAGATGCTCTGGCAGTTCGAGGAACTTGGCTACGACATCTCGATAGAAGAAAACGGCAGGACCGGCAAGAAGCCTGTTCACTGGGAATATCTGGAAAATGCTGACCGCAAGGCCCTTCATGACACATACGCTTCATTGATGAAATTCCGCAAGGAGAATCCGCGTTTCTTCTCTTCCGATGCTGACTTCTCATGGTATGTATCCGGCGGAAACTGGAATGACGGCCGGTTTATCTACTGTACCGTTGACGGAAAGGCATTTGCAGTCATAGGCAATTTCTCGTTGGAAAGGAAAGATATCACTGCATGGCTTCCGAAACCTGGGACCTGGAAGGTTTATCCTGGCTTCGGCTCTGGCTCTTACAATGTGACGACGGATACGGACGGTCACAATTCCCTTACCGTGAATCTTGATTCCAGTGAGTTTAAATTGATTATATTTGAATAATTGTTATGAATAAATTGATTAAGACTTTGTGTGTTTTGGCAGTTTTGTCTCTGACTTCTTGTGGGGAGTCTGATTCCCCTTCGGGAGGACAGACCACGAAAACGACCTTCGCGAAGGGAGCTGACATCGGATGGTACACAGAAATGGAAAATGTAGGCTATAAGTTCTACTCTGCTTCCGGTACGGAAATGGATTGCCCGGCTCTGATGAAGTCGTTGGGGTTCAACTCATTGCGTTTCAGAGTATGGGTGAATCCAAAGAACGGCTGGAACAATAAGGCAGACGTTCTCAAGAAATGTCTGAGGGCGAAGGAACTCGGAATGAAGATAATGATTGATTTTCATTATTCTGATGATTGGGCGGATCCTGGCAAACAGTATGTCCCTGCCGCGTGGGAGTCTTACGATTTGAATACTATGGCTGATGCTGTGGCAGAACATACTTCCGATGTTCTCAACACGTTGAAGAACAATGGTGTGGATGTTACGTGGGTGCAGGTCGGAAACGAGGTGACCAATGGTATGCTCTGGGAAAAGGGGCGCGTCAAGGACCAAAGCGCTTCCGGCTTCGCAAAACTGTTCAAGGCCGGTGCCGACCAAGTTAAGGCGGTTTATCCCAATGCTTCCGTAATACTTCACATTGACAATGCCTGGAATCTTCCGACTCTTCAGTGGTTCTATTCATTGATGGCTAAGGTCGGACTCAAATACGATATGATAGGCTTGTCTCTGTATCCATCATATTGGAATGAGGAAAAGAACGCATTCGAACCGTGGGAAGAAAAAGTGAATCAGGCGATTGCCAATATTCCTCAGCTTATAAAGTCTTACAATAAAGATGTGATGTTAGTAGAGTTCGGAATGCCTGCTGCTGAACCGCAGAAAGCAAAGGAGGCTCTCGAGACATTGTGGAACGGGCTTAAAGACGTTAAGAGATTCGTGGGTATCTTCTATTGGGAACCGGAGTCCGAGCCTGCCCGTAACGGCTATGCTCTCGGTGCATTCCAGGACGGCAAGCCGACGATTGCCCTTTCTCCTTTTGCCAAGAGATAATTGCTCCCGTCGTATATGAGATTTGCTAAATAAATGATTATGAAGAAGATATTGATTGCGGCCCTTGCGGTCCTGATGTTGGCGTCATGTGCGAAAAAGTCCCCTCATGCCGCCTGGACTTACGATGCCGTCGTTTATGAAATGAATGTGCGTCAGTACACTCCGGAGGGCACTTTTGCTGCAGCCCAGGCCCAACTTCCGCGTCTGAAGGAACTCGGAGTGGACGTTATCTGGCTTATGCCGATTTACCCTATCGGAGAAAAGGAGCGTAAGGGGACTCTCGGCTCCTACTATGCCGTAAAGGACTATTGCGCCGTCAATCCGGAGTTCGGTACAATGCAGGATTTCGAGGCTTTTCTTACTGAAGCCAAGTCCCAGGGATTCCGTGTGATACTCGACTGGGTGGCGAACCATACATCACCGGATGCGGTGTGGATTGACGCGAAACCGTCCGACTGGTATGAGAGGGATTCCGTCGGAAACACTGTCGTTCAATATGACTGGACCGACATTGCCGCACTGAATTATGACAATGCGGATGTCTGGGATGCTCAGGAAAATGCAATGCGTTTCTGGATGTCCAAGGGCATTGACGGCTTCCGCTGCGATATGGCATGCGAGGTGCCTTTCGAGTTCTGGACGAAGACAATCTCCTCACTCAGAATGGATTGGCCGCAGATGTACATGCTTGCCGAGGGCGAAGCCCCTAAGCTTCATGAATCCGGTTTCGATGCGTCCTATGCCTGGGAACTTCACCATCTGCTGAATGACATTGCACAGGGGAAGAAGGGCATTCCTGAACTTCTGGAATATGTAAAGCATGATGCCGAGAGCTTCCCTCAAGATGCTTTCCGTCTGATGTTTACTTCGAATCATGACGAAAATTCATGGGCCGGAACTGAGTTCGAGAGGATGGGTGATGCGGCGAAAGTAATGGCCGTATTGACCTTCACGCTTCCTAATGGACAGCCTCTGATCTATACCGGTCAGGAAATGGGTTGGAACCATCGTTTCCAGTTCTTCGAAAAAGACCCGGTTCCTGCATGGGAGGTGAATGAATTTACTCAGTTCTATCAGGATCTTATAAAACTCCGTCATGAGCATCCTGCATTGCGTCCGGGTGGCAAGGGAGGACGTTTCGAAGTGGTTTCAGCTGAGGACAGCACGCTTGTTTTCAGAAGGGTGCTGGGCAATGATGTTGTGACTGTCACTGCCCAACTTTGTTCTCCATGGAATTGGAATTTGGATATTTAATGATATTTTTGCGTATGAAAAGAATATTTGGAATTATGACGGCAGTAATGCTTACGGCTTGTGTCGGAAATTCAGTTTTTGTTCCTGATTCTGTCGCTGATGCAGATATGGAGCAGGTCAGTAGAGTTGAACCGCTTTCGTGGTGGGTGGGGATGAAAGCCCCGCTCCAGCTTCTCGTGCAAGGTGAAGGCGTTTCAGAGTACGATGTCGCTATCGAGGGCGGCAACGGGGTGAAGGTCAATAAAATACACAAGGCTGACAGCCCGAACTATCTGTTCATTGACGTAAATATTCTCAAGGATGCGAAACCGGGAACATATTATCTTGTGTTCAGCAAGGACGGTAAGCCTGCGTTCAAGTATCCGTATGAGATTGCGGCCCGTGAATCCGGCTCAGTCCAGAGAAAGAGTTATACTGCTGCGGACATGATATATCTCATTATGCCTGACCGTTTTGCAAACGGGGATCCGTCCAATGACTCTACTTCTGACACTGCTGAAAAGTCTGACCGCAGCAAGTATTTCGGACGTCATGGCGGTGATATAAAGGGAATCATTGACCATCTGGATTATATAGAGGATCTCGGCGCGACGGCGATCTGGTGCACTCCGCTGCTTGAGGATAATGAGCCGGATGGTTCATATCACGGCTATGCATGCTCGGACTACTATCATATTGACTCGCGCTTCGGTTCCAATGAACTTTATCGCGAGATGGTGGCGAAGGCTCATGAAAAGGGCCTGAAGGTAGTGATGGATATCGTCACAAATCATTGCGGTACAGCGCATTGGTGGATGAAGGACCTTCCGTTTGCTGACTGGATTCATCAGTTCCCTGAATATACCGGGACCAATGTCTGCTTCTCGACCAATATGGACCCGAATGCTTCGAAGTATGACCTGAATCTCCAGGAAAGCGGCTGGTTCGTGCCTTCCATGCCGGATATGAATCTGGACAATCCGTTCACTCTCAAGTATTTCCAGCAATGGGCCATCTGGTGGATTGAATATTCTGGCTTGGACGGCTTCAGGGTTGACACTTATCCGTACAATGAAAAGGAACCGATGAGCAGATGGTGCAAGGCTGTCCGCACGGAATATCCTAATTTCAATATCGTAGGGGAGTGCTGGACGTCATCCATTTCGCAACTTGCTTACTGGCAGGCTGATAACGAGAACAAGGACGGATTCAATTCGAATCTTCCGTCCATCATGGACTTCCCTCTGTATGATGCGATTTGCGCCGGCGTTCCGACTGATTCTCTTCAGTGGGGTGCGGGCATGACCAAGGTATATGACTGTCTTTCACACGATTTCGTATATCACGACCTTTCCAAGATGATGATTTTCCCTGGAAACCATGATACTGACCGTATCGGTGACGTGGTGAGGCAAAATCCTGACAGACTGAAACTTGTGATGACCATGATGGCTACTATGCGTGGCTTCCCTCAGATTTTCGCAGGTGACGAGATGATGTTCGTCTCCAGGGACAGGAGCCAGGGTCATGGCGGTCTCCGCGTGGATTTCCCGGGCGGCTGGGCAGGTGACAAGGAAAACTGGTTCACTGAAGAAGGACGCAAGGCTGCATTGACAGGAACTGACGGAAAGCCTGTTGCGGCTGGCCAAGTGGCTGAACTTCACGATTTTACACGCAAACTTTTCCAATGGAGAAAGGGCAAGGGCGTGATTCACGACGGCAAGACCCTGCATTTCCTGACCAGGGACAATACCTACGCTTATTTCCGTTACAATGCTGATGAGGCGGTGTTTGTCTTCATCAACAATTCCCGTGGCCGCAAGTCGATTCCGTGGTCGCATTATGCGGAAATCGTTGACGGACTGTATGATGGCCATGATGTCATGACCGGCGAAACAGTTGAGGTCAAAGATGCTACGGTAGTGGGTCCGCGTCAGGCGTTGGTAGTAGAGTACAAACGTAAATGAACATTGATATGAACCTTTTCAGAAGAATTCTTTTTGCAGGTGCTGCCCTTTGCGCGGCATCTGCATTGATTCAGTCCTGTGGCGGCTCTGGACGTGCTGCGGCTGAACTTTCCGACGTCTCTGTCCTGAAGTCTCCGGACGGAAACCTCTCCATGAAATTCGGCATTGCGCCGGACGGAAGTCCCATGTATTCATTGAATTACGGGGGAACGACAGTCATCAGGCCGAGTCATCTCGGATATGAAATGCGTGGTGTGCTCAAGGCTCAGAAACTGGTTTTCGGGGACAAGGATATCAAGAAAGTGGACAAGAAACCATGCTGGTCTTTCCATGACGGCTTCAAGGTGGAGAGCATTGACACTTGCTCTTTCGATGAGACTTGGCAGCCTGTATGGGGCGAGGAGTCGGAGATACGCAACCATTATAACGAATTGGCTGTCAATCTTGTGCAAACTGCTTCCGATAAACGGATGACCATACGCTTCCGTCTTTTCGATGATGGTCTCGGTTTCCGTTATGAGTTCCCTGAGCAGAAGGGCCTGACTTATTTCGTGATCAAGGATGAACTGACGGAATTCGCTATGGGTGGCGATTACACAGCGCTCTGGATTCCAGGCGATTACGATACGCAGGAATATCAATATACAGTATCCCGTCTGAGTGAAATCAAGTCCAGGATGGAGGCTTCGATGTGCGGCAATTCTTCGCAGACTCCGTTCTCGATGACCGGTGTACAGACTTCTCTCCAGATGAAGACCGACGAGGGGCTCTATGTGAATATCCATGAGGCTGCTCTGGTGGATTATGCGTGCATGCACCTCGATCTGGACCCTGCGACATTGACTTTCCGCTCTGAACTTACGCCTGACGCCCAGGGCTGGCGCGGCCGTCTCCAGACTCCGTGCAAGAGCCCGTGGAGAACGATTCAAGTGGTGGACAATGCTTGTAAACAGCTGGAGTCCAGGCTCGTTCTGAATCTCAATGAACCGTGTGCCTACGATGACGTTTCGTGGATTCATCCTGTGAAATATGTCGGTGTATGGTGGGAGATGATTTCCGGAAAGGGCACTTGGGCATTTACTGATGACTTCTCTTCCGTGCATCTCGGCGTTTCAGATTATTCCACGGCCAAACCTAACGGCAGGCATTCTGCAAACAATGCGAATGTGCGCCGTTACATCGACTTCGCTGCCAAACATGGCTTTGACGAGGTGCTGGTCGAGGGCTGGAATGTCGGCTGGGAAGATTGGGCGAACTGCAACAAGGATTATGTCTTCGATTTCGTGACCCCTTATCCTGATTTCGACATCAAGGCACTGAACGAGTATGCTCATTCCAAGGGCGTGAAACTCCTCATGCATCATGAAACTTCCTCATCTGTACGTAATTACGAACGTCACATGGATGCTGCCTACAATCTTATGGAGAAGTATGGTTACGATGCGGTGAAGAGCGGCTACGTGGGCGATATCCTGCCTTTCGGCGAGTATCATTACGGTCAGTGGATGAACAATCATTATCTTTACGCTGTAAAAGAGGCTGCCAAGCACCATATCATGGTCAATGCCCATGAGGCGGTCCGCCCTACGGGATTGTGCCGCACCTATCCTAACCTTGTCGGCAATGAGAGTGCCAGAGGAACTGAGTATCAGGCGTTTGGCGGTACTGAGCCGATGCATGTCACCGTTCTTCCGTTTACCCGTCTGAATGGCGGTCCGATGGATTTCACTCCTGGTATCTTCGAGATGGATCTCTCCAAGTTCTGCTCGAATACTTCCAAGGTCAAGGCGACCATCGCCAACCAGCTTGCGCTCTACTTGACAATGTATTCGCCGCTCCAGATGGCAGCGGATTTCCCTGAGCATTACGACCGGTTCGCTGATGCGTTCCAGTTCATCAAGGATGTCGCAGTGGATTGGCAGAAGAGCAAATACCTTCTTGCCGAGCCTGGTGATTATATAGTTGTTGCTCGTAAGGCAAAGAAGTCAGGTCAATGGTTTGCCGGCGGTGTTACTGACGAGAACAGCAGGACATTGGATATCCCGATGAATTTCCTCGATCCGGGCAAGGCATATGTGGCGAAGATTTATGCTGATGCTCCTGATGCTGACTACGAGAAGAATCCACAGGCTTACGTGATTACTGAACAGGATGTCACATCTGAGAGTGTAGTTCCTGTGTTCATGGCACGTGGCGGCGGATTCGCCATCGAGTTCCGTGAAAAATAAGATTCTGTCCGTCATATGAAAAGCGGTGCGTGATTTCGTTTCACGCACCGCTATTATTTTATGCTTCTGCCAGGCTTGTCCATCATAGTGATGTTCGCCCTGTACATTGGGCGTGACGCGTAATTGGCTATGTATTAGTGTTTTAGGTGATTTCAGAGTTGTGAAAATACTAACTCTGAAAATGGCTAAATGCTTGTTGCTCAGCTATTTTTAGGTCACGCTATATGCCGCTGAACTCCAGGTCTGTACGGCAACAAGAAGCCCCTGTGAGGACCAGGCCCTCCCACTATCGTGGGCCCCTCCCTCTAGTGCCGAGGTCGGCAAGTCCCCACAGGGGCAACCTTGTTGCCGGTTACATATCCTTATATAATATCTGAATCTATTTGTGGAGTTACATTGACTTTACTCCGCCTTATGCGAGTCCAGAATCACGACGTCTTCATCAGCATTTTCAGGCATCTCGACATAGAACCAGTTGGCGGTCTTTGTCTTTTCTCCTTTGTCAGCGCTAACTACGGCATAGAAAAGATGGTCTCCCTTCTTCCAGCCTACTGCTCCGTTTCCGAACTTGTTCAGTGGATAGTCCTGGTAAATACCGGGAACGTTGTCCTCAAAGTCGAAAATCAGGAAATTGGCATATTCTGCTTCTGATGCCTGACCGCTTCCGATGACATTGTGGTCTTCAGTAGATGAATAGAAGTGCTCTACAGCGCTGTTCGGGACATTGTGGCAGAAGATGGTGTTCTTTTCGCCTAATGGTCTGTACTCGAAAACAACCTCTGTCCACGGTGTGGTGGCAGCCTGCTCAGTGGTAAACTCGAAAACGCTTTCCTTGGAATCAGCAAGCTCTGAACCTTCTTCCGCCAAAGTCTTCACTTTCAGTACATAAGCGGTGTTGGCCTTCAGTCCGGCAAGTGTCACATACGGATCCGAAATGGTTTCTGCGCCGAGGCTGGTCTCCGGAGCATCCTTTGCCGCAATGTCATAACTGAACTTTCCGGAAGAAGGTAGCCAGGTGACGCATACGCCGACGTCTGTCTTGCATGAATTCTTGAATTCAGGAGATGCGACTCTCTGGATGACACCTGTGGTGAACGATACGCTGGCGGTCTCAGAAGGCAGATAGTCAGGATCGCTCTGGCTCAATGCCGTAACATGGAAATTGTACTTGCTGCCTTCACTAAGGTCAGAGACTGTTACGGAAGTGTTGGTGTATGTGGCATTTTCCGCAACGACTACACCTTCTGCCGTCTCCAGCTTATAGGAGTATGAATCTGCATGCTCGACGGCTTTCCACATGAAGGAGTACTCTACGGCACTGTGTTCCTGGAATGTGAGCTCTGGAGTGGCAAGTGATTGTGGATCAGAGTCCTTAGCGCATCCTGCAGCAAGGACCAGCAGCGAAAATGCTGCGACTTTCAATAGATTGTTGTACATGGATTAAATGATTTGTTAGCTCCTTTTATATAAATAAATGTAGGATTCGTGTTTTGCAAAACCATGCTGGCATAGCCTCGTGGATCGTTTACCAGTCACAATGTAGTCATTGTTCCGGTAATATCCAAGAATTATTTACTAATCTTTTCAGCCTATCTTCCTTTTCTCTTTCTCTTCCTTTTCTCTTCGTAAGCATATCTGCCATGCAGATTGTCCAGGCATACCAGCCCCAATTCTGACGACATTCCTTTGCACGCCGGCAGCGGCAAGAGCCCGCTCAGCTCAGGGTGCTTCGC
>ULTU01040084.1_pt1 | contig 14941 bp, 19 predicted proteins | sample 1957861 | NCBI WGS metagenome assembly ULTU01 (sample SAMEA4835742, study PRJEB28245) | human gut metagenome | biome: gut microbiome; material: fecal sample | place: Denmark | collected 2008
AAATAACTAGTAGAATATATACCTTCTTACCAGTCAGACAAGTCAGACCAGTCAAGACAAGCAAGTCAAGACAAGCCAGTTAGACAAGCTAGCTAGTTAGAAGGTATTCCTAAAAAAGATTATTCCTAAAAAGTATTCCTAAAAAGTATTCCTAAGAAAAGTATTCCTAAGAAGCTTGTTAGATAGGTTTGTATGTGAGGGAGAGGTTAGGAGAGATATTGTAGTTAAGAAAACTCTTCGACCTTGGTTACTATAAATCCTCCATAGACTGTGTATTGGTTTCCATTTTCATCATAGACATAAGTAGAGTTTCTAGTACATCTGATATTACCATCATTACTATAAGAGAATAGGTGGATAATTAACTTACCCTCAACACTATACCTATTACCTATATTATCTCTACCACTTTTTGTAGCTGTGTATGATAGTGTTTGTTGTCCATTATGAGTAAATGTTAGTGGTGAGGTTATTGTTGTAGTACCATAAACTGAGAATGTTACTCTATATTGATAACCTACTTTAAATGGGATGCTGTATTTTGTCGTATTATCTATACTACCAGTAAAGATAGTCTTCCAACTAGCTGAACTCCATATCTTCTGACTACCCTTATATACTTCTTTAACAGCTCTATTTCCTATTGATATTCCTTTTAATTGTTTAGATCCTATATTTATCATTGATTCTCCTTTATAATTATAACAGATTCTAGACAGTAGCTTATCATCCAATATAAATTATTAAGACAATAGTTACTGTCTAGAGATCGTTATTTTTTGTTAGCTCTCTGTGATAAAATAAATAGTATTCTCATCAGGTGTTTCTGGTAATGCAGTTACAACACTCAATGACATACCACCTAACTTAGTATCTACCTCTGACTTAGTGTAATAGTTGGATAAATCAGTGCTAGTGCTACCAATTATTTCCCATTGATTATTAACATATAAATATTCATCATAAATATCAGGTTGACTAGATGAGCTAGATCTCGCTAATAGATATATAGTTGTAGTAGATATATCAGTTGTAGGTAATTCACTTACTATTTGATATGATAATGTAGGTATAGCAGCTATTTTACTATCTATCTGTGCTTTAGTATAAGTATCTGGGATATCTGACTTGTAAGCTATTTCTTCGTATGTGCTAGTTGTATCACCAGTTATAACTCTAGGACGACGATTGGGAATCGCTGTATTACTATAACTGTTTAAGTATAAACAATCTTTACTTACAGTACCAGAACCTGGGTTTGAACCTATAATATAATCACCAGCAGATGTTATACTAATTATAGCACTACCATTATCAGATGAATCTATTAATATTGGATTATATTGATCGGAATTACTTGGTCTAGTTGCATTAACTTGTAATCCCTTACATTCTAATGTCGATTGTATTGATTGACTACCAGTGACATTAGTCTTAATAACTTCATTACTATTAGCTTTACCAGCTACTGTATTTTGTAACGCTGTAACAGTACTTGTATCAGCTTTATTAGAAACCGTTGTATTTAATGCACTTATTTGACCATTAATATCTACAACATCGTTCTCTATGCCAGTAACTAAATCATTTAAATTCGTTATATCTGTAACTAAAGGACTAATTTTATTATCTACTTGTGCTTTTGTGTAGTAATTAGATAAGTCAGTACTTGTACTACCTATAACTTCCCATGCACCATTTATCCACATATATTCTGTATAAGGTGCTTGAGTACCAAGGAAGTAAATTATATTAGATTGACCAGTTGCAGGTAATTCCGTTACAATTGTAACACTAAATGTGGATATATTAGCAATCGCATCATTTACGTATGTTTTGGTTGCCACAGAACTATCTATTTTAACTGTAACCTTATTTGCTGTTTGATCAGCATTAATCGATATACCTTCACCAGCTATCAATGGTAGATTGTATTCTGTTTGGAATGTGGTTTCTTGATCACCATAAACAAATTTACCATTACTATTAACTGTAATACCATTTGTAGTGTCATATGTTACAGTTTCTTGACTTACATTCATATCAAGTGATGTTACAGAATCTAATCCAACACCATCAGCACCATCAGTACCATTTATCTTCGTGACAGCTTGTATATTAGCGCCTACAGATAATCTACCTGAACCATCTGTTAACTCTGAAACACCACGAATTTCTGCTAATACTAGATAAACATTACCATCAATATCTGCAGTATCAAGTGCTATCATTAAGTCATCCGGTTTAACTTCATATAATGGATTAGATTCAGGTTCTTTTATCTTAGAGATAAGATTTCCTACTACAGGTACTTTCGGTGTCGTTGTATTACACGCATAATATCTACGAGTAAGTCTACTATTCATAACACCTGTTACATTACATGTCGTCTCACTAACAGATGTTATGACAAATACTTGAATATATGAATTACCACTATCATTATCAACAATCATAATTCCATAGTCACCTGCTACTGGTGTTCTATTAAACTTAGATAATTGTACAGATGTTTGGAATGGAGGATTTAATGGTGCGAAAATATCATCACCATAATAGAATAAATAATCTTTACCATTGACACCATTAATACCATTAGCACCAGCAGGTCCTTGTGCACCTGGTACACCTTGTGGTCCTTGAACACCAGTTATTTGACCAGCATTACTCCAATATAAATCACCGTTACTAGTAATAACATATAAATCATAAGGTGATTCAGCACCAACTAGGTAAGCTTGGTTTCTAATAGATTCAGTTGGTGTAGGTAGTAACGAAGTATTTGCAATTATACCAGCTATTTGGAATGATTGACCTGCAGGTCCTTGTGGTCCCATAGGTCCTTGTATACCTTGAATACCTTGAGGTCCAGTAGCACCTGGATTACCTTGAGCACCGTCTTTACCAGGTATACCTTGAATACCTTGTGGTCCTGTCAAACCTCTAGGTCCTGGTGCACCTTGAGCACCATCCTTACCAGCAGGTCCTGGTACTGGGAATTTACCTATATTAAACCAATAGTCATTTGGATGAGTACCATTAGCTCTAGTCCATATATATAAGTCATATGGTGTTTCAGTACCAACAGCATACGCATCACCATAATCACCAGCATATATAGCTGGTGCTGGTAATGAAGCTGCTGTATCTATTTGACCAACTACCTTAATACCAAATTGGTTTAAAACACCTTCTTGTTCTAGAATAAACAATATATCGTCTTTATTCTTCTCTACTTGTTCTTCTAGGTTTCTAAACTCTTCGTTTCCGATTGTAAGCATTCTTCTTGCTTCTCCTCTTCTTTAATTTCTTCTTGTTCTAATTTTTGTTGTTTAAGTGCATACGCATAATATTCGGTAGTCCAATAAGTCTCAGCTTTTTTCATTTGCATTATACCAAATATTATGCCCATTACTATTGTAAATAACATTGAGAGCATCGATACCCAATCATATGACAAAATAGCTTGACCAAATGCTACAACAGACATAGCAGATCCTAAGAATATTTTTGTTCCTTTCTTCCCATATTGTTCTGCTTGCCACTTAGCTGGTGATTTAGGTTCATGTTCTCTTTTCTTTGCTCTTAATAATATTTCATTAGCTTCTTTATATCGCTCATTGTCTTTTACATTGAGCTTTGCTTGTTCCATAAAGCTATAAAATAATAGTACGTTTATAATAGATATAACTAATCTCGTAACAGCCCATACTATCCAACCAACAGTAGTGTCAGGTAAGTTCCACTCTAAACCTATTGTACTACCTACCATTGGAAGGAAAGCTACTGAGATAAATGATATAATAGCTATTATAATATAATATATATTTTGCTTAGCTTTCATTTTTGCTGTTGGGCTCTCATTCATCACTTCTTCTTCCATTATTCTCTCCTATCTATCTCTTTATTGATAGTATACAAGTTCTTATAATGTTTACCAACTGGTCCTACAACATATTCGCTAACAAGCCAAATAACAAATACTATATACATCGCTATCTCACCGAATAAGTAATTAGCTAATATGATATCAATCATCCATACAGTAGGTCGTATTTTGTCTTTGACTATAATAGCTAATACAACCATAGGTATTAATGATAATCCTATACCATATATTATAGTACCTAGTTTCTGTTGTAAAGTTTCTTGATCCTCAGTTGGTGCTTGATCCTTTGTTATAAGGAAAGCAATAACAAGTGCGATAGCTAATCCAAAACATAATACCCAATTGAGTATATACATAGCTAACGCTACTTTCTTACAATCAACTGTTCTTTTACTTTTTTTCATTTACTTTCACCCTAGTTAATTCTTGTGTCAATTCGCTTATTTGTTTACGTAGTGCTGCGTTGTCTTGACAAATTATTTTATTTTGTTCGATAACTTCTTCAAGTAATTTGTCTTGTTTCATAGAATCTACTTTATTACTGACTTTGGTAATAACTGATTTACAAGTCAAATTATTCTTTACAAACGTAACAATAGCACATATAGCTGCGAATAATGTGGGAATATAAGGTGCGACATATTGTTGAATTATCTCGTTAATACTCATTTCTTTTCTCCTATATTACAAAATTAGGTCCGTATTCTTGACTATCATCCTCTGGTGTATCACCAATCTTGGTAACGTACCATAATGGACATTGTGGTTGTACCATCGTAATGAAACAGTCTTTAAATCTATCTAAAAAATAACCTGTAACATCATCCTCTAGCATAGATGTTAACATCGCATAAGCATCTATTTTACCTTTCTTATACTTAGTAACTACTTGTTCATTAATGAAGTTAATCTCATCTAATGTTTGCGTAGTAGGATCAGATTGGTCATTTAGTGCTCTATTGTTAATAGCTGTAGTACCAATCATTAATTCGTCAAGTGATAATTTTCTTATTTTATCCTGAACCTCTAATTTCTTTTCCCATGTTGGCCCATATCTAAAAACGATACTAAATAGCTTGTACTTAAATTGATTAGGATCACTATTAGCTATATGACTATTACCGTATCTAGCGTATAACAAATAAAATAATGTGGTTGCTGATTCATCTGATATTGTAGTAGGTATACCAACTTTTTTATACTCAGCTAAGAAATCTTCTACCTTACCAAAATAATCAGTGAATTTCTTTGTTCTGTAATTACCGTAAACACTATTCATCTGCTTCTCCTGTTTGGACTGGTTGTTGTCCTTGTGCTTGTCCTGATTGATCTTGTTCATCTACTGCGAAGCCATTCATATCCATATCACCTAAAGCTGCTTCTGATGGTAAGCACATTATACCTAAACCCCAAACTGCATTAACTAGATCACAGAACTTTTGTCTATTAATAAGTCCATCATTATATTGTAATCTATCATTACTCATATTCATGGCTTGTTCTGACTCAAGTGTATGTGCTTTTTTCTCAAACATACCACCTGCTGATAAGCCATATTGTTTTAATCTGAAGTTATCTAAGGCTTGCATGTACATCAAGAAGTCTTCTGTATGCATTGTCCCGCCATTTGTAAAGTCTTGGAAGTCTTGCATACCTATGACTGGGATAAATGGTTGCCCATTAACAGATGCTTGAGTTGCTGCTTGTGACGCTAATGCTACTTGTGCTTGTTGATCTTCATCAGCTACTCTCATTAACTTAACACCACTATTAGCTATTAAATTAGTACGAGCAAAAGGTAAAGCTTCAGCCATCATATCAAGTAATGGATCTTGTAGTATTTGTCTAGCTATATTAGTTTGAGATATTTGTGGTGTATAGTCCCATAATAGTACACATCCATTATCCATAGCGTCAATAGCTTCTTGAACTGATGTGAATTGTGGTAGTTCTTTTATTACGTTTCTAGTTAAGCCTGTGATCCAAGCATCTTTCTTATCTCTAGCAGTACCATTAAATGGCAAAGGTGTTACACTATTAAATCTACCATATACATCGATAGTACCATCTAAAGCGTAAGGTAGGAAATAAAATGTTTCATCTGTTGGCATATAAAAGAACATCGCTTGTCCTTTGTAATATAATATACGTTCTAATAATTGACCATCTAATCCATTTGGCAAGTTAAACCATTGATATCTATTAACTGCTTGTTGCTCATCAAGTATCCTTAATTGTTTACGTATATTGGTTTTACATTCAGGATCATTTACTTCCATTTTCATTGGTAATCCTGTTTTTGGATTGATACCTGCTTGGATAAGTGTCGTAACATCTGTAATTCTTGAATTATTCTTACCCATTACATACCTCTTTCTTTAGTCCAGGACTCAAAGTCATTTAACATTGTACGTCCTTTCATATAATTTTCTTTTTGTTGTCTTTTCATCTCTATTTGGTCAGCTACCCTTTGATTTTGCAACTCTCTAAGATTTTGATCTGAATATACTTGAGCTGCACCTATATAATTACCCCTAGACATCAAATAAGATGCATAGTCTTTACTTAGACTACCTATTGCTTTATCTATACCAGCTACTTTTGCTTGAGCTACTGGCTTATCTGATTTTCGAAGTTCGTTTCCTTGTATCCGTAAATTAGTTAATTGTTCATAATAAGTAGCTGATCGTTTTTTTTCATCTCTCTCAAGAGCTTTATCTGGAGATAATCTATTTATCACACCTGCCATGCTGATTACTTGATTTATATTACCTTGAATACTCATTTAAAAAATGCTCCTTTATAGATCTCATCTGATAGAGCAGCTATATAATTAAAGTCATTAACTATACCCTCTACCCTAATCAATCTACCTTTGATATATTCGTAATCCCCACCATGTAAATATTGACTAATAGTACCAATTACGTTTACTGTCATACCATTATACTTTAACTTGTTCTTTAAAGCTTGTTTCTCTGTATCAGTACATGTGTAATATTCAATGATTGGGAATATTTTATTATTATATGTGAACGCTGATGTCTTAGCTAATGATGTAGGTAATGCTTTAATATTGTCTAATTGCATTCCATACATATCTGACTTATAATCTAACGCTTCTGCTTGTAATTTTCTTTGAATGATATTATCAGCAATACCGCCACCAAGACTGGCTAATCCACCAAGTATAGCACCTTTTGTACCATATGCCATACCACCTACTAATGCACCACCAAGTACACCTGTGCCTGCACTAACACCAGCTTCGATATTTTGATATCTATTTTGAACTTTCATGTTGATGATTTCTCTATCAAACATGTTCTGATAGTTCTTATTATTTAATTGATAATCAGCCCAAGCGTTAGTCAATTGTGGTAAACTAAAATCACCACCACATATTAATCCACGACTATCATTAAAGTCTTGACCATATAAGTTCTTAAAGTTAGGATTGATATGTATATATGGATTAAATGGTTTATAACTACAGTCTACGTTAAAGCTCTCAACACCGTTATTCATAGCTGCACTAAACTCAAACTGTCCATTATAGTTAGGTGAAACAAGTCTATACATATCTGTTTCATTTTCTATTTTAGGATCAGTTACTGTAATTGAATAAGGAATATTGAATGTAAATGATGACGATGTTATCCATATTAATATACCAATATCTCTTTTCGTTGCAGCGTCTTTTATATAATCTTTCTTTGCTGTCTTAACATCAAATGAACCATCTGCTTGTATACAATATCTAACTGGACAATAAGGCAATAATTGAATATCATATATATTAGCACTACCTGTAGCAGCACCTATTTGAGTTGCCATATTAACTGCTAATATCTTGTTAGCTGTTACTTTAAGTGTACCATTTTCATATACCTGCAAGTCATCACTATAAGGTATACAGAACATGTCATATGGTTGATCCTCAACATGGAATCTATCAGCTGGCTTACTTATATTTACTGTACCTTGAGTTGTTACTTGTACTAAGCTCATATGGTAGCTATAAGCTTGCATTAATGTCTTATATGTCTTAGGTCCTGAAGTACCTGTTATTGTAATCCCATCACCCAAGTTTCTATTTAAATTATTATTTAATACATTTAATAATGTAGGGTAACTAGAGGTGATATATCTCTCATGCCATGCTAATACATAATCTATACTTATTTTCCATGATTGTTTAGTTGTAGAGTCATATATTATTTTACCATTCAAGTTCTTAAAATCTAGTTCTTGTTGAGGTGTATGCATATTATGAATAGTAACTAATCCAGATTTTATTTGATCTACAACAGATTGTGTTCGCCATAAATTACCAGCATATTGTTGTAATAGATATGCACCATTTACTGCTACTTCATTACCATTGTTAAGTGATAAATATGTAGGTGCTGGATTTGGATTATCTATTCTATATTGTATTGCGTCACTATCTAACTTGGATGTTACTATATTACTGGTTCCTTTTGTTCCGAAGTTAATATAACTACCTGACGTATTTTTTGTATGATGATAAACATATCCATATATTTCCGGATCTTGATTAAAGTAACCTGTAAATGTATTACCGTTAATATATCCGTAATACTCCCAATCACTTAAAATATTAACTACAATATCAGGAGCACCTTGGATTGTAATATCTGTTGTTACTGATTGACCATCTGGAAATGAATCCTTTGGTATATATCCTACTACCCAAGCACATCCTGTTTCGTCTTTTAATGGTGTCTCAGATGTCTTTATCTGATTGACGCTCATGTTTTCTTTATTGAATATTAATGGATCGTTCTTGGATAATGTCGCTTTCTCAATAAAACAAGGAGCATTAACGTAATTATCGTATTCATCAACAAGTATATCTCTATGTAATGTTAAAGAAAATTGTTTACCTGCTGTGCTTTTACCCTCTATAACAAACCATCTACTCTCTAACTCATCACCGTTTACTACAAGTAAATAATCAGGTAATTCATATTTATTCCCATTATAGACTATTTCTGTGTCAATACCATCATTCGGATAAAAGTTAACACCTGAACTTGTAAGTATCAATCTATCTGTTGTTAAGTAATCTGATAATGTATTTTCTTTCTTAACAAGTCTATTATAGTAATTATTATATTTTAACCAATATAATGTTCTCATTATTTGCTCCTATATAAAATTTAAGCTCTTTTGATAACCCAGAGAGCTTGAGAACTGGGTAAGCGTCATTGCGCTTTCACAGTGATGAACGGCTTGTCATGTAAAGCTTTCAATGTGTTATGACCGAAAGTCAAATAGTTGTTTTCAGTCAAAGAACGTGGATTGAAGAACGAAGTGCTCGCTTCAAATGCACTCATATAAGGTACTGCTTGTTTGTGGATAACTTTAAGAATTATCTTATCATTAACTTTATAAGCAGGAACTAAAACAGCTGAAGTAGATGCAATAACAACTTTATTAGGAATCAAATCACCAGCGAAAAGGTGGAATTTTTGTCCTGCTGCAATTGTCTTACCTTTGAATGTCAAATTCTCAACCAACGTAACGTCTTGTTCGATAAGTGATCTATAAGTTGCACCATCAGAAACAATTTGGCTACCCGTAACTGCTACTACATCACCGAAGTAACGAGCTGGTAAAGTATATTCACCAAATTTGTCCATGAAGTCTTTGTGGAACACTGTAGGTAAATCAAGTTTATTAATCTTATTCACATATTTGCTGTTCCATACATATCTGAAATCATCAGCGCTGTAAGATCTCAAGTTTTGATAATCGTTGAAGTCACGACCAACGTCTTCTAATTCGACAATCAAGTCTGCCACTTTTTGTGCGATTGTTTGTGCTTCTAATCTTGCAGTAGCTTCTGCGTCACCTTGAACTGCTGGCAAAGTAACTGTTTGAACTTGTTTACCTTCAGAAGTGCTATAAGTACCAATAAATGCGTTATAAGTAGTTGCGTCATAAATACGTTTAGTATCTCTAATCCAACCTAACATAACACTATTGAATTGACTAAATGCACCTTCGGTACCCCAAGCTCTCTTGGTCAAATAATTGTCTACAGTCAATCTGATTTGTCTGAATACATCCAACGTGATGGAATCGCAATTTGGATCTTCAGGTCTGTCTAATGCAAGTAAATTCGCAGCTTCACCGTCTGCACCCCATGCATATGATCTCAGAACATCTGTACTGTAGAAAAGTTTAGTATCACCATAAAGTGAACCATCAACTCGAGCTGCGTCAACAAGCGATGCTTTGACGTTTTTGATATTATCAGCAAATACTTGCTGACTTATGATCATGTTATAAATAGAAGCGAAAATTTCGTTCTTATTTAACTGACCGGCGTAATTAACTGGATATGCCATCCTTTAAAAATCTCCTATTAAATTATTCTTCTTTGTAGAGCAGCTGTAAATGTTTGAGAATCACCATTAGCTTCTTCAACACATTCTTGTAATACATTAGCAACTCTTTCAGCAGCTTCAAAGTCATTTGCTGTAGGTGATACTTTGTGACCGATTGGTACAAATGGATCTAAACCACCTTTATCTATAATTGCTTGTCTGAGTTCTAATGTCTTGGTTATATAATCAAGGTTATTGAGATCTGGTCTGTTATCACTATACAAATCTTTTCTAAGTTGATCAATATCCACCTCGGCTGGTTTCATATCCGCTGATATGACCTCACCATTAACAAGACTGTTTAGAAGTTTCTTGTTTTCTTCTTTTAATTTATCATATTGCTCTCGGCTGACAGTACTGTTTCTCATCTCTTTTAAAGCTTCGATGTAGTCCGTATTGTCGGGGACATTTGTTTGCTGCGATTCGCTATTCTTGTTCATTTCTTCGTTCATCTCTGTAATACTCCTGTTCTTCGTAATATAAATAATAATTAAAATGGAAGTGACCGAATAATAATCGACATCTTATAAATAATAGTCCAAAATTTCTTACATCCCTGTCCATTAAAATAATTGCCATAATGGCAATAGCTGGCGTAGCTAACATTCCTACCCAGCATACTATAAATAACCAAATCATTGCTTCCTCGGTTTTAGTAAGCTGATTTCTTTTTGAAATCTTTTGTTACTTATTAAATCATGATAATAAAAAGCCCTTTGATCGAATAACCTTATTATCTGATCTCTTTGTTCTTGGTCGTAAAATAGATCTATGTAAGGTCTCATTGCTATATGTGTCTTACAATTTTCTCTATTATATTGTGCTATTATATTATCATCCCAAAGTGTAAATTTACATGTTTTTGAAAAATGTATAATTGCTTTTGGTTTGATAAGTCTTTTCTTTACTACTAATGATTTATCAAAATCTACTTTGTTTGTAAAGTTACTTTCATCACCTGCCAATAAGTCTGCTATGGTACCTGCTCTTCTCTTCTTATATGCATCTGTAGGTTCCATATAATCTATGTAACAATGTTTTTTCTTTATTTTATATCTACCAAAGTCCTCTGGTACGAAGTTAAACATTGTTAATATATCGGAACATTCTTCCAATGTGTTTCCTATAAGAAATATTCTCATTCTTTCTTTTGTACTTCTTACTAGGTTTTCCATTTGGTTGACGAATTGATAACATATATCACCTTGACTTCTTTGTGTTTTTTCAAGCTGGAATTCGTCTAAACATATGTGATAGTACATTGGGTGTCCATTTATTGAACATTGATTTAAAAAATCTTTATCAAATAATGCAACACCTTTGTCGTTTGCGAATGTACTTAATGCTAATACTGTTGCCATTTTCTTTCCATGGTCATAAACAGTATTGCCTTTTACTGTAAGTTCTAAGTCATATTTTCTATATATATCTGCATCAATTAATTTCTCTGCGTTATTAACTAACATTTTTTTCATTGATGCTTCGTTTAATCTTAACCATACAAACGGTATTCCGTTTAATTTCCATTGTCTAACGAAAAATTCTGTAACACTATAAGATTTACCTGCTTCACGGCCACCTAGTAAACAATAAAACCAAGCCCATGTAGCACCTAAAATTGCTCTTATATTATACCATTCTCGTTCTAGATACTTTTGTAAATGTCCTTTTTTCTTACTCATTTTACTATCCTTTATAGGTATTCTATATTGACATATCAGGGTATTCAAGCCTTCATCTGTAGGTACCTCTTCGGTCGAATTCCTCTCAGCTGATTATATGAGATATAATATAGATACGCGGGGATTATATATAATTAACTTCCGTAATATTCGGAAGCAATTATATCTCTTACTTCACCTGGTGTCCTACCAAGTTCTTTAAGCACTTCTCTTCTGTTTCGTATACTGTCAAACCATTCATCAGATATGTTATTAATATTTGCTCTGATTTGAAATAGTTTCATTGGTGTTGCTTTAACATCCATATTCTTTAAAATATTTCTTGCTTGTTCAGCACTGATTGTATACGCTTGTTCACTGACAAGTGCTTGATTAATATTGCCGGGTTTTTTACCTTCAGCTAATCTTGTATTTTTGAACGATTCATATTGAAATTGATACTCTGTTATGTTATATAACGATTCAGCCATTGTTTTACCATATTTCTGTAATTTTTGCTGACGCTCTAGATAATTCATAACATATCTATCATATCGTTCTTGTAATGTCCATCTCTTAAGACCACTTGTATTTCTCATATTTTCTTCCTCACTCTATGTGCTTTAATATCATATACATAACCAATGGATTCACCAAGATTATATATCAGATCATCGAGCACCCATTCGTCTCTGTTTTTTACTTTGTCAAGAGCATATTTACCTCTTGCTTTAATTTCTGTCTTACCATTTTCAGTAAAACCATAACAACCAATACTGTTGAAATATATTGTACAATCAATATGATCGTTACTCCATTGACCTAATTGATTACCTTCGCCTTCACCGTGATAAACATCACCTACATACCATATGCCATCGGTGTTATATGCTAATATAAAATTATTATTATCAAGTAATCTCTTTGTTAAGTCATCAAGTTTCTTTATAGTATTTCTTATACCTGCAAGACTTAGATGTGCCCATTTATATTGAACAATTGATGATTGCAAGAAACCCCAAGTGTGTGTTAAAATACCTTTATTTACTGGGTCTTTCTTTCTTGCTTTATATATATCATTAATAGTATCATAAAATTCTGGGAATTCTTCTGCTATACCTGACATATATGCGCTGTGAATATCAATATGATGTGCGTGTTTATAAAATCTATGATCTCTATTAGGTAATAATTCGCATTTTGGTTTTGGAAATAAGTCTTTTGTTTCTTTTCCATTATATAAGATATAATCTTTAATATCAACACCATGTTCAAGTAATTTCTTACAAAATACAGTGAATGCTGTTCTTCCTGATATATCTTCTTTTTCTTCTTGTGTAAAATCAACTCTGAATTGAAATCTAAAACAATACACATCTATTAATGTTATTTCTACGCATGATTTTAAATTTCTTATATCGTACATTGGGTGGAAATTTTCTTTTTTAATACTAATACCACCTGATTGTGTTCTGACTATTTGTTTATAATAATCAACTTTTTCTATTTCTTCTATAATAGAATTGAATAATACCATTCCTTCATCATTTATTGGAATGATATTACATGGTATTTTAAGATAATTTAAATTCCTCACTATTTTGGAGTATTTAAATTTTTTTGCTAATTCTTCATATAACATATCTTCTCCTAACCGGGACCTGGGGGACGTCCATCCCGGTTAGGTCTCGATATTTATATACTCTCCTTTATGTTATTTGCTCATAATCCCACAATCCCATATCCCTCAACCCAATCTCACGGTCTACCATTACTGCAAATTTATGTGTTTATATATGTCGATTATAATATACGTTAAGTAACAACTCAACTGCTGTACGGTCAATTTCGCTGTCCTTTTTTAACATTTCTTCAAATTTTCTAATTTCTCTTTCAACTATTCGTCTATATTTTAAATATCTCATAAGTCCGCTGTGTTATACATGATTTTCATCAAGATTCCTGTAATATTTTCTAATTGATTAATAATTCTATCTAATTTCTCTAATTCTGTTTCTGGTTTATTCGTCTTTGGCGGTACTGGTTGATTGCTTGTAAACATCCTTTTTCTCCTTATATGTAACTTTATAAGCTTTTGCTTTATCGTTATATGTAAATTGTTCTGCGTATTTTATAATTTCTTGAAAATCTGGTTCATTAATAAGATTAACTAAATCATCTATTGTAAAATATGTCTGTTTTTTCATTTTTTCTCTCCTGGATAATATGGATTCTCATTTAATATCTCTACTAATGCACCATTATCATATGGATAATAATTTTTTACCTTAATTTCCGTTGTATTTTCAACGCTTTCTTCCCTGTCACGCCTACTATTAATAACTGCCTTGCTGGGATTTTTTTCTAAGTTCTCTCTAATACTTAGTAACTGTAAATTAGATAAATCATTATTAAAACTATCATTATCTATATGATCTACAACATATCCAGCTGGGATATCTTTTAATAATACACATGTCATTAATACACTTGCTAGTGATTTCATAACTGTTTTTCCATTAACATAAAATGCTACATATGGATGATATTTACAATAATCAGTTGTTTTATATTTACCTGTTTTTATTACAAATATTGGTCTTTGTTTTTTACCTTGGTAAATTTCCCAACCCCATTCATTATCTGCTTGTTTTACTTTAACACCTAATTGCATCATATAACTAACAGTTAATTCTTTTCTAGGTCTGGGCTTGTAGTCTGATTTATGTCTACTTTTATCTAGCGCATAATGTAATTGACTTTCTGTGTACTCTGGATGTTGCTCTCTTAACTCGGATATTTTACTCATTTTCTTCACCTCATTTGGGTATTTATTTTTACATATGATTATACAGTAAAAATTTTATTTTTTTACATGTACAATAAATTTCGCCGTATTTTTTTTCATTTTTCTTATTTTTTTTGGACTTTTTTGCATGAAGCAAAAAAGCCGATAAAACCTCTCCCTCACA
>ULTU01019317.1_pt1 | contig 14936 bp, 14 predicted proteins | sample 1957861 | NCBI WGS metagenome assembly ULTU01 (sample SAMEA4835742, study PRJEB28245) | human gut metagenome | biome: gut microbiome; material: fecal sample | place: Denmark | collected 2008
AAAGTTGTCGTCTGCAAGAATCATATCCGCAACGTTTTTGGTGACGTCCGTGCCTGTGATGCCCATGCCAACGCCGATGTCCGCGTTCTTGATTGACGGAGCGTCGTTGACGCCGTCGCCCGTCATTGCGGTGATATAGCCCTTGTTGCGCCACGCATTGACGATACGCGTTTTATGTTCGGGTTGCACGCGCGCGTAGACGGAGAAGTTTTCCACTTCCTTTTCAAAGTCTTCGTCGCTGATTTTGTCAAGTTCCGCACCCGTGATCGCTTGCGATGCGTCGGTGATGATGCCAAGTTCCATTGCGATTGCCACGGCGGTGTCCTTGTGGTCGCCCGTGATCATGATGGGGCGTATGCCCGCCTTTTTGCACTCCACGATTGCGTCTTTCACTTCGGGACGGACGGGGTCTATCATGCCGACAAGCCCCACAAAGCACAAGTCGGTCTCGACAAGTTCGCTTTCGTATTTTTCGGGCGCGGAGTCAAGGTCTTTCTTTGCAAGTGCAAGCACGCGCAGAGCCTTGTCTGCCATTTCTTTGTTCTTGGCAAGGATTTCGGCGCGTTTTTCGTCGGTCATAGGCACGATTTTGCCGCCCTCAAGCACGAATGCGCAACGATTTACGATTTCGTCGGGTGCGCCTTTTGTGAATTGAACGTATTTTTCGCCTGTGCTATGCACGGTTGTCATCATCTTGCGCATTGAATCGAACGGAATTTCTCCCACTCTCGGCAATTCGAGTTTTCTCTCGTTTTTGTCAAGACCGAGCGAGTGCGCATAGTTGACGAGCGCGTTTTCGGTTGGTTCGCCGGTTGCTTCGCCTTTGTCGGTGTCGAATTCCGCGTCGGAGCAGAGCGACATACCGTCCGCAAGCAAGTTTTCGTCATCCGAGAAATGCTCCACAACGGTCATCTTGTTTTGGGTGAGAGTGCCCGTCTTGTCCGAGCAAATAATCTGCGTGCAACCGAGCGTTTCCACGGCGGTGAGTTTGCGGATTATCGCATTGCGCTTGGACATATTCGTCACGCCGATTGAAAGCACGATTGTTACGACGGTTGCAAGCCCTTCGGGTATTGCGGCAACGGCAAGAGACACGGCAATCATAAACGTATTCAGAATGGTCGTTGCGGTGTCCGATTTCAACGTGCCGTCAACGCCTGCGCGGATGAGCGACACTGCAAATATAATGACGCAAATGCCCAGCACGAGATAGGTCAGCACTTTGCTTAGTTGCGACAACTTTTGTTGCAAAGGCGTTTTGCCTTCCTTTGCGGTGGTGAGAGCGGTGGCGATTTTGCCCATTTCGGTGCCCATGCCCGTTGCGGTGACAACGGCTTTGCCGCGACCGTACACGATAGTGCTTCCCATAAACACCATATTTTTGCGATCGCCGAGCGGCACGTCCGAGCCGTCTTCACGCACGATTTCGCCGTCTTGTTTGAGAACGGGTACGGATTCGCCCGTGAGCGCGGCTTCTTCGGCTTTCATGCTTGCGCACTCGATGATACGCGCGTCTGCAGGGACGGAGTCGCCCGCTTCGAGCACCACGACGTCGCCCACAACCAAGTCTTCGCTCTTGACGGTGATTTGCTTGCCGTCACGCAACACTTTGCTTGTGGCGGCGGCTATCTCTTGCAACGCGTCGATTGCTTTTTCAGCCTTGCTTTCTTGCACTACGCCGAGAATTGCGTTGATAAGCACGACTGCCATAATGATGATGACATCCGACGGAAATTCGCCGTTTATTCCCGACATAATGCCCGAAATTACGGCGGCGACGATGAGAATTATCGTCATCGGCTCGGCAAACTGTTTGAGAAAGCGAAGGAACGGATTTTCTTTTTTGCCTTCGGCAAGTTTGTTTTTTCCGTTTTTTTCAAGTCTCGAACACGCTTCGGCGGTGGTAAGTCCGTCGTGAGCGGAGCCGACTTCGCTCAGCACGTCGTCTACGTTTTTTTGATATTCTTTCATAAATACTCCTTTGGGTATTCTATTATATTGTCCCTTATATATGCTTGCGCATAACCTTTTCGGCTTTTTTGCGAGAATTTTGTCTCCGATAAAAAAATAGAGACCGATCCTTGCGGATAAGTCTCATCGTTTCAAATAAAACCGGAGCTGTATGCTCGTGTTAGCGGTGTTTATTACACTTCGGGAAGTGCCGATTACTCCCTTATTTGACAAGATTGTATCATATTTTTTTTTCGTCGTCAACGACAAAAATCAACGATTTTTATTTGAAACGAGTATTATCTTTTCTTTGCGTTTGGCTTAAATCGTGCTATCATAAAACCATGCAACAGACGATTTCTCAGAAAGGATTAACCATAAAAACGAACGACAGATTGAAAAATATCATCGTCGAAGTGCTTTCCGACCTTGAAAGCATAGGCATCGTATGCCCCGACAAAGTGTTGTTTAAACCGTCCACGGCGTATTCGCGCTACGGCTGGTGCAAGAGCAATCGCTTCAAAGACGGCAGAGCGGTCAATTCCAAATTGCCGTACGATTTTGTCATCGGAATATCCGTGCATATCGTAAATGATTCGGACGTGAAAGACGTCGTCGCGCACGAGATCTTGCATGCGGTCGCAATGAGTGCGGGGCAGTGGGAGCGTCCGCACCAGTTGCTTTGGAAAAACATGGCAAAGCAGGTCAATGCATCATTGGGCTACAACGTCCAAACCACCGGCAAAAACATCCGGGTTGACGGCGCACCGAAACGCCGAAAACGCCGCAAGGTGCTATACTTTTTTAGATAAAGAATCGATTGAAAAGTTTGGAAATTCATGATGTAACGAGTGAATAACGAAAAAGGAAAATAACGACTTGTTTGAAAAAGAACCGCATAACGAGCGGTTCTTTTTTTTTGTCTTTTAGTGTCTTTACATTTTTATATTGTTACGCAACGAGCGTTTTAAGTGCTTAAAATGCTGTTGTAAAACCCGTTTTTGGTTATTTACGTTTTTTGTTTGAGTAGTTGTCGTTTCGATAAGACTTTTGAGCGGAGTTTTTGAAAAGGTCGCCTATCGTTGCAGGGGTTGAATCCGAATATACGTTTCTTGATTTTGCCGCCGCCAACGAGTCAAGGTCTATGTCGAAAGGTCTTTGCAAATCGCTTTCTTTCACTCCGAGCGTGTCGAGAAAATCGTACAAATCCACTATCTTTTTGCCTGCGCCTTTTTCGTTCATTTGTTTCACGGTTTCAAGTTGTTTGCAGAACACCGTTTCATCTGCTTTCGTCGTTGCGGCGTAGTTGACGAAAATATCGCTATGTTTCGGCGACGAATTGACGTATCCGCCTGCGTTGCTGATTGCCTGAATGAGCCACATATTTTCGTTGAAATGCGCAAGCGCATACAGGGGACTTATAAAAATTCTTTTGCCGGCGACGCCGTTTATTCTTTTGCGATTTGTGGGGGACACGTTTTCGATAAAGAAATGAATTTTCGATTTACCGTCCTTTTTGAGAGCATGCCCCGTCTCTTCGACTTCGGCAAGATACGTGCGATAGGTTGTCTTTCGTCTCCATATTTCTTCGTAATTTTTCACTTCGCCCTTGCAGGACTTCACTTCGTTGATGAAAACGGGCAACTGCTTTTTGAGTTTTTTGCAAAGAGCCATAGTCACTCGCATAGTAAGGTCTGCGTCTACGTCGGCAGAGTGCGCGTGCCCGTCAACGACGACGTCCAATTCGTCGCACATTTTCGTGAGAGCGGTTGCATTGTCGAGTTTTGAATAAACCTTGTACAATTCGACGATGTCGATATAGTGAAACGACGGTGCTTTCAAGCCGTATCGAATACAATCTTCTGCAACGTGTTCGGCATCTCCCTGAGTGGTGTGCCCGATGACGAGATATTTGTCGCCGTCGAGCAAAGAAAAAATCTCGTCGTAAACGGCGGGCAAAAGCGGACTGTTGTCGTATTCTTCCTTTTTGTAATTGAGAAGCGACTTTATGACAAATTCGTCAAACGGCGCGGCGGGATTTATCAAAATGTTCTTTTGCGTGATTTTTTCAAATTTCTCGTTCGTGATGACGTAGCCGAACTCGCAAAGTTTCGCGCCATCGTTGCTGTTTGCACATTCTATATCGAAAAACAAATAATTCATTTCTTGCCTTACATCAAATTCGAGTGCTTTGAAAACCGTGGGGGGAACCGCTTTTTCAAGCACATAAAACATACCATAAAAACACTTCGCAAGTCAACACCAATACACCCGATATAAAAACCGAATCGATTTCGATTCTATTTGACAAAATCGAAAATTGTACAAATGGGGGAACGGTTGATTTTCGAATATTGACGAATATTGACAAATATTGTCGATTGCGTCCGTTATATTAGCACAATTTGTCTAAAAATCTTGAATGATGCAAACTTGTATGTTAAAATATTTCGCGAATTGTTTATGAAGAGAAACGAAGGATAAGGGACTATTCTTCATGGATGTAAAGAAGAGAAACGAAATAACGAATTGTCTTAAGGGTGTGAAGAACGGAGACGAACGCGCGCTCGTGTCTCTTTATGACCTTATTTCGCCCACTCTTCGATTCATTTCGTTGAAATATCTGAGAAACGAGACCGACGCCGAAGACCTTGAACAAGATTTTTGGATACACATAAGCAAAATCGCTGAAAAGTTTTCTTATTTTCAAAACGCATATTCATATCTTTGCAAAGTCATGACAAACATGGCAATCAATCGCTACAAAAAGTTGCATGACGGCAAAGAAGTGTGCATCGAATACGTCGATTACAACAAGATTTATTCTTATGAAAACACCGAGTCGGCGGATCAGCGCATGGCGGTGCAAAACGCAATAAATCGTCTCGAGCCTGACGAAAGAATCGTCATTCAACTTTCCGCTTTTGAAGATAAAACGATAACGCAAATAGCAAAAGAAATCGGAATGTCAAAATCTGCCGTCGGCAGACTTAAACTTTCCGCGCAAGAAAAACTGAAAAATTATCTGGAAAACGAGTTTTCGGAATCGGAAGAACAAACAAAATTGCAAAAAGACGGCGGAAAGTGGGAAAACGATCGCCTTGAAATTGTTTAAATTACATAGACCACTTAGGAGATGACTAGATGAGAACAAAAACAATTTCAAAAACAATCGTAGCAATTTCAATCATTGTGCTTGCATTCACGGCTTTCTTTGCGGTTTTCTTCGCTCCGCAAGCGGCAAACGTTGCTTTTGCTGACGGCATAGAAGAACTGTCTTATCGCGGTGCTTCTGGATTGGTTACAACGACTGATACTTTTTCGTATTCGACAAAAACAACAGAATCCTATTTTATCAACTCTTCCGTCCCTGCGTATTACGACACTTTAGACAGAGCATACATGTGCGCACCTATCGCGGGCGCGAACCTAATAGGTTTCTACGATAGATATTTCCCCAATCTCGTACCCGACATCGCAACGGGTTACGCAAGGGGAACGAGATATAGTTACTATGCAATGGCAAGATACGAGACGCAACTGCAATCGCTCATCAATGATTTGGCAACGCGAATGGGAACAGATTCAAGTGGTACTACACTAAACGAATTTGAAACAGGAATGACGTCATACGTTGCAAGTAAAAATCTCAATATAACTTATATAGATGTTACCGCTGCACAAACAAATGCGCTAGACTTGGAAAATGCCATTGCTCAACTGAAAAACGGAAATCCGATTGCATTCTTCACAAGCGGCATCAATTTTACAACTTTCACCGATACCGGAAGTTCTGTTATAATGACCATAAAATCATCAAGTGACAATCACGTTTTCGTTGCATATGGATATCAAAAAGTCATTTATTACGATGCAAGCGGAAATATTGTGAGAGAATGCATCTCTTTCCAGACCTCTTCCGGAGAAGACGGACTGACAGGGTATTATGTTCTTAATTTGAATGGGAATATAAACGCCGCAAAAGCGGTGCATTTGGAATAATACTTGGGGGTAGATATGGACGACAGAAAACTCAACGAAACTTTGAACGAATACGTTTCTTCAACCGAAAACTCTCGCGAGAAAATTCTCGGCGGAGTGAGGCTCGAAAAACGCGCGCAAAAAAACAAAACTTTCCGCACTCCGCTAATTGCTTTTGCAAGCGTCGTATGTTCGATTTTGCTTGTTATTTGCATAGCAGTTCCTATCGCTTTTGTTAATAATAATCTTCCTGGAAGTGGAGATGGGGACTCAACACTATATCATGGCGTTGGAGAAAAAGAATATATTTCGGAATCGGTTCAAAGTTTAGACGAGTTTTCAGCCGTATACGGATTTACCGCATTGATCCCGACACGCACCGAAGCGGAAGGGGATTTTTGGTACTCGTTTAAGTATTATTATTCAAAAAAAGATGAAGAAGCGAAATATGCGCAGATTCGTTATTACGTCTACGATGAAACCGTGATAGATATCTGCTTATATATTCTTCCCAAAAATGTCGCACGTCCGGCAACATTCTTCAACCCGATCATTCTCAACGGCACTACGACCTGGAGAGATTACACCGTTGCATACTACGAGCAATACGATGACGGCAACGGTTGGCTTGATACGTTCGCATTGTTTGAAGACGACGATTACTATTATTACGTCTCGACGCACATCGATCCGCCGTTCACGGTGACCGAAATGCTCGACTGGCTATATGCCTGACAAACGGCAAAAACAAATCAAAAAAAGCACTTGCAAACACAAGTGCTTTTTTTATGAAACGTTTGTTTTTTAGAAAACGACGACGAGAAGCATTTTGAATTGTTCTTCTCCGAAAACGGCGTGGGGGTGATCTGCCGGCATGACGATTGATTCGCCTTCGTGAAGAACGTAGTTTTTGCCGTCTATAAATAGGCAGTGGATTGCACGTTTTAGCCGCTTTAAGCGGATAAAATCAGAAAACTCAAGCAAGTTGTTGTTGACAAAACGGGCAACCTGGGGTATATTTGCAGTATAAAAAGGAGCGGATATGAAAAACGAAATTGTAAACAGCACGAATAAAAACGTTGTCACATCCGTTTCGCGCGCTTATTTCACCTTTGCAAACGCAGTGCGATTTAGTTCGTATTGCGTTTATTATTATTGCAACGAAGTTGCATGCTGCAAAGGACGCTGAACGGGGCGCGGAAATTTTTCGTGTAACAAAAAAAGCGGTTTCCTTTGCGGAGACCGCTTTTTATATGTTCCGCACAAAGAGAGCGTGCATGCACTCGACGCAAAACGAGGCAAGCGGCAATATGAAGCGGAATCGGAGCGAAAAGCGGCTATGACGAGAAAATCGCGGATTGTGCCGCTTGAAATATCAAAAATCGGAGTTTTTCTTGCAAGATTTGACGAAATCGAGCGCAATTTGCAAGAAATATCCGAAAAAACTATGGCTTTATAATTATAATTGTTTATAATAAGATACAAGAAATATATGCAGGACGAAAAGGATATGCAGGATATAAAAGAATCGAGAAAGAAAATCAATCAGATTGACGAGCAGATGGCGGCGCTTTTTCAAAAGCGCATGGCGGTGTGCAAAGACATCGCACTCTACAAGAAAGAGAGCGGGCTTTCCGTGCGCGACGAAGTCAGAGAAGCAGAAGTCGTCAAGCGTAACGTCGAGAAAATCGAAAACGTCGAATTGCAACCTTATTACGCAGATTTCATCAAGGGCGTTATGGACGTGTCGTGCAAATATCAATCTGCGCTTATGCGCAAGATGAAAGTCGCATATAGCGGCACGGCAGGCGCGTTTGCGTATATTGCGGCAAAAAGAATGTTTCCCGAAGCCGAATATTTTGCGTTTCCGAACTTCCACGAAGCGTACGAATCGGTTGAAAGGGGCGATTTCGATTGCGCGGTGCTCCCCATTGAAAACAGTTATGCCGGCGAAGTCGGTGAAGTGATGGATTTGATTTTCTCGGGCGACCTTTGCATAAATCAGGTGCTTGACGTGCCTATCGAGCATGATTTGCTCGCGATTGCAGGTGCAAAAGAAGAAGACATCAAGACAGTCGTAAGTCACCCGCAGGCTCTTGCGCAATGCGACGAGTATATTCGTTCGCACGGTTTCGAAACTAAGGCGTATTCAAACACCGCGCTTGCCGCAGAATACGTCAAAAATCAAAACGACGCTTCTATTGCCGCGCTTGCGTCGGCGGATACGGCGGAAATATTCGGACTTAACGTGCTTGAAAAGGCGGTCAACGACAATCGCAACAACACGACGAGATTTGCGTCATTCTCGAGAGTGAAAAACAAACCCGAATCAGTCGCGAAAAGAGAAAACGAAAATTTCATACTCGTTTTCACCGTGCAGAACGAGTCGGGTGCGCTTGCAAGCGCGCTCAACATTATCGGCGCACACAACTTCAATATGCGTTCTCTTCGCTCTCGTCCGATGAAAAATCTGCAATGGAATTACTACTTCTACATCGAAGCGGAAGGCAACGTCAACACTGAAAACGGCAGAGAAATGATGCAGGAATTGTCTGCACTTTGTGCAAAACTCAAACTTGTCGGCAGTTATTTTGCAGACAACGCCTGACGGAGCGGATATGGATATAAAAGTTGATTTGAAAGAGAAAAGCTATATCGTCACGGTGGAGCGCGGAGCACTGAAAAATGCGGGCGAGATATTCGATTTGAACCGCAAAGTGCTCGTCGTGAGCGACGACGGAGTGCCGAGCGAATACGCCTACGAGATTTGTTCGCAGTCAAAAACGCCCGTCGTTGCGGTTTTGCAGCAAGGCGAGAAAAGCAAGAATATAGAAAATTTTCAAAAACTGTTGTCGCTTATGCTTGAAAACGATTTTTCAAGGAAAGATTGCGTCGTGGCGGTCGGCGGCGGAGTTGTCGGAGATCTTGCGGGTTTTGCCGCGGCGTGCTATATGCGCGGGGTAGACTTCTACAACGTGCCCACAACGCTTTTGTCGCAAGTGGACTCGTCAATCGGCGGAAAAACGGCAATCGATTTTTGCGGCGTGAAAAACGTCGTGGGGGCGTTCTATCAGCCAAAGGGCGTTATAGTCGATTCGGACGTGCTTTGCACGCTTGACGACAGACAGTTTGCCACAGGACTTGCAGAGATAATCAAAATGGCGGCAACGAGCGACGCTCGACTTTTTGAACTTTTGGAAAACAGCGACGATATAAAAGCGGATATTGACGAAATCGTCAGACGGGCGATCGAGATAAAACGCGACGTGGTCGAGCAAGACCCGACCGAAAAGGGATTGAGAAAAGTGCTGAATTTCGGACATACGGTGGGGCACGCGATTGAAAGCGTTGAAAAGGGACGTCTTCTGCACGGAGAGTGCGTTGCGCTCGGTATGTTGCCTATGTGCGAGAAAAGCGTGCGCGTAAGAATTGAAAAGGTGCTTGAAAAATACGGATTGCCGACGAAATTCGTTTGGAGCGAAGAAGAGTTGAGACCGTATATAAAACACGATAAAAAAGCGGCGGGCGAATTTGTGAACGTCGTGAGAGTTAAAAATATCGGCTCGTTCGAGTTTTCAAAAGAGACGGCGGACGAGATATTGAAAAGCGTGGAGAGCGTAAGATGAAAAACACATTCGGAACGAGCGTCACTATGACGGTTTTCGGCGAAAGCCACGGAGAAGCGGTGGGCGTTGTGCTTGACGGCGTCGCTCCGGGAATCGAAGTTGACGAAAACTATATGAAAGCGTGTCTTGCAAGAAGAGCGCCGTCTATGACGACTGACACTGCAAGAAGAGAAAACGACGAGTTCAGAATTTTGAGCGGCGTGTTTTCGGGCAAGACGACAGGCACTCCGATTTGCATAATCGTACCCAACGAAAACCAAAGAAGCAAGGATTACGAATACGGAATCGCACGTCCTGCGCACGCCGATTTTTCGGCAAATCAAAAATATCACGGCTTTGAAGATTATCGCGGCGGCGGACATTTTTCGGGCAGAGTCACGGCAGGTATCGTGGCAGGCGGAGCGATATTGCAAAAGGCACTCCAAGATATAGGCGTGACCGTTGCGACTCATATATCGGAATGCGCAGAATTGCACGATAAGGCATTTGACGATATAAAAAACGATAGATTAACTCTCGATTGTGCAAAATTTCCCGTTCTTGATGAAGACGTTGCAAGCGGAATGATAAAGGCAATCGAGCAGGCAAAAGCGGACGGAGACAGTGTCGGCGGAATCGTTGAAACGGCAATCTCCGGTATTCCGTCGGGGGTTGGCGAGCCGTGGTTTGACAGCGTTGAAAGCGTGCTTTCTCACGCGTTGTTTTCAATCGGCGGCGTAAAAGGCGTGGAGTTCGGAGACGGATTTGCCATTGCAAAAAAACGCGGAAGCGAAGCAAACGACGTCCTTGAATACGAAGACGGCAAAGTGGTCGTTTCAAGAAACTCAAACGGCGGAATCAACGGCGGCATAACCAACGGAGCGGACGTAATTTTCAGATGCGCGGTCAAGCCCACACCGTCCATTGCAAGGGAGCAAAACACCATAGATTTCGTCAAGGGAGAAAACGCCGTCTTGTCCGTCAAGGGCAGGCACGATCCTGCAATCGTCAGAAGAATTTGCCCCGTTATCGACGCGGTGAGTGCGCTTTGCGTGTGCGATATGCTTGCGCAAAGATACGGAACGGACGTTCTTAAAAGGGGTGTCGAAAGATGAAATACGGGCTTATCGGAAAACCGCTCGGACACAGCTATTCGCGAGAGATACATCGTTTGATTGCGGACTATGACTACGAGCTTAAAGAGCTTGACGAGAATGAAGTCGCACCGTTTTTGCAAAAACGCGAATTCAACGCAATCAACGTCACGATACCCTACAAACAAACCGTGATGCCCTATCTCGATTTTATCTCCGACGACGCAAAAAACATCGGAGCGGTGAACACGATCGTCAACGACGGCGGAAAACTTTGCGGATACAACACCGATTTTGCGGGTATGCGCGCGCTTATCGAGAAAAACGGAATATCCGTCAAAGGCAAAAAAGTTCTCGTGTTCGGCACGGGCGGAACGAGCAAGACCGCGTGTGCGGTGTGTAGTGCGCTCGGTGCAAGGGATATTCACAAAGTTTCCAGAAGCGAAAAAGACGGCGCGATAACCTACGATACGGCAAGGGAGCAACATTCCGATGCGGAGATTATCGTCAACGCAACTCCGTCGGGAATGTATCCGTACGTTGACGGCGAGCCTATGGATATATCTTGTTTTGATCGTTTACAAGCGGTGGTTGACGCAATTTACAACCCGCTTTGCACAAATCTCGTGTTGGACGCAAGAGAAAAAGGCGCGGTCGGCGTCGGCGGACTATATATGCTCGTTGCACAGGCAGTGTATGCAAGCGCGTTGTTTTTGAATAAGGACGTTGACGAAAGCGTGACAGAAAAAGCGCACGAAAAAATCGTTGCGCAGAAAAGGAACGTGGTGCTCATAGGCATGCCTTCGTCGGGGAAAACGACCGTGGGAAAACGACTTGCAGAACTCACCGGGCGCGAATTTGTCGATACGGACGAAGAAATCGTAAAACGCATAGGCACTAGCATAGCGGACTTTTTTGAAAAGAACGGAGAAGAAGCGTTTCGCAAGATAGAAAGCGAAGTGCTTTCGGAATATGCAAAGAGAGCGGGGATTATAGTCGCAACGGGCGGCGGCGCGGTGTTGAAAAAGGAAAACGTGCGCGCGATAAAACGCAATTCGGTTGCGGTTTTTCTTGACAGACCGCTCGATTTGCTCGTAGCAACGAGCGACAGACCGCTTGCGTCTGACAAAGACAAAGTGAAGAAACTATTCGAACAAAGATACGATATATACAAATCCGTTGCGGACGAAATCGTTGACGGCAGCGGAGATATAGACGAAGTCGCAAACCAAATAAGGAGAAAACTCGGGATATGAAATTTGTTGTCATCAACGGTCCAAACATCAACTTTTTGGGAATAAGAGAGCCTGAAATTTACGGCTCGGATACTTATGCGTCCCTTCTTGAACTCATCGCAAAACACGCAAGAGAAAGGGGCGTGGAAGTGGACTTTTTCCAGTCCAATCACGAAGGCGCGATTGTGGACAGAGTGCAACAAGCCTACTTTGAAAAGGCGGACGGAATCATCATCAACCCGGCGGCGTACACGCACACTAGCGTTGCCATTCTCGATGCGCTCAAAGCCGTATCCATTCCCACCGTCGAAGTGCATATCTCCAAAGTTTCGGACAGAGAAAAGTTCAGGCAAATCAGCTATGTTTCAAAGGTCGCAATCAAGACCATAGAAGGTCGCGGCTTTTGCGGATACGTCGACGCAATGGATTTTCTCATAGAATATCTAAAAGGAAAAGAAAACGAATAAAATCGACCGAATCGCAAGACACGGGGTTTATTATGCATAAAATGTGCGATAAAAGCCGTATTGCGTGAAATATAAACATATATAACGAAACAATCTTATGAAAATCGAGATAAAACCGTCAACGCTGTGCGGAGAGATAATCGCTCCGCCGTCCAAAAGTATAGCACACCGTTTTCTTATATGCGGTGCGCTGTCTCGCGGAGAATGCAGGATAAACGGGGTGAGCGAAAGCGAGGATATGAAAGCAACGATAGGGTGCTTGTCTTCGCTTGGAGCAAATGTGCAAAGAGAAGGCGATACGGTGACGATTTTCTGCGGGCTAAACCCAAAAAAAGAAGTCACGCTCGATTGCATAGAAAGTGGCAGTACGCTAAGATTTATGATCCCCGTTGCGCTTGCAAGCGGTGCGGATAAGATAACTTTCAAGGGCAGCGAAAGACTTATTGCGCGCGGTGTCGAAGTGTATGAAGAAGTGTTTGCGAATAAGGGCGTTCGCATTGAAAAAGATAAAAACGAAATCGTCGTGAGCGGAACGCTTGAAAGCGGCAATTACGTTTTGCGCGGCGACGTGAGCAGTCAATACGTTACGGGACTGATGCTTTCGCTTGCCACGCTGAATTCGGACAGCACGATTGAAATTCTTCCGCCCGTTGAAAGCAGACCGTATATCGATATGACGATTAAGGTGCTTGAAAAATTCGGCGTGAAAATCGAAGTGAGGGAGAAAAACAAGTTTTTCGTCAAAGGCGGACAGCGTTTCGCAAGCGGGGCGTACGACGTTGAAGGAGACTGGTCAAACGGCGCGATTTTGTTTGCGTTGAACGCTTTCGGCTCAAACGTTGCGGTTTCGGGGCTTGACGAAAACAGTGTGCAAGGAGACAAGGTTTGCGTGGAGATATTCCGCGCGCTCGAAAAAGGGAACGCGACGATTGATTTGTCCGATTGTCCCGACCTTGCGCCGATAGCGTTCGTCGTGGCGGCAGAGAAAAACGGCGCGACTTTTACGGGAACTGAAAGATTGAAAATAAAGGAAAGCGACAGAGCGGCGGTTATGGCCGAAGAACTTGCAAAATTCGGCGCACGCGTTGACGTGTTTGACGACTACGTCGTCGTGCATAAGGCAGAGTTGCACGCTTCGAGCAAAGAAATACGTTCGCACAACGATCACAGAATCGCAATGTCGCTTGCCGTTCTTATGACAAAATACGGCGGAGTTCTCGACGGTGCGGAAGCGGTGAAGAAGAGTTTTCCCGACTTCTTCGAAGTGATGAAGCGAGCAGGAGCAAAAGTTTATGAAATTTGACGAAAACTCGAAAATATTGATAGTCGGTCTCGGACTTATCGGGGGAACGTACGCACGTGCGCTGACCGAAAAAGGATACGAAGTCGGTGCAATAGACGTCGATGAAAAAGCGATTGAGTACGCCTTGTCTAAAGGCTGGATAAAGTCCGGGCAAACGCAGGTTGACAAAGAATACGTCGGAAAGTTTGACGTAATCGTGTTTGCGGTGTATCCGCACGTTTTTATCGATTGGATTGAAAAATATCAGCCGTTCATAAAAAACGGCGCGCTCGTGACGGACGTGACGGGCGTTAAGGGAAGCGTGGTGTACAAAGTGCAGGAATTGCTCCGTAGCGACGTGGAATTTGTCGGCGCGCACCCTATGGCGGGGCGTGAGGTCAGTGGCGTCGAACACGCAAATCCCGCAATTTTCAAAGGCGCGAACTATATCGTCGTGCCGACGGACAAGAACACGCCCGAAGCAATAGAAGCGTGCAAAGCGTTGGGAAAAGAACTCGGATTTGCCAAAATCTCTGTGCTGACGCCCGAGCAACACGACGAAATGGCAGGATTTTTGTCTCACCTTACGCACTGTATAGCGGTGTCGCTTATGGTGTGCAAGGACTCGACGCATCTTGCAAGTTACACGGGCGACTCGTTCAGAGACCTTACGCGCATAGCAAAAATCAACGACGATATGTGGAGCGAACTTTTCTTGCTCAACAAGGACGAACTTATAGCGCAAATGAATCTTTTTGAAGAACATTTCGACGCTTTGAAAAAATGTATAGAATCAGACGATAGAGACGCCATACGAGAGATGATGCGTATATCAACTTCTCGCCGCAAGGTCTTTGACAAAGACGCAAAGGAGAAAAAATGAATCTCGAATTCAAAAGAAAACTTCCCACTCTTCAGGAAATAAAAGCGATGTATCCCATCGACGACGAACTTGCCGCGCGCAAAAAAGAGACGGACAAGGCGCTTGAAAACATTTTCACGGGCAAAGACGACAGGCTCGTTCTCGTGATAGGTCCGTGCTCTGCGGACAGAGAAGACGCGGTGCTCGATTATATATCTCGTCTTCGCAGAGTGCAGGAGCAAGTGCAGGACAAAATCGTCATCGTTCCGCGCATTTACACCAACAAGCCGCGCACGACGGGAGACGGATACAAGGGGATGTTGCATCAACCCGACCCGCACGCAGGCGAAAATATGCTCAAAGGTCTTATCGCAATAAGAAAACTGCATATAAAAGCGTTGCAACAGACGGGATTTTCCTGTGCGGACGAAATGTTGTATCCCGAAAACCATTTGTATTT
>ULTU01055673.1_pt1 | contig 14909 bp, 17 predicted proteins | sample 1957861 | NCBI WGS metagenome assembly ULTU01 (sample SAMEA4835742, study PRJEB28245) | human gut metagenome | biome: gut microbiome; material: fecal sample | place: Denmark | collected 2008
CATATCTCCTGTCACTGCATACCATTCCTGATTTTCTTCTTCCTCTCCAACTGGAATTGCTCCAGGATACCACTCTCCCGGATACATATACTGTTCTCCAAACCGATCATCCATCGGAGCTATTGGCATAAATATCTGTTCGTAATTAATTATCCAGATAGAGTTATTCTTATCTAAGAAATACAGTCCGCCATCTGAATATGCAAAGGCTTTCTTAATACCTTCATCTTCCTTTGTCCACATTCCCTTTGTAATGTCATACACATAAGTACAGTAATTACTAAATTCATCTCTCATGCAGACATAATATTTATCACGGTATCCTCCGGCAACTGCATCATAGTACATCTCTGTTCCAAGATTTCCAGATATCTTACTTGGCATACTTCCGTTATATGCGCATATACCATCCCGGCTTTTATAATATAAAACCTCATTTAATACAATCAGGCTCTTTTCCGAACCCAACTGAACGCCACGCATAGGTTTCCATGAAAGTTCATAATTACTCGGTTTATCACCAAATAATCTGTGCATGCCACCCTCTTTAAAAAAAAGTACACTACCGGAATAAGATATTGCACCGGTAAAATCCCCTTCCGAACCCACCGTTACTGCGTAGCTGTCAGAGGACAGGCCCATATAACATCTCCAGTTCTTTGGGTCTCCTAGCTTGCAAGCATATATTTCATGATTTGTAGAAGAACACCCCCACAACCGGTTATCCATCTCAGTTACAAAATCCATATCCGGGACTGTCCTTGAGATGGTTATATTCTCACTGTTCGTAAATACTTTATTAATCAGACCCATCACAATTACATAATCATCTCCACAACCATACAGAATATTGGATGTATTAAAATCATAATTGTTATAAATCTCTGCCCTTTTATCTACTCCACTGAATGTAGCAGCATCATATACTTTAAAACCTTTCCCGATACCTGGTGACTGTATCTTTACATAGGTTGTTCCTACGGATACCCATGCTGTAGAATTTTCACTCCATATTTTCATTACAACTGTATTTTCAGAAGTATCTATCCAGTATTCATATTGCGTTTTATCCGGTTCTGTATCACCGGTATATGTTTTCTTTTCAGGAAATACCGTTCCGTCCATTTTGCAAAGCGTAAAGGATGGCTTTGTTGTGGTGGTTACCTTATTTTCCATATCGGTTAATGTTTGGTCATATACGTTGTACATAACCTTATCCGGGAAGACACACAAATATGCTCCCATTCTTACAAATGTTCTTTCCTTATCCTTGCATGATTCCTTTAAATCACACGCTTCTGACTGGTTATAGTACAGCTTATTCTCTGTTACCCACACCAGCTTATCCGTGCCATACAGACCTTTACAGTCTGTAAGGTCCCGCAATTTTCCTCTCGGTATTCTCGGAGACAGTATCGGATAATAATCCACCGTCATATTTTTCATATCCGAGAATTCCCCGTCTTGTATTCTTCCATTGGCATTGTAGCCGCCAAATGCACTCAGTACCTTGGTTTCCGACCTTGTACTTTGAAGTTTAGGTAATCTCATATGTCACCTCTCTAATACATTGTTGCCCTTAAAGAGCTTTTATGTGTCCGGTACCAGTAATTAGCAAAATCCTGGTATTTCTGATTAAACATAGCTGCTGAATTTGCGTATCTGTCCATTTCATTGTTATAATAATCAATCTGGCTCATAAGCCACTGGACATATAAATTGTCATATGGGGCAGGCACAAGAAGTTCTTTATCCATATCAGCTTCTGTATAAGGCTCTACCACTACATCCTCTTCACGTTCTCTTACGTTCAGGATTTCAATAGCAATTCTTTTATCCAATTCAGTGAGCCAATCTAACTTTTCGTTATCCTCATAAGTATTTGGTTCCAGATCATCCACCTTTGTTATTGCTTCATTTACCTTCATACATGTCTCTCCTTCTAAAAAAGAGGCACAACAACGCTGTGCCTCTCCTCGTTTTAATGGAATCTCTTATTAGTTTAAAGCCTTTCCTTTTGCAATAAGTTCCTGCTGTCTTCTCATTGCAAGCTGATCCATTTCTGTACTGTTTTTCAGAACTTCAAAGATTGGTTTCGGAATGGTTACCTCTTCCCCTCTTTTAATTCTGTAATTATGTCCATTTAAAGATACGAAAATGTCTCCTTTTTCACCATCCAACGGTGCCATAAACTTAACATTTTCTTTCCATGGATCCACTTCTTCTACTGTTTCTGCCGCATCCATTACCTGAGTTTCTTCTGCTACTTTCGTTTCTTCTACTACTTTTGTTCCTTCTGTTTTTGCTCCCATACAGTTGCCTCCTAGTTTGCTTCTACGCTTCCGCTGAATTTTGATGTTGATTCAATACGAATCATATACTGCTCTACCAGACGTTCTGCTGTCTTAATTGCTTTCCATCCTACCGTGGAGCGCTGGTTTAATGGGTCCTCTCCTGCACCTGCCGGCTTGATAATCATCTGTAATGCTCCGCCATCAATACCGGTTTTGGCATACGCATGTGCTCCAAGTACTAATGTACCAAATACTGCAGTATCTGCCGGGCATCCTGTGCCTTTCCAAATTTTTGCGTTTGAAGTAGATACAAAACGTACATTTCCAATCTTTCCAATTTCTCCTTCAAAGATTGCTTCTGGTGCTGCATATTTATGTACGTCAATCCATTCCTCGCTGCGCATAAGGTCATATGCTGCGTATGGATGAATAATGGCTACATAAGATTTCTGAATTTTTGGAGCATTCATTGCTTCAAGCATAGCTGCTGCACGGAAGAAGATTTCCGGCGTCAGTGTGTCTGCTGCTGTTAACTGGGCTCTTGTTGCTCTGTCTCCAACAATTAATACGTTTGTGCCACCGGCCATAACGTCTCTTGTTACATTGTCCAATGTTAAGCCTGCCTGAGCACCTAATACTTTTGAAGCCTGCACAACATTGTTATCAATGGCTGTAAGGTCCAGTACGTCAGAGATTGTGATGTAATCTCCGTACTGTTTTACCGTACTTGTAACTGTACTTACGCTTAAGCTATTTCCATCCGGTGTCACACCTTCTGTAAGTGGTGTATTCGCCGGTTTCAAAGAGTCATACTTTCTGAACTCAATCTGTTTACCACCGTTTTTAGGAATCGGATAATCATCTCCAAACTGGTCATGCACCAATTCTGGGGATGCTTCTTCAATCAATTCCTTTTCGTAAAATGTTTTATTTTCTGCCGACAAACTGGATGTACCAGTTGTCTGTGTATTTGGGTCTGCAAAAAACTGCAAGATATTTCTGATTTTCATATATATTCCTTTCCGAATCACGAGAAAGAAACACGTTCTCCCTTGAGTACTTTCTTCTCGTATTCCCTCATCTGTTCAGGTGTCAATTTTCTAACATCTACTTTCACTGTTCCTTGTGAACCGGAAGATGCTGCACCTTCAATTGGTCTTCCACTCTTTGAATTGATGCTTTTTACTACATTGTTTTTTGCTGTTTCTGCCGCCTGTGCCATTCCATATGTCATAATCTCATCATGGTGTGTGGCCATGTAAGCAGCTTCAATGCTTCCACCAACTTTAAGAATTGCCGTGAAGTCTGGATTTGCAAGTTCCTCATTAAGGTTAAAGTCCATGTTATACTTCTGTCTTAATGCATCCGCCTGCTGTGTCCACTGTGCATAAATCTGCTCGCCTTCTTTTTTCTTCTCCAACTGTTCCATTGCTTCTGTCAGTTTCTTGTTTTCCAACTTTACCCGGTTTACTTCCCGAAGCTGGTCTACGGACATTCCATGTCTTGCTGCTTCATCTTCCAGAAGTGCATTGTCCTGCTGTACTGCTCTTACGAGTCCTTCTACATCATCCGCTTCAAGACCATAACGCATAGCAAGCTCTCCCATGATTGGAGTCAGTGCATCATACTGTTTCTGCAAATTACTGATTGTTTCATTCGATTTTTTCAATCTGTCCTTAACGATTCCTTCTGTACGCTTTCGATATGCGTCTCTGTAATCGCCCTTAATCAGTTCCTCGAAGGCTTTTTCTGTGTCTTCCGGTGTTGTCGCATCCTGCGACGTTCCAGCGTCGTCCTGGTTACCTGTTCGACCGTCTGTGGCTCCGGCGTTGAGCCCTTCCGCCTGTCCTGCTGTTCCTTCTGCTCCGGTTGAAGCTGCGCCTGCCCCACCTTCTGCAAAGAACTGCAAATTAAAATACTTTTTTCTCATACTTTCGTCCTTTCCGAAGTGCCATGTTTTTCTTAAACCACTTGTACTATATCAATTCAAAAAATTTATTTCTCCCCAATTTCGTCTAAAAATAAAATATTTTTTGGAAAATTTTTTTCAATGATTTTATAGCCATTCAATATCGTTTCCAGCACTACTTCCGTCTCTCTACTCCAATCCGTTATTTCCACGTTGCATCTCCCGGATTCTCCCATTTCCAAGACTGTAATCTTTACTTTTCCTTCTGCCTGCTGCTTTTGTAATTCCTCAAGAAGCGTAAATAAAAGGATACTGCATGCCGAGCATACAATATCCTTTCCTGCTTCTGCATAGTCAGCATGACCTTCCATTTTTATTTCCAGCAGATTTTCTTCTTCTCTCACTCTGACTTTAAGCATATCTTTCTCCTATACTGACGTAGAGTTTCTAGTTGCATGCGCCGCCTGGCTTGTTAATGAGCCATTGCTATTCCTGTTAAGCACCGACTGGCTCTGCGCCATAGGTTCTTCTGCCTGCTGCATTGCAATCTGTGCATTTCCCGCTATTCTTTCTGCATAATTCGTTGTTCCTCCGCTCGACATATCTACTGCCTGTGCCAGTGCAATAGCCTGCTGCTGCATCTGTAAGTACAGGTTGTAATATGTCTGGGATTTATTTAATCTCTGCTTCACCTCATCTTTTCCATCGAAGTCCATCATATCCAAACATCCGATAGTCATTTCTGCATTCTGCGGATTAAAAAATCCAAGGTTGTAGAATTGTAATGCAAGCTGATTCTGTGTTTCTCTGGTGTATGCGCTCTGCTTTGCTGGTACAACCTTAACATCGAAAATAGGGACTCTTTCTGACTGTGCCTGTCCAAATCCGGTATCCATTGGCTGTCCTTTTAATGTGCTATTGTCAAACGTCACATAGTCTGTCTGTCCAGTTTCTCCGGTAATTCTGAATTCCCTTGGCTCATCGTAAAACTGTCTGATAAGCTCAATCACCAGATAGCATATCTTAGTAAATGCTCTATAATCTGCTCTGTTTGCATCCCTAGACAATTTGCCGGACGCTTCCTGGAGACTGGCAATTCCGCTCGCTGAAGTAACATTAGAGGTCTGTCCCTGTGCTGCCGCTGTATTGCCAGAAGTATCCTTCAGTTCTTCGATTTTATTATTCAAAATGGTTTCATAAATGCCCGCCATTGGTGTCGATGTGATCTGTCGAAAAGCATCCTCTCCCAGATTTCCGTTAAAATGCACAAGTGATTTTGAAAAATCGCAAAACTCCTTTTCGTTCAGTCCTACATCATCTCTGACCGCCCATCTCGGTTTCGCCAACGACAATCCATTTTCCAATATACCCTGCTGCATCTTGTCTATATATGCCTGTGTATCTTTCATGACATCCACATATCCAAATCCGCATACACTGCTTTCGATTGGAAAAAGTACATCAAATACAAATGGATATAGGCCATGATCATACAGCCCTGTATATTTTAATTCCTCGTCATTTTCTGTCGCATAGAGCACTTTTCCATTGCAGAATTTGCAATAATGCAGCACGTTCTTTCTTTTAATCAATCCATTATTGTCTTCAAGTACAATTGTTTTTTTATAATACCAGTCTACGACCGCAACCTTCTCTGTATTGTCTTCCGCATCTGTCTTTATATACTGTGTTATGCTGATATCACTGCCTGCCATTATCTCTTTTTCAGGATAAGTAGCCTTTATGTCCTCTACATCTTCCATTGATACATAGAATACATTCTTCGACCTCTGAATATCTTTTACTCCTGGTTCCCAGAAAAGATTCATAATGTCGACATTTTTAATTGATATGTCGCCTAATCCATTGTCTTTCGAACCATCCCAGAATACGCCTGTTACACAAGTTCCATTTTTTAATTTATACCATCCGCAAGCTGAATACGTCTCTTCAAATTCATTTCGTTCCAGTATAACCGGTATGATTTCTGATAAAGCCTTGGCTGCTCTTTCATCATTCTTTTCTCGTGGAAGCACATTTGCTTCTGGAAAATTGTCCATGATGTCAGCATGCTTATTGGCAATTGCGTTAAAAAGCCATGCCGACCGTGGTTCTATCCTTTTTTCTTCTTCCTGTTCTTTTCTCGCATAATCCCAATGCCTTAATCTCCACCATTCCTCATTTTCCACGATTGTATTTTCAAGGTTCTTTTTTCCGGCATGATATTTCCTCAATACTTCTGCTGCTTCTTTCACATCATCATCCGTGATAGCATCTACCGTCTGCTCTTCCGGCATCTCATTTTCTTTTAATTTCGTCTGCATTGATGTGTCCTGCTGTTCTTTTTCCTGTTGCACCGGTGCAACTTCTGTTATTTTTCTTTTTTTATAAGCCATCTCTCATCCTCCTAAATATTTAATATCTGTACTCCTTGGCTTCTTTTTTGCTCTTTGAACATGTCTAGTGGGTCGAATGCCGGTTTTTTTTGTAATACATTTCCTCTCGGAGCAATTGGGTGCTCCATAAGCACATATCTGCATTCATCATAGATGTGGTCTTCTTCTGTTGTGTCAATATCTTCCGGAATTGTCTCGCTATATGTAAGGTTTGGGATTGTTCTGATGAAGTTTCTGCATGTGTTAAAAATTTGAAACATACAATCTCCCATTTCATCGAAGGCAAACCTATAGTGATACTGCATCTTTCCCGGCAGTCTGACATGGTCTCCGCCATGGAAGTATACAAAATTAGGGCTTCGCTCCATCATTCTGGCAACGGATTCCCCCCTCGATTCATCAAATATAGCCGGATCAGCTACACCTGTGATTCTCTTTCCTTTCAGCAACGGATTGTTTTCTTCGACTTCTCGAATCTTTCTAGCCTGCTCTACCGGATGCTCTTTTAATCCCTGATTAGCAACTCCATTCCATCCGTACAGCTCCGCTATCCGGTATATCTTTCCTCTTGTATCTACTGCATACCATCCAACTGAATACGGCTTTGCATATCCAAAATCGAACCCTCGGTAAATCTTCCAGTGGTCCGGTATTTGAAATGGCTCAATCACATGCGTCCACATCCTGTCTTTATAATGACTTGGGTCATCTCTGAATTCTGTAAACACCTGTCCGCTAAAGCTGTCCCATGAGCCATACATCAGGGCATTTCTTTCTGCCTCTGGCAATGCGGCAAGGTTTGCTAAATAATCCGGGTCATTCTCTAACAGCTTTTTATTATCAAATACTGTGGCCGGTATGTATATCCTGTCTCGTGAAAGCTGTATCTTCTCGCCCTGCGGATTAATCACGCTGTACCTTTCCACAATCCTTGTATTTGGCGGTGCAGGCGTTACAAATCTCTGCTTTACCCATGCCATTCCTTTTCCATCCGGATTCGCTGTTGCTCTCATGTATACCCTTGTACCAGGTCCCATCGGTCTGTTACGAGACATCATATACTGGTACTGTGTCCGTGAAAAATGTGTTAATTCATCAAATCCGATAAAATCGTATGCTTTTCCTTGGTAGTTGAAGCGGTCGGAGTCTCTTTGCATGTATCCAAAAAATATCTTTGCACCGGACTCAAACTGCCAACGCATTTTATTTTCATTAAATTTTGGGCGCTGCCCCTTCAAATTGCCGTACAAGTCATAGGATCGTGTAATTAATCCTTCAAGCTGTGGTACTGTGTCTCGGAATATGATTCCTCTGTAATTTGGTATGTTTATCTGCCTTAACGCTTCCGCTAACATGGAATCTGACTTTCCACCGCCTGCTGCTCCTCCAAATAAGACCTCATACTCCGGTCTTTCCATGAATATCTTCTGCTTCGGCTGTGGCATCCACGAAGCACTCATCTTCATCCACCTCCTTTACTGGTGGCAGGAATACTACTCCTTCATTGTCCTCTCCATCGTCTTCACCTTTAAAGCCATGCTTGTCCAACCAGTCAATTGCTTTCTGCGAATCTTTCAGTTCGATAGCTACTCCATGCGCTGTATTCTTTATGGCCTTTACTGTCTGCCAGTCTATTAGATCCGGATTTTTAATGCTCATTCCATATGCAGATACATTTACAGCGTCTGATAAATCAGCAAATGCGATTCTTGATTGCAATTCAGCTACATCCTCTTCTTTTGGAAGCATTCTCTCCATCTTGTCCCGCCGGATCTCTTCCAAGCGTTCTTTGATTTTAGGATTTTTTAGCTTATTATGCGCAGAAACGGCCGCCGACTGGTAAGAGCAGTGATAAACACGCATATAGCTTCTTACTGCATTGAAAGATTTTGCGTAATACTGGCAAAAAAGCTCGTCTCTGTCTACTGCATTCTCCTCTTCTGGCGAATCTTTTTCTTCTGTATATGCATTCTTTTTTTGTGTGCACACTTTTTTTCGCTTTTTGTGTGCACACTTTTTTCCACCGCCTCTTTCCCATCCGTATCGTTGCTTCCAGGACTTGACCGTATTCAGGCTGATGCCGTATTTTTCCGCTATTTCTTTATATTTCATCCCGAGCATGTAATCATTTTCTGCCTCTTCATGTACTTCTCCCATACGGTCCTCCCTTCTCTTTTTTCTGTCTGTATTATACAAAAAGGTGCGCTGTCTTTTCTCCCCTATTTCGTCTCCATTTATTAAAGGATGAGCTTGTCAAAGGTGAATACTTTAAAACTATGAGTATTGGAGAGCTGCTTCCTCTCATGGAAATAGAAAACTACGAGAACCCAGTCATTCTGAGTTCTCGTAGTTTTCTTCCATCAACTTTTTTATTTTACAGCTACATTTTAACTTGTAGCAATTGTTAATCTGATGCCTTTTCTTTTTTGCTTTTGTTTTGAATCCAATTGTTAATTCTGTTCTGTCCGGTCCTTCACACATTATCTTTGTTCCGGTTTCACGCAAAAAAAACGGGCACTCGGTCTTTACCATACTTGTTTTATTCATTGCCGCCTCCTCTCAGCCTGCTGCACTCCGGCTCACACACCCTTTATCTGAGAAGCTATCATATCTGCAGTATGTGTCCACAGGACATTAGGGCATCTCCGCACCGCCCGGCTGTAAAACTCCCATTCTGACTTATCTGTAAACGCTCCCATATGGTATCTGATACACATTTTCTCTTCTTCTGTAAGGTCTATTAAGCCCATCAGCATGATAAGGCTCTTATCTCCGTGTCCTGGGTACAGTCTTTCTTTGTTCCGTTCAATTCCAGTTTGGGCCGGCTCGTCCCCAATTGAGACAGTATGATAATCATCCAGCTTGCATACGTCATGGAGCAATCCTATTATCTCCGGGCTTTCCGGTCTCTCCCACCTTAAGCCCATCTTTACGGTTATCCTCTCAAGTTCATATGCCACTTGAAGTGAATGCTCTATTAATCCGCCCTCATGCGCTCCGTGATGATCCTTTGAAGCCGGTGCTGTAAAGTACTCTTTTTCTTCAAGCCACGCTATCAGTTTTGGCCACTTCCGCAGCATATCCCTTACCGCATTTTTTGTATCAGCAATTTCCATCTGCTCTACCCTCCATTTCTTTCAGCTATTTCCATCTTGTAAAATTTCCTAAAATCTAAAAACCACTAGCCAAATATGGTTAGTGGTTTTTTTCCTCTCCGAATATATCTTTATTGCTTTGCAGCCACTGCAAAATTTCGAGACTATTAAATGTCCCATCTTTATTCCGCAACTTATGAACATTATTGCATATATATCCAGCCAGCAGGTCTGCCATCTGATATTCATTCTCACATTTTTTTATTCTATCAAAATTGCTCATGCTGCCGTTCTCCTTTTTTATTTAAAATATACCACTACCATATTCAGTTTTCAATGTCCGATTTTATTTTAATTTTTTCAGTTGAGCATCTTTTTCTTTCAGCTTGGCTTCGGCTTCCTCACTTGTTAAAAACCAAGTAACTCCATAGCTTGTATCAAGTAAAATTCTCCCAGTTCCATACTCTAAATCGGAATCACATTCCATATACCATCCATTTTTTCTGAATGTTATTCTGTCTACTGTTTGGTGAAATACTCGGTTCTCTTCCCCGTGTCCATCCAATAAATTTAAACGGAAATTTTTCTCACTTGGAATGTAATATATATCTGTACCAATACCGCATGGTAACCGCAGGAGCAATCCCTGTTCCTCGGCATCTTCATAATCTTTTAATTTCTCAGCTAATTTCAAAATCTTTTTTGCTTCACTTGGTCGGCAATTTATGTCTAAGTCAAATGTGAATGCAACTCCGCCTCTATCACTTGTCTGTGTTAATCTCTCCATCAAATCCCGCTCCTTCCCACATACTCTCCGTATGTCATACCAGCTTCTCTCGCTTTTGCATTTACCCAGGCAATGCTTCCTACCTTAAGCTCCGGCTTCTTATATGCCGCCTTTCTTCTTTCTGCTCTTTCCTTCATCCGTTCCTGCCGGCACTTCACTGAGCAGATTACTTCCTTGCCTACCGGCATAAACAGCTTTCCACACTGCTTGCATCTTCGTCTTTTCATTAAGCAAATCCCTCCGTCTCTCCACACTCATACCATGTATTCCATGGCTTATAATTTCCGTGCTTGTAAACTTTTCCGCTCAGCTGATTCTCAGCAATCATGAGGATGTACATATCATCCTCTTCCAGTCCGTTCTTCTTGGCCAGATTATAAATATCTTCAAAAGTTAATGTCTCTTTCTCTTCCTCTGTAGGCATTAATTCCAGGCCTTTAAAGGTTTCATTCTCGCTGTGGAAAAATACTCTTATTATGTCTGCTTCAATTAATTCCTCATTTTCTACTGGTTTCATTCTGCATTCCCTCCATTCTTCTGTATCTGTTCTATCCTCCAACGTATACTTGTTAATTCCTCCAGGCACTTCTCCAGTTCCCGGTTTTCCCAAAGGCGGTCCAGCTTCTTAATACTGGAACTTACTGCCGCTGCATAACCTCTTAATACATTTTTATCTAAGCCTGCTGCCGCCGGAGCTTCCTCTGTAGCTTTTTCTTCCTGTACTTCTTCCGGCTCATTATCCACAACCTCTCCGGAAAGCACCTCACATTCTGTTTTTTCAACGTTTTCCGGTTCTTTTGGTACGTTTTCCGGCTTTTTAGGAACGTTTTCTGGCTTTTCAGGAACGTTTTCCGGTTGCACCGGTGCAACTCCGAAGTTTTTTTCATATGCATCCGGCATATCTGCCACCGGAGCAAATACCTCTCTGACCTTTTCCACATACTCATCCATGCTCAAGGTCTGCTTTTCATTACTCCTTACTGCCAGGATGTCCACCGGCTGTCCTTCTCCCTTGAAGGATGTGAATACCTTTCCGATTTCCTGTGGCCGGGAAGCCAACACTGCGATTCCTGATGGCGCCAGAATACTCTCAAGCTCTTCTGAATCTCCAGTTTCTTTCCACTTAAGCAGTTTTTTAAATATCTCCGGATTGTCTTTTGCATACTGGAAGATAGCCTTCTGGCTTAAATCCATATCCGCCTGCTGCACATCCTCGCCTTCAATGGCTACTTCTACCGGTGATATGGCTTCCTCTTCCCTTACCTCTGCCTTTACTTCTGCAATCTCTTTTCTTGTCATTTCCGGAGATATGAGGTCTACTACCTCAATCGGAAGGGTGAGCATATCCTGGAGCTTCGCCACTCCATACCCTTCGTATTTGTCCTGAAGGCGGTCAGAGTAACCGCCCTCGCTGTATCTGTCATTTATGGCTATGTACCTCGATACAATGTCTTTGGAAAGACCATATTCTGCCTTTGCAAATTCCGCTACGGTGCTATATCCGGATGATGCAAGAATATCTGTGTCTCTTGCCTTTTTCAGCAGGTAGCCGGTTCTTACGAAGCCTGCTGCCTGATTTGCCAGCTCCGTGTCCAGAGCCTGCTTGAACTGTTCATAGTTTTCTATATTCCTTAATTCTTCCATGACTGCCTCCTATCCTGCTGCCTGCAATGTCTTTTTTGCAGCTTTCTTTACTCTTTTCTCCGCTTCCTGTCTCCATATCCTCAATACCTTGTCTACTTTTTCTGCGTTCGGTCTTCTGTCATATGCTCCATAGCTCTGTAATATCTTCACCTTATTGTCTTTTTCAATCTTGACTTCCAGTGTGTAATACGGTGTTGTAATCTCTTCATTTTTTCTCAAAAACAGGATGTAGCTGTAGCCTCTATTGATGCTCTCGAAATACTTGTCCGATGATGCCACACAATGGTGCAGCGTTCTTCCTTCCCGCATAATGTCTTTTACATTTTCCGGCACAATCACGCTGTACTCTTTATCTTTCCATTCAAAAAAGTCTTGCTTGCTGTCGTAGTTTTCTTTTATGTGCGGGTACTTCTCTTTCAATGTCTGCTCTCTCTTTTCGTCTGCCTCTCGATTCTTCTCATCTGTATATTTATCATGAAATTCTTTCATTCTCGAGCATAGGCATATGATTGGATCTGTCAGGTCAGCTCCTCTTTCTTCTGCCATCAGAAGATAATCCTTGTAATGCTGCAATGTCTGTCTTGTTGTCCAGTCATTTATTTTTTTCTGCCTGCGTATGTAATTCAATGCTTTATTTGCAGATAACTTTGTTTTTTCCAGCATTAAATCCTCACTCCATATCTTCTCAGATTCTGCATATTCAAGGTTTTCTTGTGATATCTTCTTTTCTGACATAATCTCTTCCTGCAACATATCAAGGGCATGTCTGCCACCATTCATATCTCTAAGCCTGTTTACTCGCTGTCCGTCTAATTGTAACAAGTCCTGAATATTATCTGCCCTTGTATCCAGAAGGTCATGGTCTCCTATGCTTATTATCTCTTTTGTCAGCTTTCCAAATCGACCTCTTATGAGATATTCCAGTAATACACAGACATCTTCACTTGCAAATCTGATTACTGCATTGTAGTCCAGGGAGATTTTTGTCTCAGATCCGGCTTTCAATACTCTTTTCATATCTACCGGCATTTCTATTTCATCCAGCCACTTTCCGTATACATAAAACTCTTTATCTATCTGGCATCCCGCATTTGTTTTTTTGTCCCACCAGTCTTGTGAAAATTCATCTGCTCCGTACTGCATATACTGTCCATAATAAATACGTTCTGTGGTTCCATCCGGTCTCATGAACATTCTGACTTTTTCCAGTTCTTCAATCGTAGACTTTGCTTTTTTCTCTTCTAATATGTCCACCTTTTTAAATTTAAAATGTCTCAGCATCCATCTGTCTTCATCATATTTAAACGGAACCATTACTTTAATTTCCTTGCACATCCGTTCTGTTCTCGTTTTTACAATTGCCGGATTTCCACATTTTTTACAGTTCATCTGAGAATTGTGTTTTGGTTTATCTTTTGTGTAAAAGCTCTCTCCACATGATGTGCAAGAGCATCTGTATCTTTTTTCCGTCGGTTTCACAAAAATATATGACTCTGGCATAAGGCTGTGAATCCATTCTGTAAATTCTTCTGATTCAACCGGTGCTACCTCATCCATTAATCTTTCAATTCTCGCTTCTTTTCTCTTTATGGCAAGCCCCTGTTGCCGGTATGTATAATTTTCTTCTTTTGCTGCAAGGCGATTCATTATGCTACTGTACCGTTCCTTTTCTCCGATAAATTTTTCTACTACCTCCTTGGAACGTGGCGATAAAGCGATCGCACTGTCGTTAAAATAGCCATAGTAGTATCTTCCTGGCTGTAGTACAGATGCAAGTTTTAATTTTGACCAGCTCCCTTCGTATATGTATCTTCCGTCCCAGCTCATTGTCTTTGTATGAAAAGTTCCATATTCTCCGGTTTCTTTTTTTACAAAATGACGTACCAGCATCTCTCTTTTTTCTTCATAATCCGGTGTATCCCAAATATCGACTTCCAATATTTCTTTTCCGTCTACATTCTGTATTACCGCCTCTGCTGCATATACGTCCCTGCTCGGTTTGAATGCCAGAATAGCAGGTATTGTCTTTTCGAGTTTTTTCCGCTGCATCCTGCTACCCTCCTAGCTCATGTAATAGTCATTGATGATTTTCTTTGCCTGTCCCATTCCTGGGATGCCAAGTTTCACATTTGCCCCTTTTATGCCTGCTGCCTTTGATATATCATCCGGTATGCTATAGGCATTCTTAAAACTCCATTTCAGCAATTCTGCAATGCAGCCTTTCAGTGTCTTTCTTTTCTTACGGACGCCTCTGGCTACCTCTTCTTTCTCAATGCACTGCATTTTTATATATTCTACCCAGTCAACCATGATTTCCTTTGGCTGAAGGTCTGCACTCTCTACCTTCAGCTTTCCAAGTGCTGCGGTGCTAACCGTTGCCAGTTCTTCCATTTCGCCTGCTGCATAATCCTCTGCATCTTCCTTATCCAGTCCGTTTTCTTCTGCCAGCACAATGAGGGATGCTACATCTCCCTCTTCTTTCAAGCCTGCTGCCGCTTTGTTCAATTCTTCTACTGAGTTTAATTCGCCAAATTTTTCAAACATAATACTTACTTCCTCCTTCTGATTTTTTCTCGGCACATAGAATATGTGCGATTTTAAAAAAAATAAAATTCAAATTATTCCGCTACATGATTCTGGCAGTTCCCGGAGCGGACATTTTTCATGCCGTTTCTTGGTGAAAGTATTCTGTGACAGTCTTGATGCTCCATTGTTGAGTACATTCATAAGCTGGCACTTCTTAATGCCTTGAAACTCATACAGGAATTTACACATACTGCACGA